>Ga0126342_10008670_pt1 | contig 18223 bp, 20 predicted proteins | sample Cyp1metagenome_FD_92528 | JGI IMG/M metagenome (GOLD analysis project Ga0126342, IMG submission 92528) | Coral microbial communities from Lord Howe Island, Old Settlement Bay, Australia - Cyphastrea 1 metagenome | ecosystem: Host-associated > Invertebrates > Cnidaria > Coral ... | reverse complement strand
TGTTATTATTATTATTATATATTATTATTATTATATATTATTATTATTATATATCATTATATATTATTATTTTTATCATTATTATTATTATATATTCTTATTATTGTTATTATTATTATATATTATTACTATTATTATTATATATTTTATTATTATTATTATATATTATTATTATATATTATTATTAATTATATATTATTATTATATTATTATTATTATTTAATATATATATTATTATTATTATATATTAATATTATTATTATTACTATTATTATTTTTATATCCGTCTTGAAAAGGATGAATGCCCACGCGTAACACCACACCAAAGATGGAGTGACCGACATTTGGCAAAGAAAGATGCAGTGCACCAGAGATGACGCACTGTGCTGTCTCCATGCATTAGTCAGTATTCACATTCAATGGAATGGGCAAGGCGGGCTCACACGTAACTTTCAGCAGGAGCTCAGAAAGAAAGGTAATGAATGGAACTAAAGATTCTTGGTTGAGGGGTTTATATCTAAGGTTGAGGGGTATCATCATCATCATCATCCTCATCCACGGGCCTCGCCATCAATGTGATAATACATATCATCATTGATAATGATAATGTCAATGAGCCTTTGTCACCGTGGACTTCACAGGCTCTGCAGTTTGCAAAAAGATATTGATTATGCCTGCGGGAAGCGAACTCTGGGAATACATCGGAATGTTGACTGTATTTGACTGTCGTTATACTGTCGTTTAGGGGATACTGTAGCATTTGTAGCTCTTGCTCTTTGGATCCCGGTGCTGCTTTGGTGTCCTGAGGTAATCGCCTGGAAGCACCACTAAGTTGCAAAATTCTGTGATGGCTGCGGGCGAGAGGGCGGTTCAACTCGAAGCAAAAAAACCCAGGGGGCAAAGGGAGCTAAGGGGATAAGTACCAACCGTGATGAAGGCCATGATGGAGCTAAAATGATCTAAGACGGAGACGATGTTTGTCGCTGTCCCCTCCAAAGGACTAAAAGGCACAGTAGCAACTCGAAGAAGCAATCCTAGATATTAGAGCCAATCCACCTGAAAGAAGGGTTTGTCCAGGTGACAAGAAACCCTTCACAGTCAAAGTCATAGTGAGGCGTTAATGTATAGGTATGTCATTGTAAATGATTGTAAATGATTGTACATGTATCTATACAATACGCATGTTCATCCGAAAGTTCTTCTGCGTGACGTTGCCGTTTTTGCTTAACAAAATTTGGGCCCAGATCTTCGTGGGTTTTGTGAAATCCAATGGGCCGCAATGGGTCAGTGACGGGAAGCCCATGCGGGAAGCCACCTGATTCTGAATTTGGCTGATTTTGCTGTGGGATTGCGCGGTGTTTGTGACAGATTGTGACAGTTCAATGAACAATTGATGGGTTGCTGGTGGTTGCTCAATGAGCCTTGGATCGACTGGAAGCGATCTACTAGGTGTTGTTTTTTCCCGGCAGTCATGCACGTTGCAATTGACATCTCCGTGACAACCATCGCTTCAAAATGTGGGTTCGTCTGAAAAAGAAATGTATACACAAACAGGAATCACAATACGCTTTGGAAAGAACCAACCTCCCCTCGCTGAAGTTGGCTGCATCTATGGATTTGATTCACGCTTCGCAGAAGGAACTCCACCGCAGTGATTGATCAGCATGTTCCCCACTGTTCAATGGTATCCCCAATTCCAAACCCATGTTGAACTCAGGGACATGCAAAATTGGTGGAAGAGAGCAGCAGCGGTGAGGAGCCGCCTTGGTGCGGAGATGCGCAAGTGATGCCTGGCTATGCAACAAGCTTTGGCATAGCGGCATATCATTGGCAACCCAAAAATTATAAAATTGATCATCATGAGGTACTCTGAATATCACCTGTAAAATCAAGGAACAACTTCTATCCTTGGGGGGTATTGGCTCTTGCAGAATGCAGCTGGGCCATGGTCAGAGCATGGAACAGCGGAACAAATCTCAGGATCCAGACCGGTTTTTGTTTGCTGGCCAAATAGACTATGGACTGGCGAAATTGAATGGATTTGAGGAGATTTGAATGGCAAAATGGGGATCTTCAAATGGTATCCTGCCAAGGACATCGGAGCTTCGAAGCCAAGTGGTGGAAGTGGAAATTCAAAAGAATTGCCACGGAGCTGCGTTGCTGTCCATTGCTCAAGTCTACGATGCTTGGTGTGTTTGGCCAGGGATATCCACTTTATCCACAGTTCCACTGAGCGTTGGTTGGTGGTGAAGTCTATGGAAAATGTTATGAGGTTCTTAGGCAGATAGCTATGAAGTTGCGAACCGATTCAATATCTATAGATTTACTTTTTTTCGGAAAATCGTCAGATCCTCTGGGAGTCCTACTAGTAGGGGTTTCACCCTGTTTCATCCTATTCTATCTATTCTCGCAAAAGTGTATTCTATTGCTGGGGGCTGGCAGTGTTGGCTCTGAAACGTTGCTATTTTGCCTGGTGTTATTGAAGATTAGCGGGGCCAGAGCGGGGACATTGCAACGACTTGAAGTGATTCACAGCTGGTCGTTATCCATCAGGACCCGGACTATATTAGCGAGAACGGCAGAAACCAGGCGGCATGCATCTCCACATGTACTCCAGATGCGCTCTGTTAGATGTCAATTCAGATAACGTTCAAGCTCGCACATCCAATGCTACAAGTCAGCAGCTGCACTTTTGGTGCTTCTGAACAATGAACAAATACAAGTTTGAGATATTTTGAGCGGGTAGCCAGCTCATTATGCCGGCAAGGCGCTGGGCCGTTTGGCAAATGGTATATTGCTGTTGCTGCTGGGTTGCGGCATCCAAGGTGGTACCCTGGAGAACCAGACATACAAACATCATTGAAACTAGTTGACAGGTCAGCTGAAACTAGAGGTGCCTTGTTTCAAAGTCGACCTACTTTGCCTGTGAAGTTCTCGTGGTCTCTGTGATGTGACATGACTCAGGTATTGATTGCCCTCCTCTATTTCTTCTCAGAAGAGAGAATGCAAGACCCCTGTGAAGAAGTCGAAACCTCTAAGCTGGCTCAGGAGTCGAAACCGAGATTGGCACAAGCTGCAGGTTGGGCACGTTGAACTACCTTGTGTCACTACCAAGGAAGCAATCCCAACCAGTATTCCAATGTATTCCATGTATTTGTAAGATTTCCCAAGGGAATTTGTGATTTGTGATGTCATAGTCATACAAGCCGGGTTTTCTTGCCGTCATCATCCGTCATCCATGCGCTTGCCCGTCGGCCTTTGTAGGAACTGCGAGGAGCAATGGCTGGCAACGAAGCGTTGCCAACGCAACTTGGCCTCAGAGCTTGGATAAAGACAGACCAAGTGTCCAGAAATCCGGGATACAGATTAAATACAGTACCCTGTATAGCTACACAGTTCTGCACATATGCAAACTATGCATGATTATACATTATACAAATTATATATGTATGTATACATTGTATCCAATATCTAATATACGTCTATATATATACAGATGATACACATGTAGAGAAATGGAAAGAACTGGTTGGTTGGAGGATGCCAGCTTTCCGCAGTAATAGATCCTGGATCCAGACCAGTTGGTGGATGTTGGTGGCTAAGGGCTTCACTGAATTTGTGGCACCCTACATATCCAAAATTAGTCAAACTGGTTGAAAACAGATAGTGTGAGTATGCTGGTTGAAAACCGATGAGTGGTCACACACTAAGTCACTATGTTAGTGAAACCTGTTTCACTTGAGAGGATGGATTGGGTGGTTGATGAAAAAAGATGTTGAAAACATGAATGGGACAAACATTAATGCTGCTACATTAATACTGTAAGCGTGTTGCAATTGATTTGCATGCTGATTATTCTGCACCCAACAATTTTCTGAGGACGCAGCATGCAGCGCACCTGTGTTTGCAAGACCACAGTCTGCCGTATTCGCAATCAATGGTGAGCTTCGTATGGCTTTGCAGCTGCGACGCATATTACCCGAAAAAATGTGGGTCCATTGTGCATCCAATGTTTCAGCCATACCTGTTTAATTTTGGAAGGCAATTTCAAATGATTAAAGGTATAATATGATGATTCCTGATCCTAAATGTATCTCCATTGTTGTGGGACGTATTGTTTGATCGCTTGCAGGCCTTTTCATAAATTGAATGGTCAAAGTGTTTCGCTGCTTCTCCCCATCATCCTGTAAATCCAAATTGGTGCCTTTTCCGCTGCAATTTTGCAGGCAAGTGCGTCCCTGCCATTGTGAATGCTGCTTGGGGAACGATGGTTTTGATCTCATTGCCAACTGGTGGTCAAAGTACTATCAGAAGCAAGGCAGGAAAGCTGGACGTGGTGGGTCTTCCTGTGATGCCAAAGGTGCTCGCAGTGATCTTCATCCAAGTGCCGCTGGTTTCGCTTGAGCTCAGCCTTGCAATGGTGGGCATGAAATTTCTCATGTACTGCAATGCGCTTGGCAAGTTGCTGGTGAAAGCTATGAGCCTTTCTTACATTGAGACAGTTTCAGCCGTGGTATTCGTGACTTTGAAGCAGCGAGATGTTTCCTGTCCCCTCATTTCATAGTGTAGAATCTCTTATCTCTCATTTTGAAATGAGCCCTTAGTGATCCTTAGCTGCCTTAGCTGGATATCCTTCTGTGGGGAAACTGTTCGTGAATATCTCAGGTGGGCCTGTCGTCCAATGCGTTTCAGCTCGAAGTCAGTCCTTTCTAGCGCATGAGTTCAAGCGGCTATGGATCTTCCGTTTGGAATCATGGCTTTCTGGAATCTTCGGCTAAACAGTTACAGTAGATTGAAATTTCTTGGAAAGGAAAACGAAAGATGCAACACTTGACACTGTAGTATCTGTAGTTCTGCTATGATTTGCATTGCTGTGCTTTTTGTTCTGGCAAACGGTCACAATGAGGTCAGGGATGCCCAGAATTATAAGTTTTCTGCAATTCAACGTGTTTTCTTTGCATGCAGAGGATTGATCAAGATCCTCAGCGTCGCTGCTGTAGTTCTTTGGTATTGCCGCATCAGACATGGCAGCCTCCAAGACTTTCGGCTCGCTTGCTTTGAGTACAAGTACCTTATCCCGCAAAAGTCTTTTGAATTTTATGGTTCATTTCCCCGAGTCCAATCTTGGAAAAATGGATTCCAAGCTGGGTGTTGCCACCGTTTTTGCTTGCCATGAAGGTATCAGTTCGTAGTTCCCAATTGTGGCCATTGCAAACTAAGCCTCTCCGATGCTGGAGAGATGCGATCTGACTTGCGGATCCACAAGTCGATGCGGTCGACAAAAGGATAGAAAGGCAGAACATGTTAATCTATAGGGATCTAGCGAATCAATGCAAATCATTATTGCTTCCATCAACATGAAGATGCATGTTGCATGAGAAAAGATGATAGCAACAAATTCCAAAGGAACTAAATACACTTTCAAGGTCTTTCAAGTCTGCAAACATGTTTGGCTTCCACCAGGTCGTCAGGAGCATTCTGTAGACGCAGTAGACTCAAGGTGACACTGTGATACATCCTCCAAGGATGATTTGCGGATGGGTAATGCTTTGACTCTGTGCAGACTCCAAACAGTTGGCAAGTCAAGTATACACTGTGTAGTGCAAATCGATGAATCGATGGAAGAGCAATTTACACCTGATTGCTGCAACAGGGGGAACAATTTTCTGTCAAGACCATAATCTTAATTAATAGTCATGGTGTGACCTGTTGACGCCTTGTTTTTCAAGTTAGAAAAGCAGCCATGAGTTGAAGTGAAGCTCCCAACCTTGAGTGCACTCGAATCACGCTGGGGCATGCTTTTGTTGTGCCATATTTGTTGATTCAATATGATCAAATGATTATGTGCCATGATGTTTTGAATGACAATATGTCTAGTCCAGCGTTCGGAACATGCACTTCTGCACAACCTTTGCCGCATGACCTCTTCCATTGGTAGCTGCGGACGGTTCCATTTGAAGATTGATAACTTTGAGCCTTTGAGCCTGGAATAAGTAAGCTCTGAGCATCTCAAATCAGAACATGAAGCACTTTGGAAAACACTCCACAGTCAACGGAAGCAGCACAGCAAAATTATTTACGGCACAAAGCGCTTATCCATTTGGTTCATCAGTCGAGCACCAATTCACTCTAACGGGCGCTGCTTCATAATTCAAGCCATGCCAGATGACAAGCGCGCAACTTGTCATCCTTCAACATGATCATGATAGATCATGATCATCCACCCAGCATCAGCAGATCTGAATATTGTGACATGTTCAAGGGAGATATCGTTATTTTATATATATATACTTTACTTATATATATATATTTATAATTACATATATTATACTATGTTCTCCGTCATCATCGTCATCATGTTGCTGCAGCACTGGCTACAAAGTCGCAATCGCCACCACCATCACCATCACCATCACCATCACCATCACCACCACCATCATCATCATCATCATCACCATCACCATCATCACCATCATCACCATCATCACCATCATCATCATCATCATCATCCTCATCCTCATCCTCATCCTCATCCTCATCCTCATCCTCATCCTCATCCTCCTCATCGTCGTCATCACCATCTCCATCACCGATCTTGTTCCCGAGGGGTCTCTTGCGTTGTCCCCGCTTTCATTCTGGTTGCTCGGGAGTCAAGGCTCTTGCACTCGCAGAGGAGAGTGGTGATGGTGGCAGCAGCGATGAACAGCTTTGGTGTACAGGTCCCGGTTTGATGCTTGCCGGGGCTTTCCCTTGCTTCCTTGTCTGTGTGGATTCGATAGCTTGTTGCCCAAAGTGTAAGTTGAAGCTGCAGATGGCTCAAGGCGCAAGAAAATGTGGAGATAGTCGTGACATTTGCTGAGACCGTTGATGTTTTATTTTGCTCCAGGCTTTTCTGTGTTGACTTCCAAACAATTCCTCCCAAGGACGCCAGAAGTCCAAGGAGAACTTGTAGAGGTTGAAATTCCAAAGAGTACCCACGGAGCGGCCATTTTGGGCATCGCACAAGCATGCGATGCTTGGCCCAAGAATGAAGTCAATTTGGGAAACAGTGCAGCCAGTGCATGTCCCTTAAATGGCCATTTAAAAATACCAGTTTCTACGTGTCTCTGTTAGGAAGCCAACTCGTGGTTGACTGGGTTCCATCGAGTTCCTCTGTTGATGGCTGACTGGCAAGGACCAGCACTATACGGATGAGTTGGGCACGCATCAGGCACAGAAGGGAGCAATCATGTGGCAAAATGTGTTGCACAAATTCATGAGCCGTTTTTTTAATATCTCAAAAGTGTTTGTGCTAATCATCTCATGATGGACTTGTTCACGTATTTCGAACCCATAGTGCTTGGTACATGCTCACGCGACAGCAAACCCTGGCAGGCATTCGGCCGGATGGCAAACGGCATAGTGCTTTTCATTTTGGGCGGCGGTATCCAGATTGTGCCTTGGATAACGCACAGTTTTGGGCCAGCTTGGAGCATTGCCTGTCAGAGATCTCCCGATTTGAATGTGAGTACTTGAAAACTCTAAAATGTGTATGAGAATCAGCCGTGAACAAGACCGCATGCGCAACAAGACCAGTCATGAAATGCAACTCATTTGCATTGTATATGTAAAACGAAAAGGGATGACAAAAAGTCCAATGGACCCACGGACCGACAAGGTTTCTACTTCCCTTCACAATCTTCACAGATTGTGCACCAAAGTTTTTTTTCCTGGGTTCAGTACACCGTCCTCGGATGTTTAAAAGAGTGAGTAACATTCATCAACAGTGATGGACCGTGATGGAGCCGGTGCTTTCCCTTGCCATTCAGGTGCTGGTTGGCCTTCTTTACTTCTTCTCAGAAGAGCGAATGCAAGATCCCTACGAAGCCATTGGGACCGATGTGCTTGCCAAGGAGCCATACGGAGGTGGCAATTGTCTTGAGATCTTTGGAGAAATCCGTCTTGCCAAAATTGGGTATCCTATCTTTCAGCCACTTGGGAGTGGACTTTAGAAGGTTGTCCGACACCCACTGGTGTATTTCATTGTCGGCCTGTGAAGCGCCGTTTGTGTTTGATTCATTGCACTTCCTCATGGCTTTCCAGTACTGGTCGTACCGTGATTAGGCTGCGAGAGTTTTTTCACAATCGCAGTGTCATGTTTCACATTGTTTCGTATTGTTTTGTTACCTCTTGAGGAATGAAAGATATGAATTTCAAATATTTCAATGAGGAAAGCAGTGCAATGTTCGATTCGAATGATTCGATGCGATTCTGTGTTTTGTTCTGGTTTCTTTGTAGGACTTGCGAGGGGCTTTGGCGTCTGGTAAAGCCCTGGATCAGCTCCTTGGTTGAAAAGGCTGCATGATTGGCAGCAAACATCAGCAAACCGTTGAAGCACAAGAACGGAACACAACATTGAAATACATTGAATCATATTGCCCAAGTTGTCAGTCTATGTTCTCGCTGTGGTCTCTCATGTTCAGCGTTGAAGAGCAATCCCCAAGATTTTTACACAATATTATCAACCTCCACCCGCATTTATATAATTGACTATAATTTATTAATATAGGTCTAACTGCCTCAAAAGAGTGAAGTTTACAGCACTTGTTTTCAGCAGTTGATCATGAAATGCATGACATGCCTTGTTGTGTGTTTATGTGCATAGTGTTCGCACCAAAGGTCCATGGCATGTGCCTGCCTGTCTGCCTGATTGTTTGCTTGCTTGCGTGCTTGCCTGCTTGCTTGCGTGCTTGCTACCCATCATGGGTTTGACATTCTATATACCATCAATATACACATGTGAAGCATTGCTGGTTGATGGTTTCAAATCGTGTCTGGGGAAAAATTATATTTCAGATTAGTATCGAATGTTTTGGCCACCACCCAGACTAGTCGCGCAAAATAGACAAGTGGTGCTCTCATACCTCTCTGAAGGGACAGAAAAAGGTGTTCCTTGCTGGCAAGGTCACATGATGTTCTGCAGTTGTGCCTGAAAGACCACAGCGTGCCATGGTCCCAGTCAATGGTCAGCTTCGTTTGGCTTTGCAACTGAGATCCATCATGAGCGCTGGGGGGCAAGCCTTCTTGGGTTTGGCAGTTTGTTGGGTGACAAACGGGTTTGGTTAAACGGAGTATAAAATGTATGAAACTTATTGAAACATACAGTAATGTCATTTTTCCCATGCTCATGTCATCTCATGTCCAACAGATCAACACTGGATTGGTGATATAGCCAAGCAGATCCTATGACCTATGAGGACATCAGGTTCTATTGCCGGCAGAACTGGCCAGATTTCCCAAATTCTGAGCAAGTGTTGCTTCTACATGTTTCGATTGCTCATTTTGATATGCTCATCTCTGTTACTTTCCAATATTTAGAGGTAATTTAGAGGTGCATTTCATGCAAAATGATGCTGCTGCTAACCCTGAATGAAGGCAAGTGTGTCCCTCACATTGTGAATGCTGCTTGGGCGACTTGGGTCTTGGCCTCTTTGCCCAGTGGGTCAAAGACCATCAGCAGCAAGATGGGGAAGTTAAACATCGTGAGTTTGCCTTTGATTCCGAAGATGTGTGCTGTGATCTTCATCCAACTACCGCTGGTGTTTCTGGATGTCGCCCTGGCCATCGTTGGCATGAAATTTCTCATGTATTGCAACGCTCTGGGCAAACTGATTGTGAAAGCTATGAGCCTGTCCTACATTGAAACAGTGGCAGGCGTCGTCTTTGTGACTCTGACGCATGAGTTGTCCAGTTGATGGTTTCTGATCTTTGTGGCTGTGCCATTCTGAGCTGGGATGAATGGTCCCAAGTGGCTCTCTAGTGACTCTAGTGTTTTTTGGGTGGATTGAAACCCCCATCCGGTTTTTGAGGCCACAAATAGGATCCGGGACTGCAGAGGCCTTTGACCTTGAAAGGGGATGATATCAAGCTGTAGTTCCTCCATGTTCCCATTTCAAGCCTTTCAAGTGACTTTGAGGCTGGCCTGTCATCCAAAGCATTTCAGCTGGAAGTCAACAAAACTTTTTTGGTTCACGAGTTCACGAAGATGCCTCTTTATAAGCTGGAGTCCTGGCTGTCTGGAAGCTTCGGTCTCAGAATGTCGCAACTTTTTTCTTGTTTCTTAAACTGAAGAACATCATTTGGAGTTCCCCAAATTTGATGGCTCATCAGCGATTTCCTCATTAATTTGCTATTTTAAGATATTTTCAGGTGAATGTATGTTAATACCCTATTTTCAGACATATTTGTAAGCATTTCAATATCTGTGCCTGGTTTCTCGGATCCTCTCAGGACTACTGAAGATCCTTTGCATCGCTGGCTTGACTATCTGGTATTGCCGAATCAAACATGGAGATCTCCAAGACTTTCGGCTTGCTTGCTTTCAGTACAAGTAGCTTGATTTGCATCAACTTGTTCTTCCCTAGTTTTGCAAATGTCACGTTGAACAACTTGGCGAGTTCTGCCAATTAAGGTATCAATTCGTATTTCCCAATTGCGAACATTGCGGATTGGATTTCTTTGGTTTACATTTGGCAAATTAAATAAACATGATGAAAATAAAATGGGAAAAATGGAAAGAATCCGGTAATTTGGATATATATATATAATTATATATAATATAAATATATGGAAATATATGGAAATATATGGAAATATCATGATATTTACTTTGTAAGATAATGACGGCAATACAATTGTACGCGATTGTACGTGCCTTTTCTGGATCTTCAATCTATATTTATATTATATTTATAAATTGTTTTTTTTGGATATTCGATCTAGAAACATTCGAAATATAATTTAAAAAAAATGGTCGATTTATTTCTAAAATACATATAAATATAATTAAATATATCGAATTCCGATATTTCCTAATAAATAATATAAAAATAAATATATTTAATTTAATATATGTTTTTATATAAATTTAATTTATAAAAATGTTTTATTTATAATTATATAATATTAAATATATAATATATGTTTTAATAAAAAAATAAGATTTAAAATTTAAATTTATAAAATATTTTATAATATAAATTTATTTAAATAAATTAATGATTTTAATAATTTAAAAAATAAAAAATATTAATTATTATTAAATATGTTTTTTGTTTTTTTGTTATTTAAAATATATGAAAAAGAGGATTTATTCGGGATTATTTTATATATTTTTAGGAGTTTTTTTTTTTTTTTTCCTTTGAAATTGGTATGTTATATAATTGTTTTTGTTTTTAAAATTAATAAATTATTTAAAATTATTTAAAGAGGTGGGGATATTGCTTATATATTTTTAGTATTTGATTTTAAAAATTTGTTTAGAAAAAGGTGAAGAAATGATATTATAAATTAATTATTATGGAATTTTAATATTTATTTTTTTTGGGGAAATTATACGAAATATATTTATTGAAATTTAAATTTACCAAATTATGGGAGATTTTCTACCCCTCCTGGGCTAATATATTAATATATATTAATAATTCCTAAATTTGGAAGGGGGAAATAGATAAAATATTATAAATGAATGTATTTGGGGTGGTTAATAGTAGTTTTATATTATGTATTTATTATATATAAAGATTTTTTTGAGAAATTTAATAAAATTAAATATAATAATATATAATAGAAATTATTAATTTTTATTTATTGTTAGGATGCTTTTTTTTAATATTTTTTTTTAGGATTATACGATATCGAAGATGGTTGAAGTGTGTTGATTTAATTTAATGTTATTTATTGAATTTTAAAATTTTATGGTATTAAATAATTTTAATAATCTTATTTATAGGATATTATAGAGATTTACCAGGTCATAGTCCTTATTATTCTCCGACCCTAGCTATTAACTCCCTAATACTAACTGCTGGTTTTCTGTTTGTCATGTATGAAAGGGGGCGGGACTTGTATATTAGTGCAGCTATATATTTCAGGTATTGGGGGGCAGGGCACATCCAGGAGAATGATTTTAGGGTAATATAGGATCCCATGATTCCAGGTAATTCTAATAGTATGTATTAATATGGAGAATGGTAATTTATGTTAACACAGCCCAGAATATGGGAATAAAATATATGAAGGGGGGGGAGCTGCACACCAGTGCAGCCATACGTTTCAGGTACTAGGGGTAGGGCATATCCAGGAGAATCCTAGGGTCGTATAGGTTCCAGGAGGTTCTAAGGTAGTGTAATTTCCAGATAATTCCAGGTGGTTCTAATAATATCTAGTTATAGGCATGAAAATAAAATATATGAAAGCAGTGCAGCCATATATTATTGGGAGCAGGACAATGTTTTCCAAGATTCTGACAAAATTTCATGATATCTTATAAGTGTATGAGCCAGAGGGCAGTATATGCCTATCGAGATTTGTGAAATGAGGTTCGAATATCGAGGATCAAAAATAAAGAATCGAGAAACATCGAGCCTCGAGAATTGAGAACCGAGAGTCGAGAATCGAGGATCGGGGATCGAGGATCGAGGATCGAGAATCGAGAATCGAGAAGCGGGAAGCGAGGATCGAGGATCGTGGATCGAGGATCGAGAATTGAGAATCGAGAATGGAGAATTGAGAATCGAGAATCGGGAATCGAGAAGCGAGGATCGAGGATCGAGAATCGAGAAAGGGGTTTGTTAAGCCGGGTCGGGAAAATTGATAAGAATGATAGACAGGTTCAGAATAAAGTGGAAATTGTAATATTTAAATATTTTTTGTTATTTCCAAATAATTTTGTATCTTTCCTTCGAAAATTAAATACAACAAATTTCAAAGCATCGTGAAAAGAAAGTTTGCAGCCGTGTGTAATTGTCCTGTTTTTAAAGCATCGAAAGTTCGTGAATTTGCAATAGTTTGTAGCCTTAGTACAGAAAATGATTGGAAATTGCTTTGGACCCATTGATTCTGTGGCCAGATATCGAAAGAAGCTGTGGAAATCACTCGAAGGAAATCGTCCGTTTTTGAGGCTGAAACAACATACTGTAGTTCCCCCTTATTTTCATATATTTCCAGTGATTTACAGAAACCACCTAGTCCCCCTTATATTTTATATATTTGATTTTGTCTTACTTTATCCAGGTTATTGCAGTAAATGAGCTGGTCCCCCCTATGTTTCATATATTTTAAAATTTTTAATTTATAATAAATTAATAGTTCCTAGTAGTAGCTTACCCCCCAGAGGAATATATTTTTGGGGATTTCCCAAATATTATTTAATTCTTGGTACAGAAGAGGTCCCCCCCATGTTTTATTTATTTAAAAATAATAATATATAAATTTTCTTGATATCTCTTTCCGTGGCCGGGCTTGACCACCTGTTCCCCCCCCTAATCCTATATTCGATGGAAATATATGAAGGGGGGGTAAATATACACGGAAAATATATATTTTTTAAATTAATATATATATATATTTATTATAAAATATTAAAAATTAAAAAAAATGAAAAAAAAAAAAAAAATATAATTTTTAATTGATTTTAAATAAATTATATATTTAAATAAATTATATTATTTAAAAAAAAAAAATATATTTATTTTAATTAAAATGAATATTTATAAAATAATAAAATTTTATTTTTTATATGAATTATAAAAATATATAGGAAAAATTAATAAGATTTAATTTAAAATATAATATAAAAAATTTATAAAATAATTAAATTATATATTTTATATCTATAAAAAAAATATAATAATTATTATATATATATATAATATTTTTTCTCTTTTGATATTTTATCATTCATTTTTTTTCTGATTTATTTTGTTCCTGACATATTCCTGATTTTTTTATATAAATATATATATATAAATTCCTAATTAAATTTAAATAAAATTTATCATGAAATAAATCTTATAAATTATTTTAATATATAATGATTTTAATTAAAACCACTAATTATAAAATAATAAATTCTTATTCTTATATGAATTATGAAAAAAATATAACGAAAATTAATGAAATTTGATTTGAAATATTAAAAATTATATATTCTATAAAATAAGGCTATTGACATTATTGGATGTGATTAGAATAAATATACATTGAAATAATTCATATAATATATTTAATTATAAAATTCATTTGAAATCAATAAAAAAAATATAAATTTATATAAAAAGAAATCAAAGGCATCTCAGAAATAAAGCAAACCAAAGGAAAAATTTAGAATTAAAAAAATCCAGCAGGGAATATATCTAATGATCCCAATAATAATTCTATTTTATGATATATACAGGGGATCCAACCTGATTATTTTATAATTTGTTTATATTTTATGTATTTATTATATATATATTTTGATAAAAATCAGGATTTTTGAAATGAAAAAAAAAAAAATAATAATAAATATCCCTATATAAATTATAAGAAATTACAGGGAAAATTAATGAAATTTGATTTGAAATATTAAAAAAAATATATATAAAATAAATAAATTAAATCCCCTACATTCATTATAAAACAAAATAATTAATGGAACCAATACACATATTAATGGGAAAATATAACAAATATTTATATATATATATATATTTTTAATAAATCTATAAATTAAAATATATATATATATTTATTTATAATTATTTCTATATTTTTCAAATTTATATATATTGTTTTTTCTTTTCATTATATATATAATTTAATTTATTATTTATTTTATAAATGATTTCCTTCGTTCTGTGGTACCAATACAAACAATAAATACCGATTTATTATATTATTTGATTCAATAAAAAAACAAAAAAATGGGAAAATATCAAGATATAATAATTATTTCAAAAATTCCTTATTTTATAAATATATATAATTTATAATGATTTTTTTTGAAGACATTAATATTTGATATTTTATAATTAAATATTTTTTTTTATTATTAAATTTTAATTAATATTTATTATTTTCAAATTATAATAATTCAGGGAAATTAGGATCATTAAATTATAAACCCCCAAGGAATTTAAACCCTAATATAATATATTATAAAATAGCAAGGAAAACAAAAAAAATAAGATAATAAATTATATATATATAATTAAAATTTATATATCAAATATATATATATTATAATATTATTAATAAATTTTTAATAAAATAAATATGTATATTTTTTTTAATAATAATTTATATTAATTTAACTAATAATTTTTAGATTTAAAATTATAATATAATTAATTTTTATATTGGAATATTATTTTATTATATAATATTATATATGAATTTTAAATTAATTTAATTTTTGTATATAGGATTTCAAATTTTAAAATATATAAAAATAATAATAATTAATTTTGTAATAAAATACCTTATCAGGAAATTTATATCCGAATGGATATCCAATTTCATCCAATTTCGAAGACCCTCAGAAATATCTTTTTAAAAAGGGGTCAGGAAAAATTCTTATTAAATAAGGAAAATTTGGAATGAAGGTGCCCAAATATATATTTATTTTTTTTTAATAAAAAAATATATATTTAATTTATAATATTTCTTACATCATACCTAATTTTCAATAATTTAAAATAAATCAAATAATATGTTATAATTTAATTATAAAGAATTATATTACCAAAAATTTGAGTTCTATTAATTTTAAATAATATATCCAATAAAATCGATATAAAAAGGTCAAAAAACATTTTATAATAAAATATTCCAACTAAATATTTTTTTTAATAAAATAAAAATAAAAATTTAATATATTATAAATTATCAAGATGTTCCTTATCAATAAAATATTCAATCCAACCCTCCAATAATAAAATAATTAATCTAATTTTAATTTTTTAATTCCTTTTAATTTTTTAATTCCAATATATTAAAAATTTCATTTAAATTGTATATAAATTACCGAATTCTAGATTACGGAAATATTCTTATATTATTCTATATATTTAATATTTTATTTTTATCCTAATTTTTAATATCTATTTTTTATTATTATTAATTCTATCCTTCCATTCTTTATCCTGAAGACCCTGCCCTCAATCCTCGACCTTCCATCGCATTCTCCGTCCTCCGTTTTCCGTTCTTTAATTTTCTTTTTTATTTAATTCCATCTTCTATCCTTCGTTTTCCGGCCTCCTTACTTTGTACTTCGGCCTTCATTTTCCATAATTCCTCCGTGCTTCGACTTTCGTCCTTTCGCTCCCGTCATCCGCCCTCCATCGTCCGCCCCCCCCCCGTCCTGCGTCCTCCGCCCTCCCTCCGTCCTCCATCTACCGTCGTCTGTAGTCCGTCGATACCGTCGTCCGTCCTGCACCCTGCGTCCTCCGTTCTTTGTCCTCCTTCGTTTTTATCCTTCTTTTATTATCGTCCATCATTTTCCGTTATCCATATATTTTCCTCCGTCCCCCGTCCTCCTCGCCCCGTCTTCCATCCTCCGTCCTCCTCTGAAAGCACATATACAATACCCTACAGATTTTCTCAGATTCGATATGGCCCTCGGGGGAATAGAAGGATCATTATGGAATCGCAAAATGGTACCAATATTTAGGCACACCAAAAAAATATGGTTATTAATCAAAATTCCTTTATTCCGGAACGGCCATTCTTCGCGAATAAAAATTTTATTTTCGCGAAATTTTCGCGAATTCCACGTTTATCTTTCGCGAGACCCATGTTGGCCAACAACACCTCTTATGAAAATTCGTTTACCACCTGCCAAATTACGTCAGAGAATTACGGATCACTTCTTAGTAGCCTTTTAAACATGCAGCTAGCAGCACGGAATCCCTTCTCAGGACAGGGTTTTTTTGAAAAATTTACTGGCCCACCCCTTCAATATGCACTTTCATTTTCGTCCGCTTTTTCGCATAACTTTCGCGGAACATTCGCGAAAATATCCCTATTCACAGACCCCGGCCATCAGCAGGGGGTGCACTGAAGCAAAGGCGAAAACCAGGGGCCTTGGTGTTTGGCTCTCGCAAAGCCTCACTTTTGGAAATTTGGCTATTGCTACTCACATTTTCTAGTGCCCTTTTCCTGCCAGACCCCGGGCGGCAGTGGGTGGCAGCCCTTAAATGGGAAGGTGCGACCTGTCAACTTGGAGTCAATCCCAATGGCACACCGCCAAAAGTAATTCCAGGTCAAAAGCTTAACCAAGCATTGAAACAGCATCGCCAGCTTGCGCTTCTAATATCTCCAAAAGAAACAAAACCATTCTCATAAAAGCTAAAATCCCAATGGCACACTTGCAGGAAAGTGGAATACTTTTACAAAATCATTGTAAATTTTGAATCATGTTCGTAGCTTGCATTTAGCTATGCCCGGAATCAGAATATGGGAAGGTGCGACCTATCAACTTGGAGTCAAATCTCAATGGCACAGCCAAAAGCAATTCCAGGTCAAAAGCCTAGTCAAGCATTGAAACAGCATCACCAGCTTGCCTCCTAGTATGCCCAAAAAAAGCAGAATAAAGGATTTCCATTCTCATAAGAGCCAAAACACTAATGGCATACTTACAGGCGAGTAAATAATTTTCACAAACAAAATTTGAAACTAATCATATTAAAATCATACCCTGCCCTGCTATAACGAAATCCGAGACATATGGAATATGGATGTAATACCAAAATTATGATTTTAGAAAGATTTTTGGACGAGGTACCGGACGAGATACCGGACGAGAAACCGGAATTTCATTTGGTCATCCCAGCCAAAACCCACCCCACGTATCCCCAAGTCAGATCAAAAACAATCAATGGTAAAAACGATATGGATAGGTCCGAAAAATCCAAGCAATAAAGTCCGGAAGATGAGGTGGAGGAGGATAATGTTGCGGAAGATGAGGTGGAGGAGGATGATGTTACGGAAGATGAGGTGGAGGATGATGATGTAGAGGATGATAAGGTGGAGGATGACGATATAGAGGATAATGAGGTGGAGGATGACGATGTTAAGAAGGAGGAAGATAATGATGTTGAGGATAATCATGTTGAGGAGGAGGATAAAAAGGATGATAATTAATGTTGCGGAAGAGGAGGTAGAGGAGGAGGATGTTGCAGAAAATGAGGTGGAGGATAATGATGTTGAGGATGATGATGTCAAGGGGGAGGACGAGGATAATGTTGAGAATGATGATGTGGAGGAGGAGGAAGATGATGATATTGAGGAGGAGGAGGAAGAGGAGGAGGAGGAGGAAAAGGAGGAGGAGGAGGACCGATCACAAGACCCCCGAGTGTGTACACACTGTGTGGGAAACTCACGTTGCTCCAGGGATTGTTAGGGGGCAAATGAATATAACTTG
>Ga0126342_10008669_pt1:7500-18224 | contig 18224 bp, 23 predicted proteins | sample Cyp1metagenome_FD_92528 | JGI IMG/M metagenome (GOLD analysis project Ga0126342, IMG submission 92528) | Coral microbial communities from Lord Howe Island, Old Settlement Bay, Australia - Cyphastrea 1 metagenome | ecosystem: Host-associated > Invertebrates > Cnidaria > Coral ... | reverse complement strand
TCAAAAATGCTGCAAAGAGCATGGAAAATGGACAGAACATGCTGCAAACTGTTGCAAATACCGTGGAAAATACAATGGAAAATGAGAGGTTCGAACTCAAAACCGTTGCACATACCGTGGAAACGGCAGTTTCCAGCTCCAAAATGCTGCAAATAGCATGGAAAATGGTGAGAACCGGAAATCCAAAAAAAATCCCCAAACTAAAAAAAAAAAATCCCCAAACAATTTCCTACCCTTTTGACTATGTTTGCCTTGAAGTGACTTGGATGCTTTTAGTGAGGTTGCCGTCGACAGCGATATTTCTGCACCAGCTGCTCTGGAGGAGATTGTAAAGGCACCCGGCATCCGGCCCAACCCGGACATGAACATCTCGACGTGACTGACGCAACTGATGTATACTGTATACTGATGTAACCTATCCATCCATTTGGATATCTCCATTTGCCATTTTCAGTCCGCAGTCAATATTTTTTTCACAGTCAGATCAGTCACCCAATTTTTACAGTTCTTTTGCTGGGAGGCTATTCGCAGTGAGTTGGAGAACAAAAAGTGACCAGCATTTGATGGCTTCGCTGACCTCGTATTGATTCTTCCCTGGTCTCTAAGCAACTGAAAGGCCATTCGTTGGTGGCCCTTGTGGAACCAGTCTAGAAGCACTCGCGGCTGCCAGAGGTACCAACCAGTGGTGGCAGCACTTGTGTGGAGCCCTGGGAGAGAAAGTTTGACGCTGCGGCTGCACCTCTGCATGCGCAGACTGCAATTTGAGGCCTTTGTCTTTGGGTGTGTTCTTGTCTTTGACGGGGAGTTCTGTTTGCGGTGGCTGATCGCAAGTGCGCGGCCTACTCGCAAAAAATGGGTCTCAGCCTGTTTGGAGAGTAAATTGATGGCCTTCGAATGCGTTGATCCGTTGGTTCAGAAACAGCAAGACTTGCCACTCGCATTCGCCGAAGTAGACTAAAACTTTCTGGCAAAGAGCGGCTCCGCGCTTGCTGAGGCGCGGTCTTTGTAGTGGTTGCTAGCATGGCCATGAACCAAGTCTCTAGCTCTTGGGCCCGAGGCTAAGCTTAGAGACTCTGATGGCCACAGACGGGGTCAGAGAAATCTTGCTTTCATTGGATTAGTTACTGATTATTTTCATTTGATTATATAGTGATTAGTGAGATTTCGTTGCGTCGTTACCTCGTTCAGATAAACAATGATCTATTTCGATCTTGTTCAATCCATCTCAACCATTCCTCGGCAGTCGAGCTCAGGAGCTGGGCAGCAAAGATGACAACATTCTTCGATACATTGTGGGTTTGGAGGAGCAAAGGGTCGGTCACAAGATGTCAATGGTGCCAGATGATGCCAAATTATTGATGCCAAGGTCACAAAATGTAGTGGAATGCATGAGATTGTTGGAAGCTATGCTTTTGTGTCATTGCAAAGATACTCAACTGTAGAATGTCAAAGCAGAGACTGAGGCAGTCCACTTGGAGCTTTCACTAGCTTATAGTCTATTGACTGCATCGAGGCAGGATGCATTGGTGCTTTCGCAGCCTTCAAGGGCATGGATGGGATGCGAGTTTCGGTAGGCGCCAAGCGAATAGTCGTGTGTGGAGTGTCTTTGTAGGCTCCGGAACTTCCACAGGGTCCCTAAAGATCCCCAAAGCATATAGTGACAAGACATCGGTGTGTTTGTTACTGTAGTAGCATCACTGTGCAGATGATTTGCTGTCAGGCAGGACAAGCAAAAAGATTGATAACTAAGACATTGTATGAATTATATTATATTGAATTATTATGAATTATGATATTTGTAAAGAGCAGGCAACAAAACCCAGCAGAAGACTAGGAACCAGCAGGCACAAAGCGAATCTGTTGGGACCGTTGGGACCGTTGGCACCGTTGGGACCGTTGGGTAGAACTTTGATACTGTCACGGCGAACCTGGTTCTGTCCAGCCAAGGTCCAACTCACTAGGTGATCTAGGTGTCCCATAGTGTCCCCATGTCCCCTTTTTAGCCATTCAGCTCAAGTCTCCCTCCAAGAATTCATCAAGAACCATGAATCCCTTAGAAGCGTTGAGTTCTGGTGAAGGTTGAGGGAGGGCTTGAATTCTTGGTGTGTTCTGCCCAGGTGCTGCATTGGGTGTTTTAGTGGCACTAAAGACCGAGGAGGTTCTGGCTGAGCCATCCCCTTACTTCTCTGCCACTCAGGTGGCTAACAGAAGCTAAACATGGCTTTATTGTGCTTTATTTATGCAACATTTGAAAGCAAGTCATGCATTCTGTGAGACATGCCAGACTCAGGCATGGGGTGAACATGGAGAAACACAGGTGGTCTTCTCGGGTGAGCGGAAGCCAAACTTGCACAGTAACTTTTCTGGAATTGTCGTGTATTTTTACAACTCGGATGCTTTGAAGCTCTTAGAAAGGCGGCCTATGTGCAGTTGTTTTGCTCCTGATGGCCTTTAGCCATCAGTGTGGGGCCACTCATCAAGAGGTTTTTTTCATCGGCATTGACCGCACTAGAAGTGACGACTGCAGTGGGAGGATGGCAATGTCACCACCACCACCACAACCAGCGTTAGAAAAGGTTGAGCCATCGCAAATGATAGCACTTCCGTTTCTGCTAGGTGGATAGAGGTAGTCTACTACAGTGCTTTTGCCATCTTCTCATCGATTTTGCCGCAAGCTTAATGACCCTTCAACGCGGATGATCTTTTTATTCCGACTACAAATTGCCGACCAAACTCAGGTTGTACAAGAACAAACACCTCAAGCTGCTAGTCCTTGGCCTTTGTTTCCGCTCATTTGCGCTTATTTGTTCTTGCTGATGTTGTTCATTTTATATGTTCATGTCGAGTTTTGCCAGCAGACCAATGCAAAGGCGGTGCTTTCAGCTGGCCTTGGCGGTGCTTTCTGCTCCTCTGCAATTGCGTCGTGGTCCCATGGCACATTTTTCACCAGGGTCTTTCTCCCTGCTGAAAGCCTCGTTTCGCCTTAAAACCTTAGGTTTGCGGTGACTACCTTAGCAGTACAAGGGTGCGCTTGGGCCTGGGCATGGATAAATTAAGCTGAACCCTTCGCCAAGCCTTCATTTGATTTGACCCTATTTTCAATCCAACACAGAGAGAGAGAGAGAGAGAGAGTAAAGTGGATAGAACATATTGAGAGCAGAGACAGCCATAGATAGCAGCCTTCTACTTGAATTTGACAGCATTTTTTGCAGAGATTTCTGTTGATTTCTGGGGAGACTGGAGCTTTTCGATGCAGGATCCTTTTCAGCTGTCAGGTACCTCCCCTTCCTCGACCAGGCGTGTCCTGGCCTAACTCCCAAGACAGGGAGCTGGGCCAGATCCTCATCTCCAGGGCTTTAACTCCTGCTCAAAGCACCCTGTAGATCCCTGTAGCAGCCTTGCTCTTTAGAATGCAAGGTGCAATTCTTTGACATGCTTTGGTTGTGCAGTCCTCAGAGGGAAGCTGGAGGTGGTCTGAATTTCCTTGACTCGTGGACATCCTGGGCATTCTCATTCTGGACCTCAATAGCTTTGTTGCCTCAAGCTGCGGAATGAGGGCAGAACAACTGGATACGGCATGATAAACCAGGATACAGCAGACAACAGAATTTATCAATGGTGGTGTGCTGCCCCGATCAAGGCCAAAGGCTCCTGTACGAGGAATTTTTGTTGATTCGAAGTACAACCCTGTCATAGAGGGGAACACGCCTTTCCCTCAGCAATTGACGGCAGAGTCTCAGCTAGTTTGGGTTGTGGTCATGACAACCACTATGACTATCACTACAACATTTTTTCCATTTATTTCCGAGCAAGAATGAAAAACAAAGGTTCAGTATGGACAAGATGGCTGATTACTGCCTTTGGTCCTATCCTTGGTTCAGTGACTGGCATAGAAAAGGAATGCCTTTCAGCCGTCACAAAATTTCAGAACTTGCAACTTGCAGAAGAACTTGCAAACTTTCAATGCTTTCACAATGCTTTCACAATGCTTTCACCACAGTCTCCCCTTTTTTCAATGGTTCCGTTGGCCTGGGTTTGAGGTTCGCTTTCTGGCTTATCGGAAGCGTGGTTCAGCTCAGGAGAAACGAGTCAAAAAGCTGATTTAAAGACATGGGCCTAGTACACAATTGCGTCAAAATTCTGGAAGTAAATTTGATTTCCTTAGCGTCTACTGACTTAGTGCAAGTTCATACTTCAGTTGACTTCTGCTTTTATGGACTTTGAGCAACCTGACCATGTCTCCTTTCTGTTGTCTTCAGTTGTGAATGCTGCAAGCCTTTGTGCATTGCCAAACTAGCTGTGGCTTGCTCGCCACGATCCAAAATGCATGGCATTTTCTGTTTCAGGAGACTGAGAAGGGCAGCTCTTCCTAAGCTACCGGCAAGAAGCTCAGAAGATCCACGGTGTGCAGGACTGTCGTCAGTAGTTTCAAAGTAACTTGTGCTGTACATGAGGGGTTGGAATACTGGAAAGGGATATTTTGATATCTTTTGATTTCATTACAAGCCTGGGGACTTCTTGAATCCATGAAGCAGAGACCATTCATTTGCCACTTATTCCCGATTCATCCCCTCTTAGAATCTGAACAGAATGAGTCATAATGAGTCAGAATGATTCAGAAATTATTCAGAATGAGTGAAGACCTGAGATGATTGTTGAACATTGTTGAACATTGTTGAACATTGGGAATGCCCAGGTCCAGGAGCCATTGCTTGGAGAACTTCCCAAGTGAGCCATAAGTCAAGATTCGAGCCGAGAGAGCTGATAGAGCTCAACGGGCTGTGTTTCAAACGTTTATGGGTTTCGGTATGTTTCGGTTTCAGGTCGTTTGGAAAGGCTGCACCGGTGGGACCTGTGCCTGTGAACCAATGGGGTCGCCGGCTGGTCTTGGTGAAGCTCCAGGGAGCTCACCCAGCGCTTCAGCACTCCAGCAGCCTTCGACCTACGACCGGCAATCGTTTCTTGGGGCAAAAAATGTGCAGATTTGGCTCCAAGTTTGTGCTTGTTCAAGATATTTCAAGATGTTCAAGGCAGATGTGACAGCATGGGAACCTGCCACATTCACAGCAGCTGTGCGAAGCATAGGTATACTATAGTATACTATGGCCAATTGTTGCATATTTTGAAGTCGCTGTTCTTTGAAATACATCACAATTTCTGGCGCACTGTATTGCAGGAGTTGTTAGATGATCATGCCTGGACCTCAAAACTTGAAGGATTATTTTGCGATGCTTTGAGTGTTTTCCTTGCAGTGACTGCAGAGGTCCAGCAAGTCTAACATGTCCATTTTCACGCACAATTACGCACAATTGCAGAATATTCTAGAACATTGCAGAGAATGAGCTGGGCGGGGGGGGGCACTTGAGGTGCTCAAAGGGCCTCCCAGACAGCCTTGTGAAGAGGTGCTCGACACGGTCAGAAGATCTTTGGAAGTCTCCGGACGTCGAGTCAAAGGCTTTGATGAAGCTCCAAATAATGTTTGCATTTTGTTATTTGGGAGTGATGCATGGCGATCCCAGAATTTCCAGTAAGATTTTCAATTTTTTTCGCACTTTATTTTCCGCCTTTTCTTGCTATCCCAGTTTGGTATTCCGTGGCAGGCAGTGGCGCTTCGCAAAGAGTTTGAGCAATGGCAGACTCGAGCGAGGCTCCTGGCTGTGGCTATGCTGGTTTTGCTTGAATTAATGGTTCTGAAGCTGGAAGCCGTGAGCAAGAGTAGCGATTTTTTGAAGGATTTTTTTAAATTACGGGACCATGGGCACTTGGGACAGATTAAAACCAGGCCTTTGTTTCTTGATGACCATTGTTGTGCATTCTAGCTTCTGTTTGTGTGAGCAGGACCATTATGCATGCCTATGCAGCGGCAGCCTCTCAGTTCTTCATCCGAGTTGTCAGGGCACCTGGCTTTCACCAAATGCCATTGACAAGCTTCCCTCAGACCATGCTCACTCATCAAGGTTCCAAACCAGCACTCAACATTTTCCAACATTTTTTCCAATTTCTTCAAGCTACTTGAAACTTTGCGGGCGAGTGCAGCTGAGCCTCAGCACAATCAACACCCAGTAAGTGCGTGTGATCAGGTGTCATACACCGGACCACCTTGAGATCTCTATTTTATTGATTATATGTCAATGTGTCTATTAAGCTTCATTCATTGATGAGGTCAACTGCGGTTTTGATTCGACTTAAGTGTGCCGAACTATGCCGTTCAGCCGTTGATGCCATTCTGCAGCTTTTCAAAGCGTCGATGCTGGACATCGCTTGGAGGCTTTTGTTGCCTGGGCTTCCAACTGGCAGAGGTTCTCACGGCTGCGCATTCACTGCTTATGGGCAATATGGTGTCGCAATGGCGATTAGACTTGTCTTGACCTCGCAACAATCTGAAGATCAGGTTAAAGGTCCTGCCGCAACATGTATTCTTGCACAATGCATGGCCAATGAATGCTAATGAACTGACTGGTTCGCTGTCGGCTACTTCCGCCAGGCCCGATGTCCAGGTGCGCATGATTGTTCTGGATGAATCGATTCATAAAGCAGTTGGAGTCATGAGAGCAGTGGAAGAGGGGCCACCAAAATGGAGGACGTTTTGGTTTGTTTGAAAGAACATAGCCTACTGATATTTAAAAATTGGAGGCTCAGATTCTTCGTCAGCTTTCCGTTTGTCATTGTTTGGAAGGACATGAGCTTTTCCAGAGATAGATTATTTGACGGTCCCCATCGGATTTCATGCTTGTAGAAAGGGAATCTCGGGATCCCGAAAGTTTGACGTCTCCACTCGTTTCTGCTGGAAATCGCTCGCATCCTTGTTCAAGCTGATAAGTGTTTTCATACCTTGTCCTGAACAAGCTTAAAGCCTGGTGGTCAGCTGTTCTGTCAATGCAGTGTGGATCTTAGCTGCTTCCAGCGGAGTACTGCCACAGGCACAGCTTACAAGAAACTATAACAGCAGCAAAGCAGCTCCAGCCAGCCGTCCAAAGCTTTACAGCCAAAATAGCTCAACATAGCTTTGTAAAGCCGGTGTGATTTTGTCTCAACAGCTTCACGTTTCCTTACGCTTCAAGCCTGGCGGTGCCTCGAGCTTGCAGGTCATGCGCTGAGACCTGGGGATCTTTGGGGGTGCAGATATAATGATATGCCGATATGCCCAAAGATTCAAAGATGCTCAAAGTTTTCTCTTGGTCCTTTGCACACTTTTTTCCATCTTTTTCCTTGATCTTCACTATCCTTCACTCTTTCGGATGTACAGCGTCGGCATATTTGCTGTGGAGGTTGCCGTGTTGATCCAGGTTCAAGATTGGAATATGTTGGAATGTAAGAGATCGATAGATCCGATAGAGATCGATTCATCATTTGGATTTGGGCATATTATTGTTGTGATATGTTCTGATCATGACGCCTTTTTTTGCCATGGTCGCCTGCTTTGCAGCGAACGTCTCGCAAATTTAATCAATAGAGGTCTTAAGGATCAGAACCTATTCAAATTAAGATGAGGGAGTTGCTTTACTTTACACCATTCTGAGAGATAAGACTGTAAATGGGTTCAATGAGTAAGGAGGGACAAAGTGAGGAACAAAGTTCGGAGGTTTGAAACATGAGCCATTCGACTTTCTTTGTTTATTCAGGTGTTGGGTTGCAAAACTAGTCTTTAATTCTTTTGGCCTGATACATCTGGCTCCCTGACGCAAACTTGAGGCATGGACCTTCATGTTTGCTTTGCGCACCCCTCAGCAGTGTCAATTGAGCGACTGCTTGGACAATTGGACTGTCCCAAATCTTCGGAAGGGACACTGGCTTGAGTGTGTTTGCGACCAATTGTGAAAGCACTGGGACTGCAGACCATTCAGAGTTTCCTACAGGGAGCACAGGGTACAACGTCTTGATGTTTCGAACATTTTTGAAAAATGCAAGGTCAACACACCCAGAAATGATCCAGCTCACACTGTCGTACTCGGTTGTGTCAAATTTCAGTGGTTTTGGTTTCGGGATCTGATTCAAAGGACAAACACGTTTATGACACACATGCTGAAGGCTCTGTGGCGCCTTCAAGCTGGGGTGGAGGCTCCGTGGTGCAACTGCACTGATTAATCGCAATGGTTGCAGCTTGGCAATGGCAACTATTAACTGGATGAACAAATATGAATAAATTATCAGCACCTATAATAACCTTTAGAATAATTATACCGAAATTATACCTTAAAATTTCTTGTGGATAGACTTGGCTATGCGCATGACTCCTTGAATTGCCCTGGTCACTGAGCCACTCAGCAGGTTGGAAGCAGAAAGCAGGTGAGGGCCAAGAAGGGCGGGGCTTCGTGATATAGAGGGAAGGGCCTAAATAGACAAGCTGTGTCAAGACCTTTTGGGCTGGAGATTCTGTCTTGTATTTCGGGTCATTGAATGGACAGCAACATCTCTGCCACGCGAGCTTTGCCTCTCTCGTTTTTCAGGAGAAGCTAGAACAAGAAAGAGCTGCAGCAGTTAGGTACAAGGGCACAGTTTTGCAAACTTTTGCTGAGGAGAATCACAGTTGATTCCCCATTTTTTGTTTCTGGAACAAGAGTTATCAAAGAAGTATTATTATATTATATTATAAAAATGTATATTACAATATCAACAACCTTTCAGTATCAAGAAAAACCTAGAAGCAGCGAAGAAGGAAGGCATGGAGGAAGGAAGAGAAGAAGGCATGGAGAAAGGATCGAGAAAAGAAGACATGAAGGAAGCAAGGCATGGAGAAAGGGCGGAAAGAAGGGAGAAAAGAAGGGAGAAGAATGAGAAAAGAAGGCAAGGATTCGGCAAGGATGACAAATCGATGGACTTGTGGCAGTACGGAAACTTGTGTGAGCCCGCGCTTCGGCTGCACTGAAATGTACAGTATATGATGTCTTGCTATGTCTTGCTTTCTTTTATTTATTCTTTAGTTGCAGAAACTTTTTTGATGCCGAACAGTTTTTGTGAGGCAAGACATGCTTTTATTCTTCTTGATCTTTCACTCCTTGTCACTAGATTTTCTTAAACAAACAGCGGTTGTAAATCATAGGCGGTTGCAGATTGACAGAGCCCACCTGAAAGCTGACCCTTGGTCAAGGTTCTGGAAGGTTGGGGCAGTTTCCAGTGGTTCAGGGAAAGCGTTCGGGAGGTTCAAGAAGGTTCTGAATCAGGTTTCAAGGCCTTGTTCTGATAGATTCTAAGCCTTTTCCACGCGTCCTTTTGCAACCGACGCTTGGATACGTTTGCATCTCTTAGACTTTCAATAATTTTGCTGTCCCCGATTGTGAATTCTCCATCAGTTCGGTTCAAAAACTGACAGGCTTTCAGAGCAAAGAACAGCGCAGCTGCAAGAGATGGTCATTCAGGAACGCGAATGCCAAAACAAGACGCGTCACATGCGTCACATGATCCAATCATATCCAATCCTTGTGGAGAGTTGAAGAGTCACTTCACCAATACTTCACCAATGAGACTTTTAATATCTTTGGCATTGCCAATACTGTTTTGGATTGAGATATTACTGAGATATTCTTTGCGTTCTGGCAGGCACAACAGCAGTGCCTGGAATCCATTCGAGCGTCGGAAGCAGCAGCTGCCAAGGCATGGCAGCGAGGTTCTGCGCAATTTTTGCAGCGTACGGCCCCGCCAGGCAAATGCCAGAGCTGACGCGGCTGAATCTAGATTGGAAGAGGCACGCATTGAAGTGGTTCCCATCAGAGGTTCCCATCTGCTCATAAACATCTACCGATCATCTACCTGTGATAGCCCAAGTCAGCGTTTCTGCAGTTCACCTGGAAATCGTTCCTTGTGGCATTGCTGGCAACTGCTACTATATTCTCTAGGAGTCTAGCACCAGATTGTCAGTGTGAAGAGCAGCAAAATCATTTGTTCTGAAGTCCACCTACAATGTGCCATTCAACTTTGTAGTTTTGATTTTTTTTGAATAAACATCAGTGTTGGTTGCCAGTTGCACAAAGAGGACTGTTGGCGGACACTGTCCCCAGGTGGAGAGGCAGATGGCTGAGATGGCTGAGACTGCGAAGAATGAGGTGGCACAATCACCACGGGAGGTGCCAAGTCTATTTATATAAGTTGTATTAAGTTGTTTTATTATGATTTATTGCATTATATTGCATTACAGCCGTTCATTTCCGTTTGTTTGTCAAGTTCTGATGCAAGCCCGGCGGTTTCACCTGCAGTGTTTAGCTTTGCATGTCGACATTCTGCAGGCATCTCCTGCCCTGCCCAAAGAGTCACAGCCATTTGCGCCAACTTTGCCGAATCTCCAATTCCAGGAGGATGACGAACAAAACATTCCGGAGAAACCGCCCAAAATCATCATTGAACCGCCCAAAATCACCATTGAAATCACTCAGCCGCCTCTGGAGAAAGCGGAGGAGGGCTCTGCTGCGAGATCTCCAACAGCCCCCAGGTCTCCAGGAACATCTCCAACATCTCCAAACCATGGGGTTCTCACCCCTGGGGTGGTGGAGCGGCACATACTTTCTGAGCCAGCAATTGTCTCGCCCGCCAATTCCACTGGGTCGGCCAGCAAGTTTCCGCAGGTTTCTGCGGAGGAGGATGGGACCAAGAGGTCGGTGAAAACGCTTTTCGTTCAGTGTTTTAAGGACGACCTGTTTCAAGAACGACAACTTCTCATGTCTCAGATCAACAATTTGTTCAAACTTCGGAACAATGGGGAGGCACTCCAATACAAGGACTGGGTTGTGTTT
>Ga0126342_10008669_pt1:0-2500 | contig 18224 bp, 23 predicted proteins | sample Cyp1metagenome_FD_92528 | JGI IMG/M metagenome (GOLD analysis project Ga0126342, IMG submission 92528) | Coral microbial communities from Lord Howe Island, Old Settlement Bay, Australia - Cyphastrea 1 metagenome | ecosystem: Host-associated > Invertebrates > Cnidaria > Coral ... | reverse complement strand
CCAATACTTCCTTTTGGACTTGTTCTTCAACAGTGTACGATGATTTTTGCAGCGATGAATTGTTCGTGGTATCCCTTTCAAGATCTTCCCTCAGGCAGCCTGGAAGGACTACAGCTGGGCCCAGGAGCGTGGAGAGTCGAGAAACGCAGATGTAGAGATTTAGATTTAGATTCGGTTGAATCTCAGATGATTCTCAGAGATTCTCAGAGTCTACATCCTAATCCAACACGGCTCAGGAGATGGGCCTTTCCGCTTCACAAGCTTCTGGCGGTCAAGCGCCAGACCGCCAATGGCCTAATGTGCTGTGCTATTCAGTTTTCAAAATATAGCCAGGGTAGCGACAGTGTGTGCCTGTCTGAGCCGCCCAGGTCTTCCTCCCTTCCGAAATGATTTGTGCCTTGGCGCGTTGGGAATTCTTGAACGAGAACAAGATGTTATTTCTGGGAGTGGCACAAAACAAGATTTAGTTTTGCAAAGTTTACTAAAGTCTAGAAAGGCCCAGCAAGGCCCTTAGTTCAGACTGATTCAGACCCCAGCGAGGCAGGGGAACTGCTCCAACTGAGGTCATCGCAGTATCCGTCACGCAGCATGAACGTTCCGCCACAGTTCCTGCCGCAGTCTGCACCACATCTGCAGCCAGGACCCTAGGGTCCGACCACTTAAGTCTTCCAAGGCCTATCCGGTCTTGGCCAAACAAGAACAACTTTAGAGAGGAATATATGTAGATAGATAGATACTTAGATTGATAGATAGACAGATAGACAGATAGACAGAGATAGATAGACAGAGATAGATAGACAGACAGATAGATAGATAGACAGATAGACCGATAGACAGAGATAGATAGACAGAGATAGATAGACAGACAGATAGATAGACAGATGGACAGATAGACAAATAGACAGCTAGACAGATAGACCGATAGACAGATAGACAGATAGACAGATAGACAGATGGACAGATAGACAGAGATAGATAGACAGATAGATAGGTAGACAGATAGACCGATAGACAGATAGACCGATAGACAGATAGACAGGTAGACAGATAGACAGATGGACAGATAGACAAATAGACAGCTAGACAGATAGACAGATAGACAGAAAGACAGATAGACATATAGGCAGATAGACAGACAGCAGGTAGATAGATAGATAGATTAGATAGATTAGAAAGATTAGAAAGATTAGATAGATTAGATAGATTAGATAGATCAGATTAGTTCAGATTCGATGAGATAAGATGAGATAAGACGAGATTGAAAAACATTAGATAAGATTATATAAGATTAATGAAATATGATAAGATTAGATTAGATAAGATTAGATGAGATAGATTAGATAGATGAGATAGATTTTAAAAGAAGATAGATGAGATAGATGATATTGATGAGATAGATTAGAAAGATGAGATAGATTAGATAGATGAGATAGATTAGATAGATTAGATAGATTAGATAGTTTAGATAGAGAAGATAGAGAAGATAGATTAGATAGATTGTATAGATTAGATAGATTAGATATATTAATATATTAGATATATTAGATAGATAGAAAGAAAGATAGATAGATAGATAGACTAGATAGGATAGATAGGATAGATAGAATAGATCGAATATATAGACTGGACCTGGATAGAATAGATAGAAAAGATAGAATAGATAGAATAGATAGCATAGATAGAATAGATGGTTAGATAGATTAAATAGATTAGACAGATTAGATAGATTAGACAGATCAGATAGATCAGATTGATCAGATGGATCAGATGGATCAGATAGATCAGATGGATCAGATGGATTAGATCGATCAGATAGATCAGATAGATTAGATAGATTAGATAGATTAGATAGATGAGATATATGAGACAGATGAGATAGATGAGAAAGATGAAATAGATGAGATAGATGAGACAGATAAGATAGAAAAGATAGAAAGGATCGATACGATAGATAGATAGATAGATAAGATTAGATTAGATTAGATTAGATTAGATTAGAATAAATAGATAGATAGATAGGACAAGATGAGATAAGATAAGATAAGGTAGATACGATAGATAAGATAGAAAAGATAAAGAGATTAGATAGATAGATTAGATCGATCGGATAGATAGATAGATAGTTAGATAGATAGATAGATAGATAGAAAGATAAGAACAGATAAGAGCAGATAAGATAAGATAAGGTAAGGTAAGGTAAGATAAGATAGATAGATAGATAGATAGATAGATCGATAGATAGATAGATAGATAGATCGATAGATAGATAGATAGATCGATAGATCGATAGATCGATAGATAGATCGATAGATCGATAGATCGATAGATCGATAGATCGATAGATTGATAGATCGATAGATCGATAGATCGATAGAAAGATAGATAGATAGATAGATAGATAGATAGAATAGATAGAATAGATAGCATAGATAGCATAGATAGAATAGATAGAATAGATAGAATAGATAGAATAGATAGAATAGATAGAATAGATAGAATA
>Ga0126342_10008668_pt1 | contig 18224 bp, 18 predicted proteins | sample Cyp1metagenome_FD_92528 | JGI IMG/M metagenome (GOLD analysis project Ga0126342, IMG submission 92528) | Coral microbial communities from Lord Howe Island, Old Settlement Bay, Australia - Cyphastrea 1 metagenome | ecosystem: Host-associated > Invertebrates > Cnidaria > Coral ... | reverse complement strand
TTTTTCGACACTTTTTCGACATCTCAACTTCCAAAAGTGGTCCGAGACCGCCAGTTTTTAACACTTTTGACTTGGAAATGTGCTTCGCGCCACAACGGCGTGCACTTTTTCGACATCGCAACTCCCAAAAGTGGTCCGAACGTGGTGTGTTTTGTACATTTTGACTTGGAAATGTGCTTCGCGCCACAACGGCATGCACTTTTTCGACATCGCAACTTCCAAAAGTGCTCACAACGGCGTGCACTTTTTCGACATCGCAACTTCCAAAAGTCGTCCGATGCTGAGGTGTTTTGTACCTTTTGACTTGAAAATGTGCTTCTCGCCACAACGGCGTGCACTTTTTCATCGCTCCTGTGACCAGCTGGCTCCGCACCCGCCGCTTTAGCGAGCCTACTTTTCGACCCTCCTGAGCCACAAACCATTGGAAAAACACAGTGTTTCGCGACTTTCCTACCTTTTCGCGCATCTGTATCTTCTTTCTTCTGACGCTTTCTCTTCTCATCTTCTCTCTTCTAATCTTCCTCTCCTCTCTGCCTCTCCCCTACTCTGCTTTTCATCTGTCCATATTGTCGGAAGTTTGACTTCTAAACTTCCTTCGAATATAGTGGCCAACCATGGTGATTAATGGTGTTTTTATGGTTTTATATCATATCATAGCCATCATTCCGGAGGTTTCAATGGTTGTTTCTCAAAGCCTTTTCTGCTGTGGAACTTTGGGTGGTTTGTGTGTGTGTGTTATCATTATTATTATTGCTATCATTATTATTATTGCTATCATTATTATTATTATTATTAATTGGTTTTCCGACATATGAAGAACATCATGCTCAAAGTTTGTGTTTGTCGGTTTTATGCTAATATCAAGTGTTGAACAGAATTAGCAACACATATTTGTTGAATTTGATCCATCATCTATATGGAGAACTCTCTTGCAAATCTATGTTATTCCAATAGATTTCCAATAAATATGTTTCCCAACATGTCCCAGATTTTGACACAAGGGGTAGTTCCATTATGTTTGTTTCAATTGAGTTCCGAGATCTATTGTTCAAACATTTTCAATCCCAATCCTCAAGATTTCCAATGTAAAACCCCACCAGCTAGACAGCCAAGGGCACCCCCCAACCTAGGTCGCAACAGCCTGGAATGCCCTGGCCACTCCGTGCTGGGCGCCTGCGCTGAACATCGGCAGGGCGTAGCATGTAACAACTGCCCCTCGGCGATGCCGCGTAGACGCGGTGGGAGAGGTTTCTTCATGGAAAAAGGGTGGGAAAGATATGGGATATATATATATATAATTATATATTTACGCATATGTATATATATATACACATATATATATATATTTAGATTTATGGGATCTAAGGATATCTAAGGATATAGCCTGACCAAGAGATGGACTTTATAATATGATCAATATGATTACATGATTTGGAGGCTTGGCGCAGTGGCTTTTCAGGCCGATCCTTGTGGAATGGTGCAGGCACAAGAAATATACCCGCTCTGCTCAAGGTTGCCATTTGTATACCTAAAGAGAACACAAAGAGGCATGCACACACACACATATATATATATATAAATATACACATAAAGTGTACGTTTATTACTTGTATATTAAATACATATGTGCGTTCATACACACATGATAATACGCAAACCCAAATGGTTTTTATAACATGTGTGTATATATAATTTATCCGTCCAAACTTTTTACGCGCCAGGCAAGGAAAACTACTTTCCCCAGGATGATGGCACATGCGCCCGCCACTCGCAGCACTTTCTGGGCGGGCTGAAGAAAGGTCCATGTTTTTTTTTTTGAGTAGCGGGGTGATAGGGCCGAATGTTGATTAAATCCTGTTCACTGAATGGAGTGACTTGCAGGGATCAACTTGAGGTTTTGTTCAAAAAGCAGGGCGTATACACTGAATAGATTTAAGTACATCATATGCATCGAATAAAAAACGCGAACGCACACAGACACAGACATGGAGACAGAGGCAGAGGCAAGGCATAGACAACCAGACAAACGGACGGACAGACAGACAGAGAGAGAGAGAGATCTAGATAGATAGATAGATAGATGGATGGATGGATGGATCGATAGATAGATAGGTGGATGGATAGATAGATAGATAGATGGATAGATAGATAGATAGAGAGATAGAATGGGATAGAACGAGATAGAGAGATATACAGCTAGTATACATATATGTTCAACCAGATCTGCTTTTCTTTGGGCATTGTCCAAAGGTTGTGGCCCCGTGGATTATTTGCCAGCCCTTCTGTGCGTCCTGGGCTGCTTGATCATGGTGACCCTGCTCCTCGGCTTCTGAAAAAGACATGCTTCACAGTGCTTCACCTCACATACCCAAAAGGATAGGAAAAACACGCCAGCTGACTAATCAAAATGGGGATTCAACATATTCAGCCACAATTGCAATTTAGCCCGCGGATTTGCAGTTTACACTCCAGTAAATCAAGAATATTAATGGTTTGATATAGAATAACCGTTGTTTTAGTAGGACATAATTACCATAGATGATGACCTTTCCACTTCTGTAGCTTACTGGAAGATATAATTCCGACCCAGCATTTAAACTCCCAGTTGCTTGATATATATATATATATTTATTTGTTTATTCATTTTGTCATGACAATAAGGATGCCACTTCTAGTCATGTCTTAGCCATTGGAACTGTACTGAATGACTAATATTTTAGGAGCTGTCTCTTTTACTAAAGTGGTTTTGGACCATATGCGTCGTTAACACTGGCTTGGCAGCACTCACAGGTCTCGGCTTGGGTGGGTCCACGGACCAGTTTTTGGCCACAAATGGCAGGAGATGAAAGCACGCTAAGAATGAACAATCAGTAAGCTTGAATGTCTCGTAATGTTGCCATCCGATATTTTTGGATTAGCCATTGCATGGATCACATTTTGTTGATTTGCCTTGCAAGTCTCGATTACTGGGCCCAGGAAACTCAGCACAAGAATTGGGTGTCCTGGGCCTAGGATTTGCATCTTAAAAAGAGTTTATCAGACACTTCCTTGAGACTCACATCTGAGGCTAGTGAATTGCATCAAGTTGGATCTTCGGCTGCAAGTTGGATCGAAGGATGTTTCTTGTGGTGGTTTGCGCATTGGAGGTGTTGAGCTATCTTTCATACTGTGCAGTGCTCCCTGGCCCCTGGGTACTAGCCTGGCCGGTGTTTTTAAATATACAGCCAGCCCAGCTTCCACCTTTCTGATGTGAAACCCGTTTTCTGCCTGAGGGGTGTCCTGTTTAGGACTTGAACCAGCAGAGCTTGAACATGCTGACCGTGGCCGCGGTAGGCGGTCAAATGGTCATGGCACTTCAAACCCTGAGTTCTGTGAGGTGCCTCCGTGTGGGCGATGGTAGCTGAATGGATCTGGATGGCAATCTGGATGGTTCTAGCAGAAATTCTTGAGCCATAAACCATCCAGACTTGTTTACTCTGCTTCTTCAGGAAAAATATGGTATATTCTGGTCATGGTTTCATTTATGCTTGGCAATGTTGGAGGATTTTGGTGAATGGTTGGTCTCTGTGGTTTATTTCCCAGCCGCAAGTTGATACGCTACCTATCAAGGTTCCCAAGACTCAGAAGGATTGCAGGAAAACCAGCCATTGGAGGACATACTTAAAATTGAAGAAGGTGCAATGCTGCAAGGCCTTTTAAGCCTTTGGTTCTGTAATGTTCATGGTGTTTAAAATATCCAGTGCAGAGAATCTACCCCACGCTTGGATGTGACGCTTGAAACATCATTTTGTGAAGGATTTTCGGCTTGTGTGCAGTAATGGAGAGTCTTCTTTCAGGGATCAATCATGCATGGCCTGATTCTGAACAAAAAACAGCAGATCAATGGTTCTACTGCCATGCCAAGCCGAAATCCTTGAGAAGCTCTGGCAAAAATCTTCTTGGAGGAGGAGTCAGTTCCATTTGAATTCGTGTGGATTTCTGTTTGCAACCGCTGCTACCTCTCCTATGCTGTTCCTATCCGACTTTTTCCTGAGAATTTGGTTCATGACACCCCGATGGATTCTTGTCTTCAGGTATGATTTTCCATGTTTTTTCCATGATTTTCTCTGATTCGTTATTTTCTTCAGGCGATGCTGCCATGATTTTGCCTCTATTTTTCCGTGCCCAGAATCCCAGCAGGCAACTGTCCATTGAGTGGGTGCACCCCGTGCGCCAATTGATCGAGTTCACCAAAATTCTGACCTTTGCAACCCGACCTGCGTTGCTGTCAGGTGCTGCCCGTCAAGTATGGCAATCTTGCTGGGAAAAAATATGGAAAATGATGATTATAATGTAGAACAAACGTGAAATCATGATAATTAATAGTAGACAACATGGGAAATAGTAATGACATGGGACAATGACGATTGATAGACATGTTTGTTGGTGGTTTCTGACCCCCATGAACTGTTATTGGAGTGATGTTTGCTAACTTAGCTGATTCTGGAGCACGACCTTGGGCAGGTTTCACCATGGAAAGTCTGGAAGGTTTGCTGAGGTTTGATCGGTCAAGACCAGCTGTTTTTGAGACAGCCTGGAATGTATGTGTCTACAGGAGTGGGAGTGGATATCGATTTCGACAGAAACCGTGGGTTTTCAGCCAATTGTGATCCCATATGAATAGCATTTTTATCCTTGTTTTGGATGTTTATATTGAATTAAATTGATCTTCAGATTTGACACAGCTGCCAATAGATCACCAAGGATTTGGACTTGATCAAAATCAGTTGCTTCTTTGGCAGAGACAGTCCCACCTTGGTCTTTGCCCCTCGCCGATGGATTTGATGACTTCATTGGCCAAAGATCCCCTCCGTGATTAGACTAGTTGATGAGTTTGTGAACCCAACATGGTATGAAAAATCAGAGAAACAGGATAGGGACACGAAACCCTCCATGGGTTGGTGAAGTGATGATGGCTGTATGTCCATGAAAGTTAGAGGCTTAGGGGTGCTTTAAAAGTCCGTTGTAAGTTCATTCTGGCAGGCCCTGCAAAGCAGGGCATGCCCTACAAATGGGTAATTCACATGATAGTAACACTAACACCCGAAAAGAATGGAACAGATGGAACATATATGAACATCTTGGAAACTCGGTTAGTGATGGTTACTAGTAACTATTGAGTTAGACAAATTATCGGATTTCTTTGGGGGGAGTCACACATGGTTACCCTGCAACATGTTTCAACCATATTAATTGGTGCTCTTCAACATGTCTTTAATTAATCTTTCTATTTTGGGACGACCCCAACTGAAACCAGGTGGGGCAGCTTTTGGTGTGTCCAGTCGGCATTGCTTGTTTCCTCGTCTTCTTTCTGATCTCCCATTGGCGCGGCCGCAGGCTGTCGCTGGATTCTTGGTGAAAGCACCGGGCCTGGGGGCAACGATCACGAAAGAAATATGTGGACGATGATGGTGGTGGTGGTGGTGGCGATGATGATGATGATGATGCTGATGATGATGCTGATGATGATGATGATGATGCTGATGCTGATGCTGATGGTGATGGTGCTGATGGTGGCGGCGGTGGCGGTGGCGATGGTGATGATGATGATGATGATGGTGGTGGTGGTGGTGGTGATGGTGATGATGATGATGATGATGATGCTGATGGTGGTGGTGGTGGCGGTGGCGGTGGCGATGGTGGTGATGATGATGATGGTGATGATGATGGTGGTGGTGGTGGCGATGATGATGATGATGGTGATGATGCTGATGCTGATGCTGATGCTGATGCTGATGATACTGATGATGCTGATGATGCTGGATGGGGGGTGGTGGTGGTGGTGGTGGCGGTGGCGATGGCGATGGTGATGATGATGATGATGGTGGTGGTGGTGGTGGTGGTGATGGTGGTGGTGGTGGTGATGGTTATGATGATGATGGTGGTGGCGGTGACGGTGATGATGATGGTGGTGGTGGTGGTGATGGTGATGATGATGATGATGATGGTGGTGATGGTGATGATGATGGTGGTGGTGGTGATGATGCTGATGATGCTGATGATGGTGATGATGATGATGATGATGATGTTGATGATGTTGTTGATGATGTTGATGATGTTGATAAATAATCCAAATCTGAAAAAGTGATAATATAATTGTAGATTGATGTATTAAAATGTGTTTCAATGACAATCATTTCCGGCCCTTGCAAACGTGGCGCCTGCAGCTACCTGGTGAGGGAACGTCGTTGCCTTTCGCATACCCTCCGGTACCATTCATGGCAGTGGGGATTCCAGTCATAGACCATCTATAGATGACTGTCCAACCTAAATACTAAATACCCATTCACGGCATGTTCAATTGCCTAAGGTGGACTCCCCCACTAATATCTTCATGATTGGTCATCCCTAATCCCTTCCCCCTGTCAGCCATTAAGCACCCCACAGAAGCCTTGGTGGCTGTAGGTGATTTACACCTGGAATCAGTCGGTGTATTTGGAACCAGCTAGGGCTAAGGGGATGATTAATATGAGAGGGATGGGATTGTTTGACTTAGACCTGAGTAGGTGATTTGTTCATTCTCATTGGTAAATCAACCAGTGGGGGAATCTAATCTGCAAGGGCATGTTGCAAAAAAAGGATGCTTTCTTCAACCTCAGTGGCATCCTGATCTTCGCGCTCTTCATCTCTATTAGTCTGGTGGTGTTGGACCCCTTGCGCTGTCTGAAAAATCCGGATGGCTCTATGTCTATGGTGTCGAATCCTGGCTGAGATGGGATGTTTATTTTTCCATGTTCCGAAATGATTTGGAAATCCACCTGCACTTGGGGAATCGAACTTTGGGACAAAATGTTTCGGGGTCTTTGGTTGACTTCACGGATTTTCCCAAAGGGGACATCCACGCGGGGAATCAAATTTGGGATGATTTGTTTGGGATTTTTTGGGGGCCATGTAAAGCAAGTCCAAGGAATCCAGGCATTCTGTGCTTTGACTCAGGTCGGGCTTGGGGATTGGGATCTGGATCTTGTGGTGAGTCGGTATGCGCCAAATGGGTCGGGATATCACGATATGAAGGGCAGATGATCCATCCATTTCACGTGGTCAATAATTATTTGAATTGTGATCTTCACCAGAAAAGTGATGCAGTTTACCTGAAAGAGTGACCAACACCAACACTCCTATTTTTGTGATGTCAGTCATCCGCGCAGCTGCAGTGAAAATGACATGATACGTTTTCATAACGAATTTAACTTATTGCGATTTGTGAGCGAACTCCTTTTTTTTTCAAACCATAGGTCTGGGTGAGACCCGTTGGCACCACTACAGCAACTGTTCGTCCTATAGGTGATAAAACTGTCAAAAAGGATCTTCTCGGTTGAGAGCCCATGTTTTTATTTGTTCACGGTGTTCTCTGTTCTGTATTTGAAATGGTATATTGTGAAATTTTCTGCACCAGCGAACTCGCTGGGTTAAAACATATCAGTCCCACCTTTCCTTGGCTCACCTCTGCTCAAAACATGTTGTTTCTTACCTGGCCAAGAAACTCTGCAATTTGATGACCCCCCCATTTTCCTCCAATGAACTCATCATTTTTGGGTGACCCCTCCCTATTTTCCTTTTCCTGTGGAAGCTCTTGTAGGATGAATTCCTCATTTCGTTGTGTCTCAAAATAGTAGGGGACACCCAAATTCGATGGTTCAAGTCACTGGTGAATCGTCATTTTCCCTCTTCAAAATCTTCAAAGATTTGCTTTCCTCCAGTGTTTTCTCCATTTTCAGATGCATCGACTTGGGATCAAAAACGGATCCCAAAAACCCCACGTCATGTCACGGCCACATGGCGCGCCAGGTGAGCATACGGGCCTCGCTATCCTGGCATTCCTAGGGATTTTGGCATATCCCGTGGCGATCCTGACATGGGCACCTGGGATAAGCTGGCGATCCAGGGCCGTTGGGGATGAGGTAGCCATGGCCTCCAAGTAGCCATAGAAATTGGCAAATGTGCGGTAATGTTAGCTGTGATTTTGTGATTTTTAGCAATTTTCAGGGGGATTCGTAATCTGTCATAATCCGAGAATTTGCAACATGGATGCAAAATAATCTATAAATGGTGGGTTTTCCTTTACTACGTTTGATTGCCGGAGGGTATATGTCCGCCATATCATAGAATTTATTCATTCTATACCCACTGCTGCAATCTACTGCTAAAACCCTCAAGTTGGACTTGTTTGGGTTGGTTATGTCACGGCATGTTCTTGTATGAGCCCTCTTGATTGGTTCAACCGTACTTGTCGTTGACCAAATCCCCATTTTGCTTGTCAATCATGGTCAATCCATCTTGTTGCTTTGATGGCCATTTGGTGCTGTGATGTCTTAAGTTTTGGTCGGATAGGGCCCCGGTGCCTCATCTAAGGGTGCACCAATTCGACTGTTGATAGAAAGGTCATGGCAATTTGATTGCTGAAATAATGCCGTGTCTTGATGTGTTTTTTCCTGAAAAATGTTTCAGTAATTTTCGCTCCTGCTGCTGTACAACATGTTTGTTGCTTGAATTCCAGTCTGCAAATGGCTGCTTGTTTGTTCAATGTCTTAATTCATCCCAATGCTGAGTGAAACATATAAACAGTGTATATATATAATATATAGTTCATGCATTTCACCAAATCTATCGTTATCATTATGGCTTAAAGCACTTTGCGCCACGAATCTTCCATCTGCAGCTCTGGCCCTCATTTCGGCTCAGGCCACCTACACCACCTTGCGCTACCCTGCGCGTGTGGCGAGTGGCCGGGGCCTGCAGCTGGTGCAGCGCCACCGCTTCCTTTTCCAAAGGTTCAAGACAGAGCGGTATTACTATGGATCCTCGGCAGGACTGCGGCCTTAGGGGAAGTAACTAGAATTATAGTGTGTAGATGTGGGTAAAACAATGCCGTTAACCACCAATGACTCAATGACTGGGAATGGTGTAATAACCCACCTATATTTATATCATTTTATATCTATATTTATATATGTAAATAATATATGTATTATGGTGATGACTGGGGGGTGGTTTATGACATTGTTTTATCCACATTAGTAGAAATCACAATATATACTTCGTTTGTTTTTAAACAAGCTTCTCACGGGGGACAGCCCTGTTGGTTGATGAGTGGTTCCGGGGGATATGGGATCATAGGATCGGCCTTGAATCGATGAAGTGACTTTGGGCAATGGAAAAATATTGCTGACATGAACATGATTATGAACAGTGGTTCCTATGGATTCCCTATGAATTGTGTCATTCTCCATGGCGGGTCTCAAAAAGAGTTTCGACCCTTCGTTAGATGATTGCCTGCAACCCTTTGCTGTGCCATAAAATGAGCTTGGCCATCCAAACAGGAATCATCATCCCGGCGCCCCCTCAATTCTGATAGTTCTAAGACAATTTTTGCCCTTTGGTAATAGAACATGGCATTGGACACTCCCCTTTTCTAATAGAGGATTTCCCATTGAAACTCCATTCAGTTCAGGGATTTTCCAGCTAACCAGCTAACCATGTTTGATGATCCCTGCTGCCACCCAAACGGTTCTCCTTAGGAGCCTTGCTGCTATGGAGGAATTTGCTGGCTACTCTGCGCCCAACAATATGCCAATAGCAACGGGTGGTTCCTCAAAAATTGGATAGCCCCAAATCATCCCCAAAAGAAGACCATTTCAATCTTGAACACCCATGGGTAAGATGGGTCGGCCATTTTAAGAAAAACCATGAAAGAGCCAAAGGAGAAACTACCAGTTGATGTGGAAAAACCATTGGGAATTTGTCCTGTTTCACAACTATGCACTTCACGAATGAGCCGAAACTGGTCATTCGATGAGCGAATTGCATCGAATTGCTGGAGCTTACACATCCCCCATCCCACCATATCAATTTCATAAATTCTTGATGTAAAATTAAGATACATTATGGACCGTGTATGGACCATGACGGTCATTAAGCCAGATATTTTAGCTCAATTTAACATATTTTAATCGAAGCATATCGGAGCTAAACATTCCAGTCCCCCATATCAGGTGGCCGTTTTCCCCGTGATCTTTGGCTTCATCCCCGAGGTCCAGCTGCAGCACCTTGGAGGGAGCTTGGAGCACCCAAACATTGGGAGATGGATTTGTTTCTAAAAAAAGGGGAAACCATGGGAACACCCCCTAAATCCATCTTCTCATCATATGTTAAACTCAATTTCTGATTAAAACTGCCGTTTGAGGATATTACCCCGTACCCCATTTTCAAACACACCCAAATTGTGTTTTCTTGCTGGTGGAGGTGGTCTTGTCAAGCCCCGACTCTGCCAAGGGTCTTGGGCTTGCTATTGATTCTTTGCGGTGCTCTTCAAATTCGCATCTCGGTGATTTAATGGGATTTAACCAACAACACTGGGATATAAGATATTATGAGGATATGAGGATATTATGGGATTTTTTATAGGGTTTAGAAGCTTGCAGTTTTGGGGGTTTAAATGCCAATATGTTTTAGATGAACATCCGTAAATCATCATAAAGGGGTACAGGCTTCTGGGTTATGTTACCTACTATATCCTACTATCATAAATCACATATACCTTCTAGTTCACCTATTATAAATTCGTACCCCACAAATCATCCACCAATCGTCCATAAATCAACGAGTCCAGTCGACCCGTCGTCCAAGGCACGTGGCCCTGGCGTACGGATTTGGCCAACTATGTTGACCTAGTTAACTGTCGCAAAGGGTTGGTCCGTTGAACGGGATTCCATTGGGGAGATGTTGAACTTTTTTTTGGGTAAAACAATGCCATTTTTACCAGCCATGTTCCTGGGAATGGGATAACCATAGCACCTATAAAAATGGTGATGACTGGGGGATGGTTGATGATATTGTTGTACCCACATATTTTCTAATAATGTGGATTGAATGAGAATAATATATGACTAACCACGATGGGATATAACTTATGATATAACCGAAGGTAATGGAATGGGATGAACCGGATGGCTGTTGCCCAGAAAACGAGCCTTTCAGCCAAGGGTATGTTCAATAGCTATTGCAGCTATGTTCAATCACCAGAGGATAGACCTCATAAGACCAACAGGATGATATGATATCTCAAAGGGATGGGATTACCCTCCAGTAATTTGTTACATACCTATGGCACAAACTGCCAATTAATAGATGATTTAGTTCTGAACAGTGTTTTCTTTCATAGCACATTGTTCAATTACCAGAAGTAATAATATATATATATATACAGTTATACATACATTGAATATGAGTCGTTTCATTGGTTATTGAGGTATCTACTTGTTTAGTTTGTTTGATTATATATTTGTAAGTGCAATATGAACACAGGAAACGGTGTCGCTTTACAAGCTGAAATCGGTATCTATTCAACAAGCAAACATGGCAATTGTTTCACTGCTCCTTTATGGAAATTTCTGGGTGGTTTCCGCAGCAATCAAATGGATGGGGGTTCAGCTTGGTTAAGGACCAATGATTATGCAGTCAAAAAGAGTCTTTTTGGCAAGAACATCTACAAACATCTACAAACCAGGGTTCCCTTATACTTGGAAAACAAATCTCAGTTTCAGTTCAGGGGCCAGCAATGACAGACTTTCCCTTTCAGAAAGTTCAAGATGAAACATCCGGAGGTGAATCCACATAATCCCCTGAATAGGGGATCAGTAGGGGGTTGCACATCTTTGGGACCAGGCAGTGGGTGTGTTTAACATCAGCAGAAGGGGATTATGTCTCCAGATCCCAAGTTTGATTCCTTAAATCCCATTCAATCTCATTAGATGCCCTTAAATTTCCATCAAATCCCATTCAATCTCTATTGAACCCAATCAAATCCAATCAAATCCCAGTATATCCTCATCAAATTCCCATTCACACCCATTAGATATCTTTAAATCCCATGAGATTACCATGAAATCATTTACCAACCAAAATCACCATGAAATCCCATGGAAATGTCCAGTTCTTGGAATTCTGAGGTCATCGCTTCCATCCTTCAGGTGGTTTTGTTGGGTGTGGCGCCCATGGTGAGGAACGATGAGGCCAAGTCCACCAAGGCCTCACCGGAGGTTTCATAGTCATGGGCCTACCATGGGCTACCCAAATAGCCGGAGTAGTGGAAAACCCCAAAAGATTCCTATGTGATTTACCATATTCTGGGATTTTCCACTTAGAATTATATAGTGATTATAGATGATTAATAGTGATTAATTAATAGTGATTATATAGTGATTATATGACTATATAGCTGGATGATTTTTAGTGATATTATATGTGATTATAGCTGGATGATCCTCCATAGTGATGAAATATGTGACTTTTTTTCAACAATCCATCATAGTGGGATTATCATATAGAATCACTATAATCACTATATATATATTAATATGATCAAAATATCCTCCATAGTGCTTGTATGTGACTATAACCCATACTGACTATATGAAGGTTTCTTAAAATGGAGGTACCCCAATAGCTGGATGGTTTAGTTCATGAAAAATCCGAAAATCAAATGGATGATGAATGGGGGTGTTTCCTTATTTTAGGAAACAACCCAAAGGGGGATATACCCTTTGGCAAAGATACCACAAGATTTCCATCAATTTTTGATACTTAGGTGATATCACAAGATGTAGGTAAATCATGGTAAATCATCCAAGAGCTATGTTAGGTTACTGGAGGGTATGGGGATAAAATAGGGATATAGCCAGCAAACTTGCACTCGTAGATAAACAAATACATGCTGGATCCATGTTTCGGAACATCTTTTATTTTTGGTGAGTAATTACCTAAAACTTGGTGAAGACAATGAATGAAAACTAAGATTGAAAGCCTTATTTTTGGCTGGATATAATATATAGTAATATATATATAATATAGACCCGTCATTATCCGTGATGAAGCAACTTGGTTGGTCAATCAAACGCAGTGCGAGCCTCAGGGCTAATCTGATCAGACTCGCAAGATATGGCTGGCATTTTTCACCTCACCAAGGTTTTATCACAGCTTGCGGTTGTTGCGGTCGTTGCGGTCGTTGCGGTTGTGCTTGTTGTGGTTGCTGTAGTTGTTGTGGTTGTTGTTGTTGCGGGGTGGCCTGATGTTTCTTGATTGCACAGCGACACGTATCCAGCCCCACTGCCTCAGGCCTTGGGATATGTCTTGGCCATCTCAGTGTTGAGTCCATTGCTGACTGGCCACCTGCCTGAGCCAAGAACATCCCCCACGTGCAAGGCAGCAAACAAACGGCCTTTCAACATTTTATCCAATCCCCTTCCAAAGTTTTGCAAGAAATGTCAAACAAACAACTGCCACAAAATACAAAACTCGTGCGATTCCGAGGACTTGCGGCCATCTTCTACTCGTGCCTACGCCATTTTCGCCCAGAGAAATCCTTCGGAATTTTCCTTTGCCACCACAAGGGGGGCGCAGGAAGCCTGTGTCGATTACTCAAGTTGCTGGGCTGCTGGGGATGTTGGGATGCTGGGGTCCTTGGTTGGTGAGTTGGTGAGTCTTGGACATTGTCGTTGTGATCCGGTGAGAGAGATAATGGGTGCCCCTTACATTGAACAATCTACAGACGAGATTGGGAAATGAACATGATGATGATGATGATGATGATGATGATGGTCATGGTCATGGTGATGGTCATGGTCATGGTGATGGTGGCGATGGTCATGGCGATGGTCATGGTGATGGTCATGGTGATGGTGATGGTCATGGTGGTGATGGTGGTGGTGCTGGTGCTTGCGACGCTGATGATGATGCTGCTGCTGATGATGATGATGGTGATGGCAATGGTGATGGTCATGGTCATTGTCATGGTCCTGGTGTTTGATGAGGATGAAGATGAAGATGACGATGATGATGGATTTGGTTGCGTCAACTACTTCGATGTAAACCTTTGTGGACAGGTTGGTGGTGGCCAAACACAGCAAAACGGAAGTCTTTTTGGACTCTGATCAGTTGGAAGATTTGGATCTCATTTTCGCCCCTCGGCCCGTCATGGTGTGGGTGCACCCTCAAGAAATCCCCAGGATATTCGAGAAAATCAGAGGGTTCAATTCTCAAGTTTGAATGAGTAAGTTTCCCAAGTTGGTTTCTTTGGAGCTTGATGATGGTTAAAGGGCTCACAAGAAGTTGAATGAACTTGTGATTTGGGGCTAGGGGTGACCACGTTACGAGCTACTACTGAATCCCATGATGGCCAGGACGTATTAGGGCAATTCGGTGTTTTGAGCTATCTCAGTATGGTGATATCATCAGGCTCTGGAAGGGGAGCGGATACCCAGGATCATGAGCAATAAGAATCATTAATATCATCAATGTTGCAACAGTTGCAACCTCCATGACGTTCGACATTGTTCTTTTCACGTACCTTCAAAGAAACCATGTGTGACAGAGTGCTACTTGCGCAGCACAGCTGGAAAGCTAATCAAATGGCAAAGGGCCACACGCAGTCGCAGGATCCGAGTTTGACATTTGATCATGTTACAGACAGTTTTTCTGCAGATGGAGGCTTTTCCCAACTGCAGACATGTTATGTTTGCTATATGTTTTTCCCTAAGTACGTGCAAATTTAAAACCAGGTGGGAAGAGCAAACTGAGCAAACAAACTTTTGTTTTGAATAGATTTTGCGCAAATTTGATGGTTTTCCTCCAGATCTTTCTCCTCTAGGATACCATCCGCGTCAAGACCAAAAGTGTGGTGGTGGTGCTGACATCTGACTTACTGAAGCGAATGTGGTGTGCTGGTGTCACTCGGCTAAGTTCCAGGAGGTGGCTGTCCGAATATGCCTGGGATGGGGGTGACATCACGATTCAGATGATGGGGTCGTTTTAAAGATGCCATCAGAAATTGAAATCAACTGAATGGGGAAATGGCGAGAAACCATGAGGTAGGGTGGGGTTCCAAGTATATATTTGAGACAACGATGACAACGCCTTGTTTTGTTCCCTTTGCGGAGAATGATGTGTTTTTTTCTGCGTTGAAACCGCCCAGCAGGCCCATTATTCGAGATGGATGGCCATGTTAATTCACGTTCAACCGCGCTCCCCTAAGACTATACCAATCTATACCAATCTAGCACTACAGAAAGTTCTCCATGCATAATTATATACAAATGAATTATAGTTGTTCCATTCAAAATGGGGTGCGGAAATGCCAATTTCCTCAGGTTGATTCACGCTGGAGGGTTCCACCAGTTCCCAATTACATGTTCCCAGGTTTTGTGCAATTGTGGATGAATTTAGTGAGCTAAATGCCTAAATATTCCCATTTTGAATGGTTAAGTTATGTTAAGTTAAGTAATTAAGTTCCCCCCCTTTTCTGGATAAACAACTTAAACTATGTCCATCTTTGAATGGTATGAGGTGCCACTGTTTTGCCGGGTAAGATCGCACTTTTTGGCAGGGTTCAACTGTTCAACCTTCAAAATTTCGCTGCACGAGCAGGAAATTGTGACAGCCCACAAGAATCGCGTGCGCACCGTGCCCTTGATCTGCGATGGCTATGAGCCCTTGAAATTGACCACGAAGGATGAGGACGGCGAATGCTTTTTGGTTTCTCTGAGTTTCTCCTCCATATCTTTGTGGGGCGAAAGCACCAAGAGCTCAATGTGGGAAACCCCAAACCATACACTGCAATACACCGTGCCGAATGACTTACTATAAGAATCAGATGGGTAATAAATATCATCCCCAAATGGTAGTTGTTTTGAACACAAAATGCAGATGAACATGGGGATAGCTAGCATCCCAGGATCTATTTTTAACCGTCAATGTTTGGGTCTAAGCCCCCCCAGCCCCCCAAAGAACATTTACTGTAACACTAGGTGGCAAACAACAAACGCAGTGGGACAAAACATGATGAAACAGCAACGATGGTAATTATGCTGCGTATGGTGTTATCCTGAGAATTTCTGCCATTGGCAAATAAAAGGATTGACTGATGATGATCACCTTCACGGCATGAGGCCCTCATTGTTTTGATTCCAATTCGATTTGTAATGCCATGTTCCATCAAAACATGAGTTTTGACGCAAGTGATTCACACGTGTGTTACTTCAATTAAGTCTGTTCTTTGATCCCGAACATTGGATGATATGACAAGCAGGGTTTGTTGAACATGTGGAGTGACATAATTATCCTATCCAATGATTTAAGATCTCATCTCCGCCATTCCCATATGCTTGTGATATAATATGGTATATGACCCCATAAAACTGGGTAAGTCCCTTTTGCTTGAAGAATTATCCAGCATCAGTATGGGCTAACATTTATGTTAAAATGTTAAAAAACTGGAAACCAGAGGAGATCGAAACCTTTTGGACAGTGCAGCAGAAGCAGATCTTGGCCTATCATGGTATCAGCATGTCAGATGTGCACTCCGCCGCTGGCTGAGCGAAGAGCAAAACATTTTTGTTGCTTCGGGATACCTCAAAATTTTGGCTGATCATCGCTTGTTTTATTGAGATGAGCAATCGTGGGTCAGTGCATCACCAAAGGTGTCTTATATATATATTTAATATATGTGATGTATAATAGAGAATGTATATCTAATGTTCAGAATACATGATATATTTTTTTTATGTATATGTATATTTAATTACATATATACTTGATATACAATAGAATCTAGTATAATAGACAGTACATATATTATAATATAATATAATATGCACCCCCCTTTTTCAGACAGACCCACATTGACATTGATTTCTTATGATTTCTTCTGTTTACCCATTGATATATATATATATATACCATTATATCTATCTATATTCCAGAAACATTGTCTTGGCCTATCAACAAATCGATATACGATAATTAACGCATATATAATGTAGCATGTAGCTATGAATGGATTAAAGCTGGGAAATGTTTTATGATCATAGAACTCAATGGTGGATTTTCACGGATTTTCCATTGCCATGCCGCCATGCCTGATTACCAGAGGGTATGATGGGGGATAATGGGGAATGAACCATTAAGAACTGGAATCTTACCAATTGATCTACAGTTATCGTCCTTGATACCAACACCTCTGATAATTAACGTAAATCATCGTTAAGTTCACTAGCCATGGGCCATCATGGGCCCCAGGCTGTTGCTGCTTACCCAACCATGAAATCATGGTGGCTTGAGACTTGCCCAAGGCTTACCTCTGGCTCCGGGACGCACTTGAGCCGCTTCACTTGGCGCGCTTTGGCACGCCCAGTAAGCGCGAGGAGGTGGCGCAGAACAGATGGGTTTCGTCTGAAAATATGGGGAAAACCATGGGGAAAACGCAGAGAGAGAGAGAGATCATGTTGATAATCATTTTTCGTATCAAGATTGCTGAAAATCAGGTAAGCCCAAATTTTTAGACACACCTATATATATATAGTTTAAAAGATACATATCCATATCCATTCCTATACATTTGTACATATATTACCTTGAGTGGGTTGAACGTAGTGATTGACACGATGATTTAACATGCCGTGCTCTGTAGCCTTTCCTCTCAAGGAGTCACCCCCACCCTTGGCAAGGGTGGGGTGAAATGTGATGACCGGTTGGTTCAAAGCCGGTTCAAGCAGGGGTTCACCACCTGTGGTAGCGCCAGGTGAGACTCTAGAGCTACAGGTCTACGATGATGCAGGCAATCTCAGGAAGATCCTGGCCAGGCCCAAAAGCGGGGTGATCCTGGAGGCAATGTTCCTCGCGGCTGCCGACCTCTACTACCACTGGTGGATGAACGACAGTGGAGATGCCCCCTCTAAGGATGAAGGCATTTACCACTTGTGTGGGACATCAACAAAAGATTGTCCTCCCATCAGCAAGTACCCCACAATGGTCCATGGTGACCGGTACCGGAATTTGGGCACACAGGTGCTCTCTTCAAAGCAGGTGCCGTGGCTCCAAGATAAGGCTATCTATGACGGGTACATGTTCAGCCTTGGGAAGTTTGACGCGTACCTGAAGTCTGTAAGGGGGCGCCAAAGCCTCTGGCTGATGCAGAGTGGGAAGATGATCGTCACCCCTCTGGAGAGGGTGAAGGAGAACCAGGGTCTTCTTAGTTCCGCTTAGCAGAATTGAAAAATTCTTTTGAGGATTTTTTTTTTGTTTCTTGCAGACCTGTACGAGAAAAAAACTTTTGTGCTTCAAAACGAGTTTCCAAAATATCTGTATCATACTTGGTTCCATATGACAATGGTGTGAAAACAGAATTTTAAGTT
>Ga0126342_10008667_pt1 | contig 18225 bp, 14 predicted proteins | sample Cyp1metagenome_FD_92528 | JGI IMG/M metagenome (GOLD analysis project Ga0126342, IMG submission 92528) | Coral microbial communities from Lord Howe Island, Old Settlement Bay, Australia - Cyphastrea 1 metagenome | ecosystem: Host-associated > Invertebrates > Cnidaria > Coral ... | reverse complement strand
TTGACGTTCTAAGTGATGAATTTTCCCTACGTTCTAAGTGATGAATTTTTGACGTTCTAAGTGATGAATTTTCCCTACGTTCTAAGTGATGAAATTTTGCTACGTTCTAAGTACGAAAAAAAAATGGAAAAAAAATTACGTTCTAAGTGATTGTCCGTCACTATAATGGTGGTTTACTTTTCCATCTATTTGGGGATGACTATACATTTGAAAAACACGTTTTTTGTTTTTCGTTCACCGAGGTCAGAACGATCACTGCCGGACTACACCGCAAGCACCTCTTGTGGTACAGGCGGCGGAACGATCGAATCCAAAGAGATGCGGATTTTCTTCGCATCAATGGGGAGGTAGTGGGGATCGAACCAATGATGTTTTTTTTTTCAAATATCTGTGTTGCCATCTGCTAGTGGATGGCAATATCATCCCATATCAGCCTAAAATATCTGTGGTTTCAACATGTTAGAGGGCCTAATGGCATGATGAGTCCGATAGTCCGATTGACTACTGTAATATATGTGTTCAGATGGGTCAACCAGTTTAGCTTGATTAGTTTATGAATAGGGATACCATGGGATGCCAAGATTTGTTTTCAGAGTTAAGGCTTCAGGATTGTTAAATATGTTTGACCTAGCCATGCACATATTCACTGATCACTTGTGGTGGTTACACCATATCAATATCAATCGTTTTCTCTTGCCGTGAATGGCAAAATACGGAGACACAAATTAGTCAATCATGACGATATATCAATATTACATATATGTATAATGTTGTTTTCAACTCTGATATAAAGATATATATACATAATAATTAACATTAATTTACACAACTTTCTTCGGCAGTTTCGTTTCGACTACCGCTGCAGGTAGTCTCAGCAACTACTCTTGCAGCTTGGAAGGTGGGCAACGGGGAACTCTTCTGGCCGGTTACCCTCTGTGAAATCATGGCACGAACGAACAGGCCATCGGTCTACGTTGTTTTTTTTTTTAAGGGTGGCAACTATTGGAGAGGATGGGGAACATGATGATTTTTTTTAACAAGAAATGATGTGTTTCATATTTAAGCTAGAAATGATGGCTAGGGCTTTTCCAACTGGTTAAATTGCGATTCTGAACTACTCACTAATCCGGGAACTGGGAATCAAGCCAGAAAACAACCAGCAGAATCGGTTGGAAGAAGATTTGGGCACTACTTGGTGGCTCATCCCACTTAGTAAGTGGGTTATAACCCCAGTTATAAATAGGATAAGCAGGGTTAATCCACTTATAACTGGGGTGAGCTAACCCACTTACAAAGTGGGATGAACCACCAAGTACAGACTGGCTTGATTTCTTAATCACTCGAAGTTATGACTAAAAATCACCAACTGGCTGATGCCACGCTGCCACAGCACTGAAACTTATGACAACTTCATATCAAGTTACCAGATAGTGCCCGGCCGGTGCCGGGGCGGAAGTTTTGGAACATACAAATGGCTTTCAGAAATCAATGGCCTATGGGAAAGCTCTTGAGATGCGGAAGCAATATGAAGCAATGACATGTTGAAATGGTGAGGTCCATCAACCAATGAGCAAATGGTGGCTGAGACGCCAATGAACTGACATGAAGGAATCCATGCACAACCGATCGAATGAACCAATGACAATGAATCGATGAATCAATGAACCAATGAATCAGTGAATCAATGAAGCAACGAAGCAATGGATCAATGAATCAGTGAATCAGTGAATCAGTGAACCAATCAACGAGTAAATAGTGAGTCGATGAGTCAATGAATCCATGAATGAATCAATGCATCACTCTTGATGATTCAGTGCATCATTGCATGTCTCGGTTGTGAATGAGTGAGTCGATGAATCAATCAATGTTTCAATGAATCAACGAATCAGTACAATAAGATATAATCAGTGAGTTAGTGAGTCGATGAGTCACTGAATCAGCGCATCAATCAATCAAAGAACCAATTAATGACTCAAATTCATCAATGAACCAGCGCATCAATGAATCGATGAATCAGTGAATCAATGAATGTGTGAATTAGATGGAATTAGTGGGTTGATGAATCAGTGCACCAGTATATTTTATGAATGAGTAACTTTGTTAGTCGATGAACCAATGAATCAGTGAATCGGTGAATCGATGGTTGCGTGGACCGCTGCGTGAAGCAAATGATTCAATGATTCAGTGAGTGGATGGTTCAATGAATCAATGGGTCAATGAATTAGTGAACTAGAGATTCGATGAATCAATGAATCAATGAATCAACGAATGAATGGACGGATGGAGGAATGAATGGATGGATGAGTGAGCTGCTTGTACTTCTTTGCTGACCTACTTCTTTACTGAGCGACCTTTTCGCTGAGGTACCTCTTCTCTAAGCTACCTCTTTTCTGAGCAGCCTCCTATCTGCGCTACTTCTTCTCTGACCCTGCTCTGAGCTGCCTCGCAGCTACCTATTCTGTAGCTTCTGCAACCGAATTCTTTTCTTTGCGCAGCTGTTACAATGCGTTTAGCAACCTCCAGCTGCAGTCCCGCATAGCACAAGAGTAGCACTATGGTCTAAGAGTCCAAAACTACCTTTCGCGGAGCTGTTACAATGCGTCTAGCAGCCTCCAGCTGCAATCTCGCATAGCAGGAGCATCGCAGAATCGCACATTGCTGCGTGCAGCCGTGCCATTGCGTTTCGTCACAGCCAGTTGCAAACCCGAATAGCAGGAGCGTTCCACTAACTTGACCAACGTCGGCGCAGCGTCAACAGCGCGGACCCGACCGCACAAATCCGGGGCTGCTCCGAACGTGCCCGTTTCAAACGATTGTTTTTCTCAAATCGAGCTCTCGCTACAGTCTGGCGCACATTTTCCAAAAGTGCTTCGAACGCCCTAGTTTTTAAACATTTTCAAGTGCAGAGGCCCGGAACCGTACTGTAGAAACAGAGAACCTACTTCGGCCGCCCAGGAGAGGAAAAAACACAGTGTTTTGATGTGTTTTGCGCACATTTGCTTTTCACCCGTGAATTCACATGCTCCCGAACCGTTACACTTTGCAACTATTTGATGTTTTAGTTGACGTGGTGATGTGGTGGACATGATGATTGGGGTTGGCATGATGATGTGGTTGACATCAACATAATGGTGTGAATACTAACATAATGGCATTTTGCCAAACACCATAAAAGCATGCAACAGCTATAACTGAGTTTTATATCAGTATTGATTAGATATATGTAATCCTTTATAACTATAAACATCTCGAAACCATAGATATATTTCAGTATTAGCGGCGATCATTGAATTGCACAAGTGCGTTGGAAAAACTACAACCATAGATGAATAGCGCAATATATATATATACACCAATATGTATATATGACTATATATATATAACTATATATACATATATATAAATCTATGTTCTGTTTTAACCGTATAACCATAGATAACTATAGATAGCGACTATGGATAATACATAGTGAATAATATGGATAATACATAGTGAATAATATTACTCTTTTGTCGTAGCTATATATATTTATAGATATACATACATGTTATGCAATCTTTCAAACTACCACGGCAGATAATTTTAATGCTATTGTATTTGCAACCAATTATTTGTATATATATATATATATCACTATCGCTGGAGATAGCTATTACTAAAAGTTAAACTAGTGTTGGTAATAGTGGTACCCGTGTCATTATTGGAGTTAGTGATCCGGACATAATTTTAGACCTGTTGATATCACAGTGGTACGAATAGTAATTATAATTAGTATATAGAAACAGTGATATTAACCACTACAACTACAACCATCATTTGAGTATACAATATGTTTTCTCCGTGATAGGTATATAATGTGCATGATTTGGTACAACTGTTCGATTTTTTTTTGTTGTTATTGTTTTTTTTTGAAAAATAGATAAAGACAACTATCATATAGACATTATTAGTTTTTACTTTGTCTATATATAATATCTGAATAAATGTCATGATATTTTAATATTATTGCTATAAATTGATTAGATATAGGTAATTATATAATATAACCTATATTTACTATATTTATGATACATGTACCCTTATAGACTATAGATTTATGATGTATATATATATATATACTATATATAAATATATTATAACTATGTTGTCATATCACTGTATGATAATCCTGTATAACATATATATATACACACCATATATAAAGGATAAGTATAACTCGAACTGTTCATCCTTTAGACCATCGGCAAACAACGCGCCCGCTGAAGGCGCTGCGCGCAGTGCGTTGGACCTGGACCCTGCAAAGGTGGACCCTGAGGCGCGGCGTGCCCAACGCAGGGGAAACAGTGGATGCCAACGTCCCGTGGATTCGTTCCTGTATTATCCTCCGGTAAACTAACATAACCATGGAAAATCACCGTTTTCAATGGGAAAATCCACTATAAATGGCCATTTTCAATAGCTATGTTAGTTTACCAGAGGGTAATCACCCAAAAAAAATGACAAGAAAACCGTGTTGCGAAGGAATAACTAATGACACATATGACATGTCGGTTTTTCTAAGACCTAGGAGAAACAAAGAACAAATTCCTCAAGTCGGGTCCAGTTGCCTTGGAGTCACCGTATTGGATAGCAGGGCCAGTATTTGTAGTCCTTAATGTATCTTTATATTGACTATAATATGTACCCTCTGGTTATTTAACATAGCCATGGAAAATGGCCCATGGAAATAGATGGTTTACCTATTAAAAATGGTGATTTTCCATGGCTATGTTAAATAACCAGATGGTAAATTCTCGTGACGTCACTGTGACCTCACTGTGACCTCACTGGAATCAAGTTAGTACTGTAAGGGGATGTAAGGGGTATATCCCAAATGGCCTTGTTTCACGTTCGTGGAATAGTGTAATTTACCCATATACACATATGCATACACCAGTTCCCTATGTAATCTGATCGCATCAAGTTCAGCTTCATAAAAACAGAGTCAATTTGTTTCAATTGGCACTCAATATCCAACCTATATGTTCAACCCTACAATGATAGACGCCTGTTATTAATAACTAATGGGGGGTTACCCCCAAATAGTGATAATTTGCAATCAGAATGGTACCCCCACAGTTATGCACGCTCAGTGGTTAATTAATCCAGGGGTGACATTAAGTAATTGACCTAGACGCAATTATAATGCCTATAAATATACTGTTTGCCGGTGTTTTGGCATAAAACAAGACACATCTGCGGGTTTCCTAAAATGGGGGTACCCCCAAATCTCATTCATTTTTTTGGTGATTTTCAACAAAGACCATCTATAGCTATTGGGGTACCCCCATGACTCATAGAAAGCCCCATCTCACGAACTCAGCGTAAGCCATGCCCATGCCCAGCTGCGACGCCAGGGGCCAGACTTTAGCTGGATTGATCAGATTGTCGGTGAAGATGGCCTGGAGGTGGGAATTTCCGAGGTCAATGAGATCCCGGAGAAAAGTTGGATTTTACAGAAAGAAATGAAGGATTTAAGCACCACAGAACTATAACCAATACACACAATACAGAAATTATATGGAGAGATCTATGAGATATATTTGGGTATGGGTCAAAATTGGGGTGCCTTCTAGACCGGTAAACGTGCTCGTCATTTTTGGTGTTAACCTTCTAGAACAACCATTATCAGGGAAGGTTCAGGTAAAAGAAATGCCCAATCGGTGAGGGTCCATAGAGGTCTTGCAGTATTTTTTTGTACCACTGGAATGATGGTGAATGTATAGAGAATGAGTATATAGTTGTGGACATTTTGGGCATTTTTTTTAAATGATGTAAATTCAATTTTTTGGGTGTTTGTCCTCCCTAGGCGGGAATTCCAAAAGTGTGTCTAGGTGCTGTGGATCCATATTCCGAACCCTGATCTCCATACATTCCCCTGTATTCCCCGTGTCTTTTGTTGTATTATTCTCAGTTTCTGCAGGTTGCATCTATGAACATGGGCAATACAAAGATGCATAATGTGGATATGTGGCATGTCGAGGTGTTGATGGTTGAATCTCCACGTTTGCTTGTTTTTTTCAACAAGTTCCACACTTTTGATGCTGAAAATCCATTTGAATCCGAGTTTCAAATGATGAAATCCATATTTGTGCTGGTTGACTCACCACTTCTGACGGCTCACTCCCTATTTTTGGCTGTTTGAGAATCAACGTCGGGTCCTACGAAGGTGTCCGATGAGGTGGCTAAGGCCATTGTGGGAAAGCAGGGAAGCCCATCGGATTGACGACTGGGAAGTGGCTGTTTATTTTTGAAATCAAGCATCCCCAAGTCACCAAGGGTTTCAATACTAAAGTGGTCTAATTTTGGAAGATTTGGGGGTATCCCCATTTTAGGAAACCTTCATATATATTATATATATATTATACACAATATATACGTATATATATATATATACATATATATATATAATCACATAATATTACATACATTACTATATATATATATATATACATGTACAGTGTATTGTGAGTACTATATTTGTATGATGTATGATAATACGTAATAGTATGTGTATTATACTATATTATACTATATTATACTATATTGTACTATATTATACTATATTATACTATATTATACTATATTATACTATATTATACTATATTATGCTTTATTATACTATATTGTACTATATTGTACTATATTTTACTATATTTTACTATATTATACTTTATTATACTATATTATACTTTATATACTATATGATACTATATTTTACTATATTATACTATATATTATACTATATATTATACTATATTTCATACTATATTTCATACTATATATCATACTATATATCACACTATATATTACACTATATATTACACTATTTATCATACTATATATTTCACTATATATACTACACTAAATATATATATATATATTACACTATATATCATACTGTGTTTTATTTTTATATATTATACTATATATTTTACTATATTATACCATATATCATACTATTTATGATACTATATATTACACTATATATTATACTATATATTATACGATAAACTATACTATAACTTATACTATAAATTATACTATAAATTATATTATAAATTATACTTTATTATACTATATTAAACTTTAAGTTATGTAATGTTTTGTCCTAGGGTATGTAGAGTCATGTTATGGTAGGCTCTGTTCTGTTAGTCCGTAATTATGTACAGTAGTGGATGAGAATTATATATATATACATACATCAGAAATGTGCAACTGAGTTGCTCATCATCAACGCACTTTTGGTGATCATTCCACTCGGTGAACGGTCAATCACCAAGTGAACTTGGGAGAAGATGTCAATCATCCAATCCTCAAATCCTCTCATGAAATGATAATCGCGGCCAAAACCGTCCAAACTTCCCCCACCAGGAAAACCGACTACAGCAACCATGCCAGAATTGGTTGATGGGAAAATAGGAAACATCTATATTTGAGGGGTGAAAAAAAACATGAAACCATGGGTTTCCTGCAGACAAAAATCCGTTGAAGAAATCCATCGAAATCGGAGATTGGTGAAATTGGTCGTGTTTAGTGTGGAAACCGATGGTGTCGGGGGTGACCCATGCTAAGAAACCCCATATAATAAGATATACGATTCGAAATTGAATACATTTATACATTGTTATACATTGGTATTTTAAGCGAGCTCATAGCCAACCAAGCCCCGCAAAGCATTGGCGAAGCCATCGACAAAAGGCCATGAATCAGGTGTGACGAAAAATATATGGACGAAAAACTACCACACATTTACAGAGAGGGCGTATCATTGTGGATGTGTGACCCCCATGAACACCAAGCTGTGTTGTAGATTTGATTCAATGGGAATTTCAGGATCCTAAATTAGAGGTACCTACCATATATAAGGCCATCAATTCATATGTGGGGATATTCCCGTGTAGATTTGATGAACATTTTCAAAACCCCAGGTGTTGGCCCTAATATCTCCATGCTTAGATTCGTTTCTTGGCACGGAAAAGATCAGCTACCCTCTGGTAAACTAACATAACTATGGAAAACCACCATTTTTAATGGGAAAATCCACTATAAATGGCCATTTTCAATAGCTATGTTAAATTACCAGAGGGTAAATCACCATGTTCATGGCTTGCATAGCAAGCTATTAAATAGCCAGACGCTAAATCTTCCCATATTTTGTTGCTTCATCATTTTTATTCTTGGTATCCCAGCTTTGAAGAGAACCAGACGCCTTCATGTTCGGTAGATCCGCATCTTATGCCTTTTTATTGTGCCCTAAATCCCCGATCAATGTTATTCTTGTGGATTACATATACAGTACCCTCTGGTAAACGTTTACATAACTATGGAAAGATCCACCATGCTATCAATGGGTAAATCCACTATTTCGACTGGGCCATGTTCAATAGCGAACTTTTGACATAACCAGAGGGTAAATCAGTCTGAAAATAAGATAGGGAGTCCCCCCCAAATCATTTGCTTCATCGTCACTGCGACGAAAATTGCCCATCAAACTGGTGGCCCATTTAATAGTTTCTCGACACACTCATCAATCCTAAAGAAATCCCATATACTTACTGGTGCTAAACGTAGGGAATGGATGGGAATGGGGGTTGCTGGGATGATTATTACTAGTGATTACGGGATGATTACTACTAGTGATTATCACTAGTAAGTATAACTCAATAGGATCCATAAAAATCGATATATATATATATATAGATTCCAATTACATCCCATATGACCTAAAAATCCACAAGAAAAACAGCCTCCCTATCAATTTTGAAAGCCCAGGTCAGCCGCCAAGCACCGTAGCGAGCTATTGCAGGCTGCTGGATGCCTCAGCGTTTTTCCGTGGGATTTCACCTTTGGAAAATGGTGATTCACTGGGGTTTGCATGGGAATTTCATGGTGAAAAATGGGGATTCAATGACCTTTAATTGGGATTTATTGATTTTAAGGGGATAGCCTCTGGTAATTTAACACTTTGCGTTAACTAGAATCTGTGGCCCATGGCTAGTTCGATGCTTGAGCTAGGAAAAATCGTGACTTTCAGGGAATTTTCCATAGCTATAGTTGAATTACCAAACGGTAACAATGTGGATATAGTCGGTATTTTTCACCAACGATGATCTATATGGGGATGGGTCAAAATGGAAGACCGATGTGGAACCACAGATGTGAATGTCTAGTTTAGTATTAACCATCCATAATTTTGGGGTACCTAATGACTTGACCCATAGATCTATATAGATGTTTATATGAAAACATAAAGGGGTGTGGTACTTAAAAATGGCTTTTGTTTGCTCCAAGATATTGCCGAAACCGAGGAACTACTGGAGGGTAACGTGGTATTCACGTGAATACGTGGCTAGTGTTTTTGGACATTTCCGTCAGTATATCTATCTATATCTATTATATATTCGTTATTATTCGCTATTTACCATTTGCTTGCCTGAGGAGTTATCGCATTCCGTTTCACCAGTTTTGCTTGTTATTTTGTTGGTGCTCTTGATTTGCATTTCTCTTGTTTCACATTGCCTAGTGTTTGAATTTTATTGGAGGTGCCAAACGGGCACTTGTCCAGGGTTTAACACGACTCCTGAGCTTTTAGTGTAATGCGAACTGCGTGTTCCTTCCTCGTGCCTTGGCAGCAGAAAAAAACATCTGTCAGCTCTCAGCATCCTAATGATTAGCGATTTTTGAGACCTCACTAGCCTCACTGGCCATATTTATGGTTGCGATTGGCACAGAAAACATCCCACCATGGGCCAACATTGAAAAAAAACAGGAATTGGTGTACTTTGCCCAGAAAATCCAGAAAATCAGCCATAAAATCCAAGATCATAAGATGAAACTTGCCCAGAAAATTATGGTACCTTCCACCCTGTACTCAACGAAACCTTGGTACATCCGAGTTCATCTCAGGTGGTGTGGTAGAACGCCGAACGTTCAGATCTTGTGATCTTAGCGGGCAGCCGAGTCGGCTGAGTGCTTGCACCCGAGTCGAGATAGGATCATGGTACCATCTCCGTTGAGAACACTGTGGGTGCACCGGGTGCGCGGCGTGCAAGCACTCTCCATGTTGCGAATGGTTGAACCCTGCTTTGGTTGGACCAGCCCTCAACGAGCTAAAAACCGCAATGTGTTGTTCAATGCTGCAGAAATCGTAAACTCAGGCGCATCCAGAATCCACATCTAATTATACAACCAGAGTTGTGCTCTTGAAGAAAATCCACACATGATTCAGTACAATACATCTTTTTTCTAAGGGATGAGGATGACCAGAATATTGCGAAAGTCAGCATTTGTTACCAGAAACGGTTCCAGAAGTCTTCCAAGAGTGTCAGGCTAGTCATAGTCATTTGCTTAGTGTTAGGGGTGGACTTGACGTGCTAGCCACTCGCTTGAAGCTCACAGTATCGTGAAATTTAAGATCAAATTTGGACATTCAGATTCCCTACCAACACACTGCACTTATGCCTCCTCTGGAAGTATGTGTCTCCCAAAAAGTCCGGAAGGAATTGAACACGGTCAACCCTGCCAAATTGTTATGGCAAAACCACGGCTTTCCCATATTCGTTTGGTATTGGTGCAACATCAAAACCACAGAAACGCTCAAAGCTCTCAAGATATGGAGGGGATCTGATCGAAGTTCCGAAGCGCCAAGGGGGTTTGATCATTCTTTCACGGAGACTCGTTTGCCTTCTGTCGAGTTGGGTTGAGTCATGCCGCTCACAGTTGTATTTCAATTGAACCTAGCTCCCTGCCTGAATAGGTAGAATATAGATAGAATCAAATTCTATCGGCCAATTGCAGTTTGAATAAATGGAAGCAAGTTAGACGCATCACATCTGTGCACGCCATCATGCCTTGTCATAGCCAGCTCAAAGATCTCAAAGCTTGTTGTTCATCTCCGAAGGGAACTCGTTTGGAAACCATTGAAGTTTATTTTATGTACTTCCAATCAGTGGGAGGGTGTACGGGCAACATTGCACTGAACAATGGTTTGTACATCTTTGTACCTTCGATATCCAGGATGTTTCTGTAATCATCCCTTGAACTAAGTCTAGGACAAGGTTTATGAACAGCAACGATATCATTGGGATGCAGCTGCCAACAAGCTGATGCAATTAATTCTGACCATACGAAAAAAACAGCCTTGTCAGTAGCCAGTGGCTTTTATTGTTTGCCGTGAGTGGGGCGCTAACATATCTCTTACCCGACGACTGTGCAAAGTAGTGGCACGCTCGAAGGCATGTCGTTGTGACTTGCTGCCTATGGTGCCCGGCCAGGATGTACAGCTTTCCCTGGCTTATGGTGACCGTTGCAGCGAAGTTCTTGAGACTTGATGAGAGGACGAATTTGTGTTCTAGAACTTGGCCTGTAAGAGCTAGTTTTCTTGTCGGATCACCAGGATTTTGTTGCTTCGTATTTACTGATTGTTGCGTGGTGATCTTTTGGTGACATGACATGCCAGAGCTGCGAACAGTAGCTACAGAATCTCGGGCGAACAGCTGCCTCCTAGACGTTTGAGCCCAGCTGGTTTCACAATGTTCCACAAGAGTCGTGGATTGATTTTTTGTTCAATGTTACAGAGCATCACAGAACAGAATCACAGCAGTTGTGACAAGAAGGCGAGTTTCGCTGAGGGCTCATGCGTAATTTCCAAACGTGTCGGCCTGCTGTGGGCGAACACATCCGCAGCAGCCAATTGTCGGGGCACCCAGGAAGTTCCCTTCCGCTTTTTTGGTCATTTTTCTTGGGGAGCTGTGTTGGAATCTCTAGTGGTAGTGAAGGCACCCATAAAAATGGCAAACTTGGGGATGATGTATATGGATCCTATTGCTTTACGAACATTACTTCGGATTAGATCTACAGTTTTATAACAATCTCAGTTGTCAGCTTGCTTTGGCTCAAATAGCGAAACGATCCAACATTTGGTAGAACATACCAACCATCACCAACCCCACAATTCCCATTGAGGAACTGGGCAGACCGTATGGCCCATTTCCAGACATGTCCAGACTGTCTGGGTCCTTTTTTCGACACCGTTCGACACCTGTCACATGCATATATATACAGGTGATGTTCCTCCATTTCATGGTATTAAATCCACATGTCTGGTGATTTCGATGGGGTTTCACCATCATCTTATCCATCATATCCATCTTCAATGGTTTTTTCATCCCACAAAAGCTTCTTGATGCGGAATTTTTATCCGCATCTAAAGTTCAATATGTCTTGATGCAAACAGTTAAACCGTCTCTTCAATTGTTAAATCCATTTATGTCTAAGGATGGTTCTATCACGTTTAGTCCCGATAGGTTCAATTCCGATTTTATCCTCATCCAGCATTGAATTGGCGGCAGAGCCAACCATGTTTGATGGTTAAATCATGTTAAATCGTTATTTTCCTCTGTTTGAATCTCAACTGTTGATGGTCAAACTCAATTCTATTTTCGATGGTGAAATCCGCACTTCAGGTCTCCCAGACCTACGGGAGGCAGCCCCGAGGTCCCGGTGGGGGGACCGAACGTGGGGAGCACTGGAAGGTACGTCAAGAACGGGGCAAATTTAAATGTACGTCAATTCACCCAGATTGTGAACATGAATTAACCACATTTTCTACATCATTTAACTTTCATCATCCATAATCATCCTATATCTGGCACAGACATTTCTCTGTGCAAATCAATCAGTGACCTTACGTCGTGACCTGCCGGGATGGGTCAAAATCTAAGCCCCAGAAGGGACCACAGTTTTTTTTTTTTCCATAGATGTTGAGTATTGACAATTTAATTCTTGGGGTAGCCTTTTTCGACCAATCTCCATGTTGTAACCTCTGAAAAAATAGGTTTATAATGGTTTTTATATGTGTTTATCATCTCTTATCAAGCAGAAAAATTGATTTGGTGGTTTCTCGAAATAGGGGTAGCCCTAAATCATCCATTTATATCCATTTTAGATTGGGATTTTCGATTTGTCCCTTATAACCCAAGCATTTTTGGAGACCTCCCTTTATGGTACGGTATCCCCGGCTTTGACAGCCGTTGGTCATCTGCTGGGTTGTGTGCCATGAGGATTTTGCCGATCAATTGTTGCTGCACCGATTTTGATTGGTCACAAGCGCAGTTTTGTTGCTTCAATGTATAATAATTGAATCACACTTCTTGCTGATAAAGTCTCAATTTTAACCGTTGTTTCAACCCACATTGCTTTAGATGTTGGTTAAAGCCACAAATCTTGGGTCGGTTTCACTGTTTGTGCTGATGATATCAATATCCCTACTCTGGGCTGTGAAAAATCCACATTTCTTCGTTCGAGAAATCCGAGTTTTTACATATCTCCATCGATTCTTCGAATCCAAAGCTGTTTGCTGATCTCGGTTCAACTCCTATTTTTTTGAAGCGTGGTTTTTTTACAATGGTGAAGCCCCCACAATGGTGAGTCGCTGTGTTAAACAGCTGGGAAGCCGAATCGCTATTGTTGCTGGTGAAGGCCCCAAAATGGTGAACTCCACAGAAACAAGGATGTTTTGTTACCCTCTGGTGAACTAACATAGCAATGGAAAATCACAATTTTTAATGGGAAAATCCACTATAAATGGCAATTTTCAATTGCTATGTTAGTTCACCAGAGGGTATTCACATCTTCAGTGAATAAAATCACGTGAGATCCCAATCTTTTGGTGAAAAAACACCATCTAAATAGATGTTCAAACAAAACAGATGTGAAATGGTGAATTCAATGGTGTTTGAAGATGTGAAAATCTTGATGGTTGAATCCCGTCAATTCATCCCCAGGCCCAGCAGTTGTTTTGGCGCCACCATTCTTGATGGGCAAATATCCCTAGATTTCCTATTCTTATTATTTTAATTTGGTAGACCCTTATCCATTATTATCCATGATCCACTATCCATCATGATCCATTATAATTAGCAAGACATGGATAAATCAGCCGTTGATTTATCACCATTATCCATTGTTTATCCATGTTAGTTATTAATTATCCAGTATCAACCGTTGAATGATAATTAAGCCACTCATACTCTCATTTCTGAACTATATTATTTTATAATATTAACACTTATGAACCATATTGTCCATTGATTTACCACGTTAACTCCTTGCTTTTTGCCGCTGTGAACCGTTGCTGTTCGTTGCCAGGTCCTCTTAGATGCTGGGCGAAACCGCCCCGCTTGCGGCGACCTCAGAGATGGGATGAGAGGAGCCGTGACATGGGACACTGGATGGGAATTTCCAATAGGAAAACCATAGGAAAATGGTGATTTAACCACTACGAAAATGGTGATTTTCTATAGTTAACAATGGTGAACTTCATGGGATGAATATGGTATAATTATACCCCCTGGTAATTTGTTACATAGCTATTGAAAATGGCCATAGAAATAGTGAGTTTTCTCATAAAAAAATGGTAGATATTTCCATAGTTATGTTAGTGAGATAATGAGCATGTCCACAGATAGGATTTTCCATCATCCATCTAATTTCCATTTAGATAGGATTTTTAGATGGGAGGAGCTTTTGAGATAATGAAAATGTCCACAACCTACATCGACCGAGCAAATACCAACCATGAAGTCTACAGACTACAGACGTGCTAATTTGGAAATGGGCCTAGGTGCAGAGGAAATCATCCATCCATTAAGTGCGGTTCTACAGGAAAAGCGAAGAAACGTATTGGGGCATATAATCAGAAGACCAAGAGATCACCCACAACATCAAGCCACTTTCGCTACAAGAAATCTTTTGCCACAACAAGTTGAACACAGAAGGGTGGGTCGCCCTAGAGCGGCATGGACGTATGAAACAATGAAAGATTGCTGGTGCAGAAAATTTCACAATATACCATTTCAAATACAGAACAGGGAACACCGTGAACAAATAAAAACATGGGCTCTCAACCGAGAAGATCCTTTTTGACAGTCTTTTTCACCTATAGGACGAACAGCTGCTGTAGTGGTGCCAACGGGTCTCACCCAGACCTATGGGTTGAAAAAAAACATGAGATAATGATGGGATAATGGGATAGTGGGTATGTGATATATGTATTAATTGTGTATATATATATATATTTTTGGGGGGCCCTTCCCCCCCCACTAACAGTTCAAGACTGCCCCCCCTAGGTATGGAGGTTTCCTAGGTAATGGGGTGCCCCAATATAAATGGATAATGGTTTATGAGGGAAAATCCTATCTAAATGGATGATGACTGGGGGTACCCCCATGACTTAGGAAACCACCATAGATGGGGTTAAGTGATTAAGTAAGGTTTATCTGATTTTTCCAACAAAAATGGTGATGTATGGAATTTCCAAATATGTTCATTATGAGAATTATAAGGTAATCTTTAGAATGGTGGGATGAGCAAATGGGATCTTAATGAATTTGGTTAATGACTTGCGAATAAAAGATATTATGATAGGATTATAAGTTTTAAGTTATAAGTTATAAGTTATAAGGTAACCAAATTGATTCCATCTATGAGTGTGTCTGAAAATGGGGGATTGACATGGAGTTGACTCACAGCTAGCATCGACTAACCAATGCCGGTGGAACGTTTGGATTTATATATTTTGATTGGGGGGTTGGTAGCATTTTATGGTGGAGGTTTCGTAGCGCGAGGTTTCGTAGCGCAGGAAAAATCTGAATAACCATGGTTTGGTAGTCTTTCTCATAACGCGCATCCGTGTTGTGCTTCACTGCATCGTTGCTCGAAAAATCATGGTCGCCATCAGTAGTCAGTGATAGGGGCTGATGGATTCTCTCTTTGGAAGAAAAGTTGTGCTTACCCTCTGGTAATTCAACATAACTATTGAAAATGGCCCATTTATAGTTGATTTACCTATGAAAGATGGTGATTTTCCATAGCTATGTAAACGTTTGCCAGAGGGTAAGTACTTCACTCACCCTGCTTTAGCTCACGGGCTCGACCCATGCCCGCTGTCCATGTTGACACTCCGAGGTGCCAGTAGATCTTCAATGCTAAATGTGAATGTGCCGGCAGAGACCCCACCGAGACGATGCCCATGGCCCATGGCCCTGTGGGATTGGCAGTTCACCATGGCAATCACCATGGCCATCACAGTCATTTGTAGCTACAATTCTTCATGGAAGGCATGTGTAACTCGGTGTCGTGTCTCATAACTCCCCGGCGGTAACATAGCAGCCCTCGGCACTGTGATCTTCCGATTGGACGAAAAACTTCCCGTCGCAGTCGTGCGGTCCATCGCCGTTGGTCGCTGCACCAATATGCGGAGGCGGCCAGGAGAAGACGGTCAGCGGTGTGACGCGCTGGTATTGTTGTGATATATCTACCTGTGATATATCTACCAACCTCTGAAAGGTGACCGTTGACCCCCCTGTTTAACAAGGGGTTTATCAAGGGCCATATGTAGAGATTTACAGTATATCAATTAATGTCAAGTCAGGATTAATCAATACCCCGTTATTAATCAACCTCCTCCTCCAATTTTTTTTGCAATTTAAAAACAGGTGGACCCCCAGGATTAATAAACCGTCTGGCTAGGACATGATTAATCAACCCCATTTGCTAAAATCCATTTTTTTAATCCAAAATTATAGCCAGTTATAGCCAGGACATGCCTGGTTTACAAACATGGAAAGTCGGTTTATGCGCCCTCCAGTCTTGGCGCAGAGGATTTCCAGTGGCAATGTGTGGCAAATTTCGCATCCAACTTGCAGAATAGCACAAAATAGTCTGAACCAAGATGTGTCCTGGAAACTTATGAAAATATGTCATGTAAAAACTATCTACACCATCCTGGAAATCCAAAAATTCATCTAAGGGAACATGTGAAAATGCCCAAAAAAGAATACAATATTGATCAGTCGTGGGCTGAAGAAAAAGGCCGCTGACTGTACTGGGCGCCAGTGCTGAGTGATTCGTTTCGTGCTGCTCATGGCGAATCCGTGCTCTTTGGCACTGGATTTACCGTCACTTTTGTGAGCACAGCATGTGGCAAACGACTGCGGATGTGTTTCGCGCTGCTCGAAATCATTGGTGAAATCCGTGCTCTTTGGCACAGGATTGAACCTGAGCACGCCTGTTTGAGTATGGCATGTGGCATTGCGGATGGTTTTTTTTTCAGGTAGCTGTTGCAAAGACTGGATTTTGTTTGTCACTTTGCTTCTGGATGACCGCAAGTTGCCGCAATGGCAATGATGCAATGGACGTTTCACACCTGGCTCTGCGAAAATTTGGTAGAGGTGAGCAGCACGTGTGAATTTGCCGTGAGCTCAGGATTGGGCCGGGCTTTGGGGTTGGGTTTCTGAAAAACTCAGAAACAAACAGATGTAGGGATGGGTTGAAAGCTATAATTACAGCTATAGGTGCCAAATACAAACAATATGTAGACTAGTAATACATATGTATGAATGGATTCACCACGGTTTCGGGGCCCCATGGGGAACAATATATAATATATATATATAAATATATAGAAATATATTTATATGTATGTATATTTATAGATACATATATTCGGGATGAACATCCATCTGCTAGTACCAGCTATTTTGATTCAGATACCGGGCAGGGCCTTGATTTTGGACAATGCTGGCATCGCAATAGCTCGATGATTTGGAGGAAACCACCATATTTTTGGGTGAAAAATTAGGTGGATGTGATGAATTAGGTGGACCTTGGGGAAAAAAAAGTATGCTGGAGATATCCTTATCCTGGAAGGTGAGCCGTGGGGGCTCTCTTTCATTTCAAGCATGTTCTATTCCTCTGAAATAATGATGATCCCAATCTTGAACGGGTCGTTTAATACGAATTCATGTCATTGAAATGTGAATATTATACGTAGTAATGTGGTAAACCCGATAAAAACCATCCCCAAAATCACCATGTTCATGGGCCTGGGTTCTATAAACCACCCCCAAATGGTAGTTATTTATGGCAGCCAGGGTTCCCCAGAGTAATATTGGATACCCATGAACATATCCTCTATAAAATGACAGGGGTCAAGGTATGCTATATTTTGTTTTATGCACCTCCAGCGGCGCTCCTTCAGGGGGTCACTCACCCCACTTTATAGTGATTTTAAGGTTGTATAGGTGAAATCTGTCGAGATTTGTTCAGGTTTTTGCAGTGCAGCCATGATCCAGGTTGTTCTTATCCACAGCCATTGATCATTTGATCAAAGATGCCTCGGGT
>Ga0126342_10008666_pt1 | contig 18226 bp, 12 predicted proteins | sample Cyp1metagenome_FD_92528 | JGI IMG/M metagenome (GOLD analysis project Ga0126342, IMG submission 92528) | Coral microbial communities from Lord Howe Island, Old Settlement Bay, Australia - Cyphastrea 1 metagenome | ecosystem: Host-associated > Invertebrates > Cnidaria > Coral ... | reverse complement strand
TTTATTATAGATTATATAATATTATATAACATATATTAAATTTTATTATATATTATAGTAAATAATATGTAATGTATTATATTATATAATATTATATTATACTATATTATATTATATTATATTACATTATATTTTTTATATTATATCAAATATATTTATATATATTTATAATATTATATATATATATATATATATTATATTATATTATATTATATTGTCTTATATTATATTATATTATCGTGTCATATCTTATATCATATAATACTGTACATAATTACGTATATATACACACCATATCTATTGCACTATTCCCGGACCACTCATCCCCCCCAATCGTTGCAGGCACTGATGGCACAGTTGCAGGTGCCGATGTCCGGCGCCTTCAGCATCGCCAGCAGCCGCAAGGTCTGCAGCCAGTGGCAGCACTTTTCAGCTGCGCCCAAAGTTGCAATGAAGCCTTGGAGCAGAAATTTCGCTGGGATTTGGGGCTGCAATTCATATCAATTTATGGGATGTGTTTGGGCTGACTCAAAATCCACTGAATCAAAGTCCATAAACAAACTATATGTAAAATTTGGGCAAAAAAGGAAAGGATGATATGGGACGACTGGCAGCAACCACCACCCATTGGACCCCGCTGTCAATTCTTCACCAAAATCGCCTCGAAACGGCTATGGGAAACCTGGATAAACCTGGCAAGTTGCTGATGTCATCTGCCTGCATGCGGTTCACCTGCGGCATTGGCCCAAAGAGAATCATGCCCCCAAGATGGCACATTGTTGGTGTACCTTCTGAAAAAAATCAAACATGGCAAGGGGACATTCAATAAACAATAAAGAAGTCTAAGTAGGAGAGGATTTTCGATTGCGGGATTGGTTACCAAAGGGTATTTCCGCAATGCTTCTCGGCTTCGGGCTTCATCATTTCATCAGAAACCCAGCGGAGATGGAACAGCACACCAGGATTTGTGAGGCCCGGTGTTTATCACATGTGTATAGGGGGGAAATCCACATTGCAGGGCCACGAACTACAATCGATCCACCATCTAAGGTGCATATATATATATATATATATATTAATATATATATATATATACATATATACACTACCTATACAAGGATTAAATATATAATATATAAAATATTATATATATATATATATTATATTTATTATATTATATATGTTATATATTACATAATATAATATTATATAATATTATATATTATATAATATTTTATATTATAATATATTATATATTATATAATATTATATATTATATAATATTATATATTATATAATATTATATATTACATAATATTATATATTATATAATATTATATATTTTATATATACATATATCATACATATAATGTGATTTAAATGTGTGGACTGGATTCAGACTAATTCTATTACATAAATGTGAATACAAATACAGATTGTATACACATACGGACCATGAAAGGCCATCCACCATCCACCAGCACACCTGCATGCCACGATGAAGATCCAAGGCCTGTCTCCAGACAGCGCCCTTCTCACCTTCGGCCCAACGATGCTGGGCGCGTGGTGATGTAATGGTGATTTGATTCTAATTTACTGGGCGAAATGGCCAAGTAATGGCAATTCCATGGTGATTTATATAGTGGTGAAATCAAATCATCAATTTCATAATGAAACTCAGATATCTGAAATCACCAATGCAAATGTACAAAACATGGCTACTGATGTCTTGAAAGTGGAACACACAAATGGACAAATGACTGATACAGCATTGATCATCATTCATCTGTTGGTTGTTGAATGGTTTTTGTCCTTCTATTTTGTCGACCAGTGAGAAAAAGGTGGAATCCCAATTAGTAATTGGATATGTTGTTTTTTATTTGTTTTTAAGGGGTATATCCAGTATAAACGTTGGTTATGTGCACGGTACTGAACCACTTCCTAACTAACTGGAATGCATATCCAAGTAACAAATACTTGTGGGCGACAAAAGTTCAAAGATCCAAGGTTTGTTCGACCCGAGTTTTGATGGAAGCGGCTGATCAGACTTTTGTCTGCGGAACAATTGTTTTTTTTCAGTTCCACTTGAGATGGGATGTGCATCGAAACAAAAAGGATCAGTCTTCCAGAAAGTGCTGAAATCTTCTGAAGTGAATACTCAAAACCAGAACAAAAACCACGAACCAGGTGTTTCATGACCCAGGCCGAGAAGTTTGAGGTGTTTTGGTTTCACATGAAGTCTGGGGAGATGGGTTTGCTTGATCAGGAGCCTTCGTCCCAGGGGCCTTTAATACATATTACATATTGCATCATATATCATCATAATACAAATAAAATAATATAATATCATATAAAAATTGCTGATCAAAACAGCGTGTTGATCAAAACGTCAGGCCCTGTCATTCACAATCCCCAAAAAATAACATAAATAGGCTCTGAATTCTTTGGGGGCATTTGTGTTCAATACCTCCTGATTCTGGGTCCACGAACTCAACCTCAAACCCAAGGTTTAAACATTTCAAGATCCATAATCCAAATCATTTCCAAAATGTTCAAGATATTAACATTAGACTAAACACACATTAATCAATAATCATGTTCAGATCCAAAGATTTCCAGGTCCTCATATCATACATAATATCATCATTTCCAGAGTTTCAAGATATTGATATATATGATGTATATTGATAGATAATTTTATATACATTAATATCAAACTACATCACACTAACCAACATACCCCTTCATGTCAAGTGATGTCGCGTTGCGACGACCAAGGCACAGGCGCTGCCACAGGCGTTGAAACTCACCACGCTGCGGCGAAGCCGCCTTTGCGCAAAGCCGCAGAGCAGGTGAGTGGCCAGGCACCATTCACCACCTACAGCAGGTTGATGAAAAACCACCAGCAATGGGGACATGTATGTGTGTATGTATATATATATATATATATAGAGAGAGAAATTTTTGATGGGATGCAATTTCAAAACTATATAAGTAAATGTGGTGGTAATCGAATATAAAGCATAATAACCACAAATTATGGCCGTGTTCAAGAAACCGATATCGGTCAGTACTTCGTTCTGGCATTTCAACATGACAATAGATTAAAACATATTTCAGAACAAAATTTAATATTTGTGTGTGTAAGATCTGAACAGATGTTAAACTTCTACTACATAACTTTTTATCTTGCAGGGGGAAATGGCCCACTCATGAGTCCACTGCCAGCGAAGCTACTCATGAGTTGGGAGGATATCGGCACTGATCATCCCGACGTACCTGCAGATTTTTTCCATTTGCGACTGACATGGCAAGGGGCTAAGCCGAGAACCCAAACATAGTTTTTCAAGGGATTCGGTCCGGATTCGGTTCAGAACGAATCACTCAAATGATCCACTTCTTGTCTAGTGTGATCTCCACCATGGTTGTTCCGACGTGGTGCCATGGACCCATTTGAGGGAACTCTCTTCCGGGTGAATGCAGACGAACGATGACGAACGGATCTCCGAATTTACACTTTGTAATTGAGCAATTCATTTAAGTAAAGTGAAACCATCGGCCATTCCGTTTGCCAGCCACTTTGCCCCGCTGCTCCCGTCGCTTTTGCAAGACCTCGGAAATTTCGCTCTGCACAGGTGAAGCTGTACGGAACAGCCAGAAATTCTTTTTTCCGATGCATTACTGACAGTTCCACATGCTGGCTACATTCACGCATGGTTTCAGGCAACAGGCATGTCCTTTTCATGCAGGTGTGGTCTGCTTTGGTATCTGGTGAGGTTGGCAAGTTGTGGACCTAATTCGTGAAGAACTGCAAAGCTGTTTAATGCCCATTCGAGCGTTGATCGACTACCGTACCTTCGAGGGAATCACGCACAACCTTGCATTTTGGGACTGGAACCCAATCAACTTTGTAATTCCATTGGTCCCTAATTTTCCCTTTGTCCCCCGTGCCCCTCTGTAATGTGTCGTGGGGTTCCTGGGCGTGCTCTGTGTTGGTTGGGTCCGTTTCTCCGTGTAAGTTGGTTCTGGAGGTCCGTTCCTTCCCCCCCTGCGCTGTTTTGTCCGTTTGCCCATCGTGTGTGTCCGCTTTTTTCTTTCTCTTGCCTTTCAGGGTTTACCCGGCTTCGGCCGGGTGTGTGTGTGTGTGACATCTGAACAGATGTAAAAATTCTACTACATCCCTTTTTATATATCTTGCGGGGGGCAGTGGCCCACTCATGAGACCACTGCCAACGAAGCTACTCATGAGTTGGGAGGATATCGGCACTGATCATCCCGACGTACCTGCTGAATTTTTCCATTTGCGACTGACATGGCAAGGGGCTAAGCCGAGAACCCCAACATAGTTTTTCAAGGGATTCAGTTCCCAACGGATCACTCAAATGATCCAGTTCTTGTCTAGTCTAGTGTGTGTGTGTGTGCGTACAAATGCATGCAATGAATGGGTCTGAAATACATTGGATGCAAATATGTGTAAATATCATCTATTCATACACCATCGTGTGTAATGTATAGTATACAGAGATAGACACGACTTTTTGAAGCCAGGTGACACCAGTGGAAGAAACATCAGTCCCCCTATTGCGTGTATGGAACAGCTGGCGATATGTTGCAAGTCGCAACGAAGCCTTGGATACCAACTCCACGCTAGCACCATGGCCATCTTCATCACGATCACCGTCCTCCTCCTCCTATTAGTCCTCATCATCATAATCAGAATCATAATCATGATGATCAGCATAATGATTATCATCATTATCAGCGTAAGTCACAAAAATCATCAGTTGGTTGTATTCATTCCTGTGCTCAGATTTCCATGCCTCTATCGCTGATCATATTCCTTACAGTTGGAAGCAACACTTCATTCTTGTTGTTTGTTGTCGCTGGTTCTGTGTTGGTCCGAATCCACTGCACAAAATTTTGTGTGAAGGTTGGTGAGGACCAATGCAAAAAGGAGTGACAATGCTCGCAATCCCTGTTGCAGTGTGGAGATATCGAAGCAAATATCCACATTTTCTGAATCCGACTCATTCCGGGATGATCAAGCCAACTCTCAGCAGGCTATGGTACGCAAGACATATACCTTTCATGCCTTTCATGCTTCCCATCTGATATATATGTGTGTCCAGAAATATGGCATACCAGCATACCCCTAAAATTGCAATGTTAACTTAATGTTAACAGAAACAATTTGATGATTCAACAGTGGATTGAAAGCTGTCCCATCTGCTCAGACGTTAGTTGGATATTCCCCGATATATCCCCATGATATTTCCATGATATTTCCATTGCCCTCTGCTTATTTGACATAACTATTGAACATGGCCTGATGATATATATGATGATCTGCCTGCCAAAAAATTGGGATTTTCCATAGCTATGTTAAACAACCATAGGGATCCATAGGGTATATTCCATCATGTGAAATCCACCACCTTCCCAGCCTTTCTCACAGGCTGAGAGGGCGGCGTTCTGGGAGATCACATTGCATTGCAGACCAGCGATTCGTAACCTCAGCGGGTCGTGGTGGCGAAAACAACACTGGAACAAGGGAGACTACAATGATCAAAGCAATTTAAGCAACAAATTTGGGGATATGTGGGGATTTAACCAATTAAAACTAGGGTGTTGGCCACTATTTATACAATATACATGTGGCTTGTGGTGTAGATCTGGGGGGGTGCAAGAATTGAGGGTCCCCAAAATTATCCAATGGTTTTAGGTTCCCTTGCTTTAAGAACCCTTCATTTGGGGCCTCATGATATTAAAAGCAAGAACGATGTTGCAAGCAAGAACAATCAGAGATGAAGCAAACTGCAATTGAACAAAACAAACATTTGAACTCTCAACAAACTAAAGTTGGGATTCAGAAAAAGCAAATCAAGATTTAGGAAACAAATATGGGAATTTGAAAAATAAACAGCGAAATTTGATTCAAATTCCAATACTGAGTAGGTTCTGAGATACAAATCAACATGACCAATCCTCCAATTGGGATCTATCCCCAAATCCCTGGCTTCAATGGCTGGATACACAAAACCCATCCTTCCCTGCTAAGACAGTTGTTTTCCCTGGTGAAATGTATGATTATGTCGAGGTTGACGGAATCTAATTCTACGAGTGTCTATAAATATATATATATATATATAATTAATATTGATATTGATATATATATATATATATAATTAATATTGATGTTGAAACAAACAACAACAAACGCAATATATTGGTGGTTGCCATGGTCTTTGTTTAATGTTTTCACCATCGTTTGTCCTGACCTGAGCCGCTGGAGTCTGTGGATTTCCCACCAGACATTGCCGTTCAACCGATAAAGGTTCCGTTGTTTTTCATGTGTAAATCGCTCTCCAATCACCATTATATTAACCAGAAAAAAAGCACGATCAAACCCAAAAATGCCATTCTTACTCCTGAAAATCATTAAAAATCAACCCCTATAAATATGAGTAAATATATATATATATATATATATTCTTATTCCTAACCCACCATTAAAAATCCCCATCAACCCCTCCTTAAATCGCCAAAGCTACTGCTGCACCAGCTGCAGCGCCCTGTGCCACTTGTTGCCTACCGCGCTGATGGCGCTGCTGTAGGAGACCACTGTGGTCCGGAGATCGGAGGAATTGAGGGAGGACAGCAGAGCCAGCGCTAGGCGCCAGTGGAGGCCTGGCGGCGGTGATGTGTATGATGATATGTTAGGAATATTGAGTATGCATATGTATGTGTATATATATATATATTATAAGAAAGAAATTACAATACATATTAATTATTAAAACAACAATGCAATAACATATATATATACATTATAGCAAAGATACTATATACGTGTATATATATATATTATACAGTGTACATGTATATATATATATAATACTGTATATATATAGTGTACATATTTGTAGTAATTGATAAACATGCTATATATATGTACTGTAAATAATTGAGGATATGTGTCTAATCAACAATGGGGATGTTAGTGGGACAACAATATATCCAACACTAAGAGAGGTTTGGGAGTAAATAGTGATAAAATACATCGACGATGAGGGGATGTTGTCATGAAAGACCGAAGTCCAAACCTCTGACCAAAAACAACTGGGATGAGGAAATAATTCCGACTTCTTTAAGGGGATATCAAGTGGATGCAAACGGGATATTGTGGGATATACAATACATATACATGATCAACAATATGATCGGGGTTTTGCCAGAAACGGAGGATAGGTCCCAATTCTGCCAGTCAAACGATGGGAGGTGCCACAGAGTCATGATGCACATTGCATTCATTTTGCTGAATCCCATTTTGCTACTAGTAGTAATTAACATCTGTAGGTGTTCCAGCAGCACCATCGGAATGAGCAAGTATGGAGTATGGATGATGGATGAAAATCAGAAGAACTCTGTAGCTAATTGGTGAATTTACCAATGGCCATACAGCAAGATTCAACCGAAATGGAGGAGGTTACCGGGTAGCTTGTTGATCCCCTTCTTGGAGACCCACAGCTCCTGTCTGGCAGCAACTGATGGCACTGTTGAACGACACCACATCAGCCAGCCGAGCACTCTGGGCAGCCGAAAGCAGCTGAAGGGCCACTTGCCATTGGCCTTCGAAGAGTGTTTCTAGTAGCGAACAAAAAATCATAAGAAATTGAACCAGATCCAGATCAGATCTGATTTCTATCAAAGCCTATCCTGTCTCACTGCGGTTTCACCCCAACCTCGCCCCCATACTTTGTCGGATGTATCATGACTACCCTGAAGTAAACACACCTGGTTTCCTGGAAATCTCATGTTGAAAATCAATATTGTCTGAAAAATAGGTGACTTTTGATTGTCAGTATATATATATATGTTTTGAATTTACCTGGGAGTTCCCAAAGAACAGAGGAAATTTCATGTCTTAGCATTTGCGAAGTGGTTGCCATTGGCCCCCTTCTTTCCTCTTTTGGAACACCTGAAACCATCTCAGTCTGGTCTTTCCATTTTGAACCATGGCCAAAAGCAGGAGCAACCAGGATGGGTAGTGTTGTGCAAACGTGGAACAACAAAGAGTTGGGCAAGCACGTGGTATGTGCTTGGAGGGATGCTTGATCATCATGATAAACTTTGTCAATTCTTTTGGTTCATTTGGTGTAATCTCAGATATAGTGCAATATTGCCTAAAACCACCGATCAAACACCCCAAGATCCAGCATCTGCCTTTAAAGCGCGCCTGGTTCTTCACAGCTATCGATTGTTGCGTTGAAGCTGATGCTATCTGCTTGCCGGAGGGCCAAGCCCTTCCTAGGGGCTGGAAGGGTTTGATTCCTTTCAGCTGATCTCTGCTGATCTTATATATGAACCCATCTTTAGGCAAATTATAAACAGCATTCGCAGTTACCTAAAGTGAACCAATCATTGAGGATTCACCTTAGTTACTATCAAAAATGCAGCGAGGTCGGCCACGGTCCTCTGGTGATCATCATACTGTAGCGACTGTAACCAGACTGTTGCCATGATCAAAACTAAGTCTCCCAACTGTTGGTCATTTTGGTGTCATACGAAAAAAAACTAAGCCACTTCGGGAAGTCCCGATCATCCAGAACTGATTGGCCGTTCCAACCCATCCTCGTCCAAAAACAATTTCATTGGACAATATTTCTGCATTCTGGTCCAATATATGGCATGAAAATGGAAACACAACTACCATTTTGAGTGTCGAGATGTTTCTGACATGTTCTTTTCAAGTTCGGCATTCATGAATCCAGATGGTTCGACTCTGCGTCAAAATCGGTCTTTTTGCTGGGCCAAATCCGAATTATTGATTGGTGAACAATTATCAATCATGATTTTTCTGCCAACCATTGGTTTTCCCATAGCTGTATATAAATCCAGATATTTTTTGTCCATGTATTGTGTCCATATAGTATACCCAGATATCAGTGCAGTATACCCAGTAATTCATATAATTACCCCGGTAGATCATCCCTCGATGTGGGAAACCCATTTATAAACCTACCATGTAATAGGTTGGTCTAAACCACCCATACAAAATCTGATGATTTGGGGATGGTTTATGGCATTGGGTTTACCACGGGTTTACCACATTACTCTGAGTTCGCAAGACATAATGATTGGGTTTACCACATTACTATTGGGTTTACCACATTACTATCGGTTTACCACATTGCTATTGAATTTACCACATTCCTATGATTGAACCATTTCCTCAATGGATTGGTTTAAGGGAAAATTTACAGGAAAACCCCATATTTAATGGGAAAATTGATGGTTTCCTGTAGATTTTCCCTTAAACCAATCCAAATAAAAACATCTCAAACATCAGCGCAACATCCAGCATCTGTAGCAACAGCAGCGCATGTTGCCACTGTCCGGCCGGACTGAGCGCGCTGATGGCGGCGTTGCGCGCGGAGAGGTCAGAGAGGTCCTCCAAACAGTGGTCAAGTTTTGGAGGCCAGACTCCTAGTTGATATTATGTAAAAAGATAAGAATATACTATATTGTATCATATTGTAATATATGTATATATATATATATGTATTATAGCTACATATAGTCATACTTATTATATATTATACAGTTGTATGTAAAAGAAAAAATAAACTATATACATATAATATCATCTAGTATAATGCAATATGAACTAACATATTATAAAGTAATTTAACATATTGTATATTATTATTGTATACATTCAGTTGATATACTTGTAATATGAATCAACTAATTTCATTTGGAGGCAACGACCACGTGAGTTTGAAAGTGCTCAAACGTAGTGGCAGTCGTGGCACGAAGTGTTATGGTTTACGATCAAAAAATGGCCAGGCTATGTGCAGTCCCATGGGCTTCTTTAGTTTCAGCCTATACCCAAGCCCACTGGTTTGATTTCTTCCACATGTTTGTGCTGATAAAATTTCAAGTTTTGTTGGATATCCAAATTTCGCCCATCAAATGCCCCATATCTCCTACCGGTAATATATCAATGTCTTGGCTTAAAAAAAAACAACTATATAATGAAATCTCAGTTTGCATCCCATGTATCTGCATTATTCTACATTTTCTTAGTGCTGAGGTCATGAATATCCGGATGTTTGTGTGATTACTGAGGGGTATACATATGGAGGTTTCCTGAAACGGGGGTACCCCATTTCATCATCAATTTATAGATAGTTGTTTTTCCATTTATAAACATAAACCAACCATGTTGGGGATCCCCTATGGAAACACCCATATGTTTATCAACATGCCTAACATCCACATGCTGTCCGAGAGCCCCCCGGTCTCCAGCTGTTGGAACATCTGCAGCGCTCTCTGCCACTCAGAGGCAGCACCGCAGGCGATGATAACGCCGGTGGAGCTGACCACATCTGCCTTGAGCAACGAAAGTCGACATGGAGAAACTTATTTATTATGTCGTGAACAGGTATGAACAAGTATGATATTTCACTAACATGAAAAAGAAAACCAGGATAATAATAAGAATAATCAGGCTGTTTTGGGATAGTTACCCCTTCCTAATCATCCAGATGTTTCCAAATTTATGATGGGTTTTAGATGGTTTTAGGATATTAATATTAATATAGGGTTTCCATGCATATGGATGGACATATCTATATATGAAATTCCATTATCACGGGTGGTGAAGAAGGATTTCCATAAGATTTCCATTAATGTTTGTATATATTCCACATACATTGGGTATTGATGGGTACAGCAGGAAAACGAAAGCTGCTTTGCTGAAAATCATAGGCTGGTTTGGTAGGTTGCTGGTGGAGCAATCTCAATCCGCCCCGAACAAATCCCAGGCTAAACCAAGGTTTCTATGGAGTTCAGGAAATTGATTGCAGAAAAATGGAGATTCTCTTGCGCTGTGCATGGCTAAACCTTAGTAGATCTTAGTAGATATGACGTGTTTTTTTGGCAAAATAACATATGTTCTTTGAATTTCTTTGATATTGATTAAACCAGGTGGTTCACCGAAAAGACATCGAAGCTCTGCGGAGCTTCCGATGCCGCCTTTCCGAAAGGCTCGCCATGGGCAAAGATCTCTAAGGCCTGGACGAATGGAGACTGGACCCTATGATGACGCAGGTGATGCCACCATTGATCATTCTAATGTCAACTCCGGACTAATCAGGCCCTGGGCTGATTAGGGAGTTAGGCGGGGTACCATTCTAGTATCAGGCTATCACTTTTTGGGGGGTTACTCCCTGGTTGACATCATCGGTGGCCTCAATCCACCGGGCAGCACAGGCGCACGCAGCCAGTAAGCAGTTTTTGCTCAGCATGTCAGGGCTCAGCCCCGACTCCTGCAGGCTTGAACCCATGCGCCTGCTGGCAGTTGGTATCATGGAAAAATGGCCAGCCCAAAAAAAACAAAAGTGTGGCATGGTTTCGAGGATTCCACGTAGACAAAATCATTGTCAGTGATATGGCAGTGTGTCAAAACCTTGTACCCCTGTAGTTCACATCAAAATAGCTGGGATTTATGGATGTTCATCCCACTAAAAATGGTATTAATAGGTATTGACCCATACCCATATAATCATATATAATCTGCAACATTGGTGGGGTCGTACTCCCAAATCAGCTGAACTTGCTTGTTCCATCGGACTTCAGGGGCATCTGGCATCGGTTGCGCGCCCCTTTCTCTGTTGACGTGGTCAACAACCAACTTTCCTAAAGGCTAATGGGTGTGAAATGGTGTGAAGATCACTATTCCACAACTGGATTAGAACTGTTCAGATAGCAACACCCCAATTGGTTGCCGCAATACAAACTTGCTTTGCAGTATCATGTTCTGCCATTCAACCTATCAGACCTAGACCCTCAGTTGACCACCCACAAAATGGACATGTTATACTAGACCATTGTGACATGGTTGATAGTTTTCCTAACTATCTTTTTACCATCCTTCGATCACTGCCACCTTCAGCGGCCGCTCCTTCATCTGAGTTTTGAGGTGAATGGCGAGCTGCCAGAGTCCCGCTTTTTGACCTCGCTGCTGATGATCTCCAGCCACAGATCAACGCTTTTAGTTGCTCGATGCTAGTCATGATTGGTCATGCGATGTTGGCTAGTATGTATACTAAATGTATACCAACATTCCTGCTCAAATCCATTGTTGGGAAAAGCTTGAAAGCCATCCGAAAAAAAAAACACTGGCAAAGTAAAATAAATACCCTCCAGTTCTCCAAATGGCAATGGAAGACCCCAACTTTCGAAAGGAACATCACCCATAAACGATGAGCAATTGCTTTATCCAAGCATCTATTAATATACCAGAAAAAAGGAAAAACACGTATATAGATTATAATCAATTAGAATCAACATACCCCCCAAACAAAACAGTCACTTACCTAATTACCCTCATTGGCTGGTTGAAACAACTGCCTTAGTTCACCCGGCATCCCCTTGCCCTGTTCCGGCAAGTCGCAGGCACTCAACGCTGCGTTGAAGGTCACCTGATCACCATTTTCGCCATGAGTTTCCCCGTTTGGCATTGCCAAAACCATGGGGGAAAAACCCCATTTTATGGATTCTTATGGGACAAACTCCGTTTGGGCTGGTAACTGGTAACCTGAAACCATCACTAATTTGGGTGCAACTCATCCCAAAGATGCGGCTGTAAAACATCTACATCGCTGTGAATTAGTGCCAACTATGTTCAAAGTCCCTTGTTTTCACTGAAGAAGTACAGAATCAGAGTATCGCAACCATGTCATGATTCATCTGATGTTTTATTATAACTTATAATATATGCCTTTGTGCCCGCAAATGCTTGAACAGAACATGGAAGATTCAGCCAACAGAGTTCAATCAACAGTCGCATGATTCAAGTGACTCAAAACTTCAGAACATGTCAGTTCCCAGCAAAGAGGATACAACGGTCAAGAATATCTTCTAGCAAAAGAGACAACACATTACTTCCACTGACAACCACATTCATTTCTCCAACGGAACAACATCAGGCCATGATGAGGATGTTCAATTTCCAAATGTCCAAATCTGGGTTTGGTCGAACATGTGGCACCGCAAAATTTGATGATTCATCATCGTTTCACCCAGTATAATGGCTATAAATCAGGGCTTTCCGCTATTTTTGGAACAACAGATGAAGATTTGCAGCTGGAAACAATGCCCACGCCGCCACCAACAGAAAGGAAGCATCACATGCTGAATTCGGCAACGATGGATTCGACTGTGATTACACATCACGAGATAACCAATCAGAGTCATAGTACACATATCCATTAATATAGTACAATGTATTGTACCACAGTTGTGCATCCCTGTGTACTATATGTTTGTGTGTGTGTCTTGTGGACACCTGCTTCACGCTACCAGGCATCAAAAACAGATTGGCCTGCGTTGGCTGCAAATTTTCAGACTGCAACTCTTCGAGTAAAATCCTTGGCACCGAATGTAGGGTGCAGTTTGTGTCATTGAATGAGATGGCGAGCTACGAGTATGATATTGCAAAGTCAAGGTAGAGTACCCTCTGGCAAACTAACATAGCTATTGAAAATGGCCATTTATAGTGGGTTTTCCCAGGAAAAATGGTGATTTTCCATAGCTACGTTAAATTACCAGAGGGTAGATTGAGCCTAATTGTGTTTGAAAAAACAATGTTGCTGAAGTGAAGGATGGACAGCAGATTATCCTCGGTTATATACCAGTACCCGTTGAATTTGTTTTGATAAGTATTTTAGATGGGTATATCCCAACTCGCCAAGACACATGGCGTTTTCCCACTCTTGTCCTTTGCCACAAGCACTGATGCAGGAGTTGTACACAACAACATCCGGCTGCAACTGCGCGTCCTATTTGCTAGGCTGCAGGGTAATGCATCCCTGAAAACTAATGTGGAACCATGTGGAACCCGGCAACGCAACTTGTAAGATGTTTTGTCTATTTCTTGAGTGGCCATCTACATCCGTTCGACTCTATTCGAATGCACTAAGTTGTTCTTCAGCAGGTTACCAACAATTTGAGTCCTACTCACATCAACGTTGCGACATGTCTCTCAGAATTAGTTTAAGGGACAGTTCAAAGAAAACACCATGACACCCACATTTTTGGATGGTGAAATCATGATGTCCTGATGGTGAAATCACCCGCAGACCCATCCTGCTGCCCCCAGTGGCAGCTCCTGAAGTTGTCCAAAGAAATCCAGAGCGTGTTCCCACCTTGGTTTTCCAATTGTTTCATGTTTAGCATGTGTGATTCAATTTTCATCCCCATGGTTATTGAACCGAACATGAAAGACAAAACACATGTGACATAAAACACTAGACATGTATGGCTGAACACAGAATCAGCCACTGTTCTGCAGTACTGCAAGCGCTCAGGCAAGTGCTAAACAGAATGACATCTGGCTGAAGGCTCCTGCGGTGCCATCATCCACATCATCCTCATATTCCTCTCATATCCACCATGTATGTATCCTCACAAAAAAAGGCGCTCTCCCCGAAAATGGATACCCCCCAAAGAAAATTCCATATCTTCATCCCTATACTGACCCATTGTTGCGAGTTAATCGAAAAATATACTACAATAATTATACAACTATTCATGGTTTTAATCTCCAATTGTTGTGGCTTCAGAATAACCGTAAAACCATGTTGTTGGTTCACAAAAAAAACACAATTATCCATATCATCCCATTTTTGTGGATTGAAATTCCCTGCTGGCTTCAGAACAACCCATCCACCAAAGCTATCATTGTCACTACGTAATTACTATATTTTGACACAATCCCTTCCCCCTATTACTAAACCCCCAAATAACAAAAACTAGGGTCCGTCTCCAATTTTTGGAAAAATTGAGGGTGGCCAATTTGATTTTTAATTGATCCCCTTCGGAAAACGAATAAAAAATGAAGCTACCTGAAGTTTCACCCCCTAATAATAAAAACTATTATATAGTCAACCTGCCTCGGGGTGTTTTTTATTAGGATCGGTCTTTTAAGGTCAAAAAAAGGTACTTTATATTAAGGTTTATAATTTAATATTAGGGGAATGCTTTGAAATCCAATTTTTGGCAATATTTTAATTCTATTTTGAAAGGAAATCTAATCGATTTTGAAATAGAACAAAATAGCTTTTTATATTAGGGTTTTAAATTTACTATTAGGGGGAAGCTTCGAAATCCAATTGCTGGCAAGATGTTAATTCGATTTTAGAAGGATATCTAATCAATTTTGAAATGTTGTGTATATATATATATATTTATTAGGGTTTTAATTTTTGTATAAATAATAAATACACCCAAATACAACAAAAACTACCTGAGGTGTATATTTTTTGGGGGGGGAGGGGTTTAGTATTAGGGGGATATTGTTATCGTTTTTTGATGTTGTTTTTTCTATTATTAATGTCCGTGGCCTTCATCCCCATGTTCCTTGAACATATTGTCGGTCCTTTTAATTACATATCATTACAAATTCTACAACTTATCCCGCTCTTAATACTCCCTGTAATTTCACATAGCTCTGGTAAACGTTTACATAGCGAACTGGAAAATCTCCATTCTACATCATTCTACATGGATAAATCAACGAACTTTCGCTATGTTCAGCAGCAGACACTATTACCCTCTGGTAATTTAACATAACTATTGAAAATTGCCATAGAAACAGTTGATTTACCCATTAAAAAGGTGATTTTCCATAGCTTTTTGTATGTTTACCAGAGGGTAAATTGCCAGAGGGTAATCCATGTCATCCATCCACCAGGCATCCACCATCCACCAGGCGTCCTGGTGGCCTCCAGGAAGAGCTGTGACGCCTGCGCCCAGCGCGATGCCAAAGCGCAGGCCTTGCAGAGGCTGCTGAAGAGCACCACATCGGGCTGCGCCTGGTGGAAAGCGGGGATATTCCAATGTCATGTCCTAAAAAATGAACATTGAGATCTGTGATTCTTTCCCATTTGGAGAATGATTTATATATAAATGGTGGGCTTTTTTGCAAAATCCATGGGTGTTTACATGTATATTGGATACAAAGATGGTGTTGTTGGTTAGTTATCTCACGTTAAACTCCCATGATATAAAAGCCCATTACTGTAATCTCCAATTCAAACCGCTTCTGCGAACGTCGCCTCTTCGGTCAGGTCCTGAAACACCTGCAGGGCAGCTCGCCACTGCACGCTGCGCGCCAAAGCATTGACGGCCGCGCTGTAGACCTGGTTGAGGTGCGGTCCAGATGTTCCAGTGGCATGGCCATTGCAGGGATTATAAAGTTAGATAATCCCTTCCCTAGTACTAAACACCCCCTGGAAACAATAGTTTAGTAGATTTAGACTTCTTTGGGACCATTTATGCGGTGTTTAATATTAGGTCGATGGGATTATGAATGGAATTTAATGGGATTAAACAATATTAGTAAAGGGGCTCAATATGATTTAATATTCATTAATGAATTAATCCCTTCATGCTAATATTAAATACACCATATTGACTGTGTAAATCCCCCTAATTTCTACCATGGTTGATTGGGGTGTTTAAATTTTAGAGGGAAGGGACTAAATTTCACTATCTATGAAAACACTACAGATATATCGATCACAATTCGAAGTGTTGTAGAAAAAACGAATGGCCCATCTAACTAGAAACTGGAGAATGACCTGGACACGTATAGGCAATTGAATGCATATACATTAAAGCTAGTGATATTCCATTTCTATTTGATTTGTGGTCATTGTGTTAATAATTGATATTCACATCCAAACATGGCTTAAAAGGATGCTGGGATTATGAATCAACTTAGGATTCATGTTTTTTAAGCCATACACCAAGCTGTCACCATCTATCTATCACCCCGACCACTACCTCTGTCCTCCCTTTTCATCTTCCAAGCCACTCGTATCTCGCGAGGCCAAACGTTTTCCAAGGCGCAGAGGGTCTGCTGCCACTGGCTGCGCTTGGCGCAGGCGAAGACGGCGCCAGCGGCGCCTGCTGTTGGGAAAATGTAAAGAGTAGCGATGGTTTTTCCTCAAGATATAGGATATCCACAGGATATATAAACTTAAAAACCAGTGTTTTCACCTCAGGATAATGGGGGGTTCCTGAGAATTGTCCCATTATCGATTCTGAGATGGATATAGCCATACTTGTGTAGTTGGTGGTATACACAGTTAGAAACCCCTCTTAACATCCTGCAACTGAGTACCCTCTAGTAACTAAAGATAGCAATGGAACATCACCCTAAACCCACGGGTAAAGTACCATCTTTCCAATGATAGTTGTTATCTTTGTACCCATTTCAAGATTTTGTCCGTTTGGATACATTTTTTGTCACATGTTTTTCCTCAAATCAACGAAAACAAAGCTGCAAAACATGGTTCTGCATTTGGACCAATCAAGCTAAGTGCATTTCAAACGCATCTTAAACCCAGTAACAAAGTTGCATTATCGTCGGTGCTTATTCAAGTTTCTCTTGATTGTATTTTTTTTTATTCACTCAAAAACGCAGATCAACATCTCGTTGGAAACCAAAAGCGGCAACTCGTTTGACAGGCAATTCTCGTTGCTTATGCATGTATATGGATGCCTGCAAGGCACCAGGGATTGGTGAAAAAAGGAGGGTACATGAGGGAACCCCATTTTCAGACACACCCACATATAAATAAACTTGGGCCCCTGGGTCCTTCGGTTCTGGCTGGTGCAGCCAGCATCTCGCTGGACTCCGGCTCGACTCATCGGCCGGATGGGAAGAACGCAGCCGCGCAGCATGATGTGGGGAGGAATCTACGCGGTGTGCCAAAGCAGTGGGCCAATCATGGCCACATGTATGTGTATACATACATGTATATACATATATGTATTATATATATAGACAGTATAAGTTAATATACAATACATATTTATAACATACCTGAAGTATGTACATATATATATATACATATATATATATATATTAAATATATTAAATATATAGATCAATATATACACATATATATTTATATATATATATAGATATGATAGTATGATAGTATGATAGATACAAAGATAGATATATAGATATACAGATAGATAGATAGATAGATAGATCGATAGATAGATAGATAAATAGATAGATTAGATAGATTAGATAGATTAGATAGATAGATAGATAGATAGATAGATAGATAGATAGATAGATAAATAGATAGATAGATAGATAGATAGATAGATAGATAGATAGATAGATATATTGATTGAT
>Ga0126342_10008665_pt1 | contig 18227 bp, 24 predicted proteins | sample Cyp1metagenome_FD_92528 | JGI IMG/M metagenome (GOLD analysis project Ga0126342, IMG submission 92528) | Coral microbial communities from Lord Howe Island, Old Settlement Bay, Australia - Cyphastrea 1 metagenome | ecosystem: Host-associated > Invertebrates > Cnidaria > Coral ... | reverse complement strand
TGAGCCATTGCTGTGGCCTTGTGGTGGCTTTTGCCTGCAGCGTTGGGCGTGGCAAGGGTTCAAGAAAGACAGGATCCACACCTCCGGTGGTCCCAAGCGCCGCCCCGGCCTTGGCGAAGGCCGGGGTCGGCGGATATTGATGAATATATACATATAATAAATATACATAATATATATATATAACATATATGTAGATAATATAGAAATATATACATTTACATATTTCGTTGTATGGATACCAGTACCTGGTTCTAGGGATCATCCACCTGAGCTGAGCCCGAAACGTCATTTTTCGCCAGCAACTCACACCTCTTTTTTGAAGCGATGATCGTAGCATCTGGTTGAAAAAAAAACTCGTATTTCAAGAAATGGATCAACATTTGGGTCAAAAATAGATGCTTCAATACTTTAGGACCTTTAGGACTAGTGACGCGTGACGCAAGTGCAGTTTTCAACCGAAAATTGACCAACAGGTTGCACCGATTCCCGACTCTCCGTCCAGATCTGCCTCAAGACCATGGCCGAAGGCGAACATTCCATCGCCAATTTCAGAAGATCCGCCTCGGACCTGAGAAACCCATGACAAGATGATGCATGCAGAGACATCGTATATGGGACTGTCTGGGTATATGACCAAAATACTTAGAGCCATAACTTGTAACAGATTCGGATAAGTGCATGCAACACAGAGCCACGCCATATCACGCCATAGACCACAGAGAACCCCCAGAACAGAACTGCAGGGGACATGGAGGTGAACTTGCATAGGGTGGGAACCTGAAGAATGAACACACAGATTCCACCAGTGACAGTGGAAACGGCCAGGGTCACCGGTAGGGCTTCAGGTCTACGCCACAAGTGTAGTCCTTGCAACGTCGTATCTCCCAAGAGATGGCCATGATGGCCACCCCACATTAGGTCCACGTTTGAACCCCATTTCTCTGGAGGGGAATTTGGATGAATATTACCCCAAATGGCGCGGGAACCTCTAAAATCTCATGAAAGGTTCCGGCCCGTTTCATGATGTTGACACGAGACAACCTTGGTTTCAGATCCAAAATCCATAGACAGATATAGACAGATGATATAGTAAGATTGAGTCATCGAGTATCCCGGACAGTCAGCTTTGTGTGGAGTCTTCAACACTTTTTTTGTCCCAAGATGACATGCTCACGCCGCTGGGCACTGAACCGGTGATGTCCATCTGCCATGGCAACCACATCCCCAGGCCTTGCAAAAGTCAAGGCTTGCGCAAGGTGGTTGCCACAATACTTTCACTCGGCCACAATTGGGACAGCTTGAGGCTAGTTTGATTTGTTCCGCGTGTTTCTATCTGCTTCTTGAACTCAGAAAGTTCAAAGGTTGGTGCTGTCTTCTCACCAAAAATCAATCACCACGAAAGAGTCATCCCCAAAAGATCTGGACCTGTTTCAGGAACGGTAGTATCACTTATCTATCCATCCCTCCGTCCATCCATTTATCTATTGTGCGTGTATGCGTGTGTGCGAATTACCCTCTGTATGTATCTATGTATACACCCGTGTACACGCACGCATGCACGTAGGTATGTATGTACGTACGTATGCATGTACAGTAAATGTTCAGTAAATTTCTATGGTCAAGTCATTGAGTACCTCCAAGCCAGAGGCCTCAGAAAATGGCTGAGGTCCTAAAGAGCTGTCCCTTTCGTATGGCTAATACTCAAACATGACCGATCTATGGCCGGTCTGAAACTCTGACAAGAATAAACTTTGTTGCTCATCATACCCTTTTTCATCAAACATTTCAAACATAGCTATGGAAATAAATGAAAATAAGCCATTTAGTTCATTTAGCAAACAATGCTTCACCTATTCCGACCATTTCAAACATAGCCCATCCTCCCAGCCTCAAGCAGAGGGAAAAGGAGCGAAGCTCCTCATGAGCCTAAACGAGGTGATCAGCAAATCCATCGAGATAAACATGATTTTGGTTGTCTAAGCTATCTATATATATATAGAGATAGATAGATAGATATTTTGCATATCATTGTGATGCCATCCGAATGTGGCACAAACCTAACAAAAAAAAAAAGATCAAGAACCTATGGAGGGCTGTCTTCGGAGCTATAGTCCTGTGGTTTTGTCAGAATTTTTTCAGGGCCCAGAGGTCCCAATGGTTCCAATGGTCATCATTTTTCCCGCTTCATCTGGATATGTTTACTTAAAAAAAAAAACTCTAACACATGAACAAATCACAAATGATGTTCAAAGGTTCGATTTCACTCGAGGGGAAAGTATTTGCGGGGATACTTGGTATTGAAAATCACTGGATTAATAAACCCCTAGGCTGTTTAATTGGTAGGGTACCATTTAAGTATTAGATTACGACTATTGGGGGGAGTACTCCCCTAATTAATCCACCATGGTTTATTTTCATCCGGGGTTGACACTATTGAAAATCACTGGACAAGCGATTTTCAAAACAAAAATAGGCCGAAAAAAATGGAGTGATACCCAACCAATCATATATATATATATACAGTAGATCATAATATCATATATAATATCATATATAATATATCCATAATAGATTCATCGTTTTTTTGCCAAAAAAACACAGTGATCACTGGGGAATCTCAAGTGATTTTCCTGGGGATCCCAACTTTTCTTGAGGTGCTCAGCAAGATTTGCTGATCCCGAATGGCCCTGGGCCGGAGGGACATAGCATGATGGTGAAACCATTGGATGTTTGATGATTTTAAAGTGATTCCTTGGGATATCAACGGGAATTTATGGAGCTTGAATGGGATATCAATATGGAATTTCTGGAGCTTGAATGGGATATCAATATGGAATTTGTGGAGCTTGAATGGGATATCAATATGGAATTTATGGAGCTTGAATGGGATATCAATATGGAATTTGTGGAGCTTGAATGGGATACGATATAATCATAATGGGATATACCCTCCTGTGTCATCAGCTTCATGGCTGGAAAACCTCCCATGGACTTCGTGGAGCTTCCCTGCGAACTAAGAAATGGAGTGTGACGACACGTTCTGCTGGATGATGGTGGAAACCAACGAAAAATATTTGGGATAGAACCCGACACATGGAGAGATGATCATAAAATGATGGACTTTTACTGGGATAGAGTCGGATAGAGACAGTGAAAACATGGAATCAGAAGGTAGATCTGGCAAGAAGAAGACTCCTACCTGGTCCTACCTTCTGTACAGGGCAAGTTGATCCACAAATCACATCAAAGAGGCTATGCTGGGTATGACGCATCTGCTGGCAGTGTCAAGGCACCAAACCACCGCGGAACCACAGGCTGCACTGGTCAAGGTATGCTCCGCGAGCACCAAAAGGGCCTTGGGGATGATGATCCGATGCCAGTCACCCTGCGGCAATTTTCAGCCACGGAAAATGGATGAAAATGACCCCTTTATAAACCATGTACCTTTTAAGAAATGTCGGTTTTCCAAAGCTATATTGAAGTGCCAGTTAGTGATGGAAAATTGATTGTTTAATTATGATCATTAAAGCATGAAAATCAATGGTGATAACAAATGGTGATAGCTTGTAACTTGTAATGAAAATAATTGAAAATAAATGATGTTTAATCACAGTGGTAACTATAGTGTCAATCATGGTACTACTAATTAATAAGTACCATTACGACTACCGTGATTAGCTAGATAATAGTTGCAGTAATTGTGATCATGATGACGATAACAATGGCTGACAGTGGAAAATGATGAACAGGTCCTAAAATCCAAATTATCATTCATTACTCCCATCCCCCAGTATCCCCTACAAAGCCATGATTTCCAGTGGGGTGTTTAATATTGCGGGTAGTATATCCCTTATTGTTTCCCATTTTTGATTGTGAATTCCTACTAAATTCCATAAAATATAACTTCAAATCCCTTTAAATATCATTATACATATATATTTTATAAATAAATTATATGTACATAATTAAAATCACCACTACATATACATCACTATACTACCCTCGCTATCGCATCTCAAGAAGCAGAAAACACCGCTGGGGCTCCAACTGCCTTGGTTGCGTCCGGAAAGGCTCGTAACACCGCCTGGCCAGCAGCATGGCTGTGGAAAACCCACATACCCCACCTGTGGCCATTTGAACAGGATCATATAACCGGACTGTACCTGGGTACCTTGCTTTCAAACAGACCCAGCCAAAGCATGCAAGGCTACCACCATTAAAAACAAAAACGACAACAGCTAGGTAATGATGCTTGGCTGATCGTCTCAGAAACTGATAGGGCAATTCTTGTGATAGCAAGTTCCCAGTTGCTGGGATTATCCCATTCACAACTAGCTCCTACAGCAAGACCTTTGTTCCCAACTTTCTTGTCATCGGTGATTACCATTGATTGTATCAATTGTTGACACATAAACTCATAAAAACATAAAAAGGCTGAAAGAAAATCAGTCAAGTTATATACAGAAGTATTGAGGCACAGCAAAGCTGACAAAAGAGTCATGCCTCCACATGAATGTCCGTGTTTCTAGGTTTACACACTTCACCTCCGTATTTACTATTATATATACTATTGTATACACATATATTTACTGATATAATATATAATATAATATATAAATATTATATATATATACATAACATACTATAGATCAATACTAATATAATATATGATAATATATGTATCACCATTTTTTTTATCGTTACTGGTGGGATAAATTCGATTGTTATTTGGCCACCTCTGCAGGCACCAGAGGCGATAAAGCTTGACCTTCGTTCAGGCACCGAGCAACGGGGAAATTTCTGTCGCTGGGAATCGTATGGAATAGTTGGGATAAATATGGGATAATCTGGAAAAAAAAACATGCCATTTGAGATTTTTATGTATATATATATATATATCATTTATAGATATTTATAGCCCATTCTTAATGATTTTTAGGGATTTGACGCCACCATCTTACCAGATTGAGAATGGAATAGACTGGGATGTAACTTGTAACCAACAAACACAGCGAAAAATACTAAGGCAATCAGACTTTTTTTGGAAAACTTTGGAGGTTTTGGACCAGGAAAAGATGCCCATTTTGACCAAAATGACCTGGGGTCTCCCAGTATCCCCAAACCGATGCCAGTCACCACACCAAAAAATGATTCAAAAAATATCAAAAAATGATGGTTGAAGCAACAGTGGCAGGTGTCCATTCTGAAAGCAACCTTCTTTTTGCCGTGGGAGATCTCACCATGGCCAAAATGGGCTACCAATTCGAACCCTCAAAAAGCTGATTTTTTTTTGAGGTAACCATCTAATTTGGGGATACCCTCCGGAAATCAAACAGAGTTGGCTGAAACATCGCCCATGAATGGGAAATGGGAAAATCTTCTCTACATGGGTGATATTTCGTTGCCATGATTTATTACCAAAGGCGCACTGGGTGTTCCGGGCGCCGTCGCACTCTTTGCAGCAGGCGTTGATCACAACACAACCTGAGAAGCACATGAAGATTGGGATGTTTACGCACGCAACTGAAGCGATCCGCAGTGAACCTGCAAAATCCGTTGATGGGGGACATCGCATAGAACTGGCCCAAGTCCTTGTAGGTGTTCCAGCATGAAGTGTGAAAGTACCCAAAAATCGGAGGGTTGATCATGGTTGATCATCATTTGCCCATTCTTTTCTGGCCATGTTGGGCTATCCACGAATGTTGGACAAACCAATATGAATGTAAAACCCAGGACAAGTATCTTGTCATGCTACAAGCAGATCTCAAATACAAAGCCGCCACGTGTACCGGGGGGACTTAGCTGTAGACAGGGAACTCCCGTTGTAAGTGGGTCGTAGCTGCTACAAACCAACTTAAGAGTGATCAAAATCATCCGAAAACTTGAAATGCTACACAGCCTATTCAGATAGATTTTACATCATGTTACATCATTTTATCTGCTGCACGTGCTGCACGTGGTTTAGCCGAATCGGCGAATCCAGACTGCTGCAGCAAAGCATCCCCCTTTTTTTCTCCTGTCAAAACTTTGTAGAAACTTCAGCGCGCACTTAATCCCGCAGATATAAAGCTGGGTTTCCATCTGCGGTCCCTTCAGATTCTGCACAGTGCAGGCCGAATGCCTATGTCCCCGGCTTCGGGACCCACCGGCTGGGACGGGAAAAATGGACCAAAATCATCATTTTGATCAACAAATATCATCATTTCTTACACAATCGGATCGTTTTTCTCAAGACTTTTCGGATCTCAGGTCTTTCTATGCTTCCTTGATGGCCTTCACAGCATCCGCATAGGACGGGGCGTTGAAGACCGCGGAGCCCGCCACGATGGCGTTGCAGCCTGCGTCCTTGATCTCCTTGGCGTTGCCGCCGCTGGCACCGCCGTCGATCTCAATCCAAGGGTCGACGCCCTTCTCTTTGCACATCTTCTTGAGGTCCCTGGAAGAAAGTGCTCAATGGATTGGTTTCTTGGGGAAAATTTACAGGAAACCAGGGTGTTTTTACATGTTTTTACCATGAAATATGAGGTTTTCCTGTAAATTGTCCTCTAAAGCAATCCATTGAAGTGTGGATGATTGGCCCACGGATAAAAATCAGAATTCTTGACCAGAATGTGAAAATCTTGACCAAGTATAATCAATGGAAATTCCAGGATCCTAAAATGGAGGTACTGCAACATGTAAAACCATATTTGTTGGGGGTATATCCTCTTACATAGACCTTACATAGACCTTATATAGACCTTATATATGGTAGGGACCTCGAATTTAGTTTCCTGAAATGGCGATTGTTATTAAAGAAAGCGCTGTTCACATCAAATCTGGAGGTGTCCTGTGGGTTTTCCATGATTTTCCTATCATCCAATTCTGGGACTTGAGAAAATATCGCTTGGCTTTCAAGAAACAAAAAAGGGGTGAGTGACCCTTACCTATCTCAATTGATCCGAAAAACTCGGCTGGGTACTGAATGTTATATGCAAAACCTTGGGAGGTTTCTGCAATCATTAGGATATCTATTAGTGGCTTATTAGAGGCTATTAGCGGCAAACGGAAAATATAATATATTAAATGTTCCAAAGTCGAAAAAAAGATACATTGCTTTTGGTATGTACTGACTATGTCAACCATTGTAAACCATTTCATTTGGCGGGTGGTGGCCACAGTATCGTTTGGGCTGGCATTCAACACACCGAGCAAGTGCCTTTTGACTGGCCTCCCTGCACTACATCTGTTGACAAGGAATGGGGAGGGTAATGGAGGGTAGAAATGTCTCAAGACATCGTATGTTCCAAAATGTTCCAAAAATCAAGAGCTGTGCCTAGACCTACTCCTATAGGTCAGCAACTCTCCACCCCCTGCACCATCCCGCACCTAATCTTGTCCAACTGCGACTCAATGAAAGATTGACCCCCAAAGCCAGGGTTCACGGACATGATCAGCACCAAGTCCACCTGTCAGATCCCAAAAAAAACCGCACCTTTGGATCCCCATTGATTTCAACCCTTCGACGCCATGATACCATCCCTTCCTCAATGGATTGGTTTGTTGGGGAATCGAAAACAGGAATGCCGGATGCCATTCCGAATGCCCCATATTTCGAAAATCCATGGTTTCCTCTAGATTTTCCCCAACAAATCCAACAAACCCATCCATTGACTGTCTCCTCATCCCAGCATCCAACCGATCCAACCTCGCTGAGCACGTACTCGATCTGCGACAGGGGGGTGCCTGGGTTCAAGACCACACCGGCCATGCAGCCCATAGACTTGATCTGGTTCAGCGTACGGTGCAGGTGGATGGTCGAAGCAGCCTGGTCGAAGCAGGTGCTACTTACTGTGATGCCTGGGAGATGCGCTACTGGATGAGAATCGTGAGTTTCACGGTATTTCACGGTATTTCACGGTCAAAGATGGAGAAACATGTGGAAAATGAGGATGATTTGATGATTAAGGACCAAGAATGATGACTGATGATGAAATGATGATGAAATGATGGGAATTTGGCAATACGCTTGGATGTCTACACCTATTGACTATGGGGCACTCCCAACCCATGGGACTTGCAGTCACTTGGGATGGCTGCCGTCCAGAATTTGAGCAATACCTCCTTAGGTGTTGTCTCTTTCCACCAAGGGTCTCTGCCTGTTCTTAGAGTATGGATTTCCATGGGTCTTTGTACAAAACCCATGGCAATGATAGCAATGCCCACTTCGAAGGCACTATCAAATCCTATCAAATCCCAAAGTTCGCACACCAACAGGCTCAAGGGGGAAAGGTTCTACCAGGAACTTGGCAATGCCTCTTCTTTCAATCAGAGTCTTGGAAATCCAAGCATTGCAGTTTTGCCAATTATTCTTCAAACTGAGCTTACTTTAGCGGTCTCCCCATCTCTCTTTACTGGATTACATCAAACTTATAAGAACAAGTCTTGCATCTGCAGCGTTTGTGAAGTGCACCTCAAAATCCCCAACGAAAAATCACCCAAAATCTGCTGTGGTTTCCCCCCCACCCCAAAAAACCGTTCCATACCGTTCCCCTTTGCTTCGGCCTCGCAGTGCACAGAGATGATGTCCGCGCCGGCCTTGGCGAAGTCCTCAACGCGCTGCTCCGGCTCCACGATCATCAGATGGCAATCGAGCACCGCATCGGGGTGAGCCTTCCTGACCAGCTTACCCTCTGGTTATGTCAAAATAGCTATTGAAAATGGCCATTAATAGTGGATTTTCCCATTAAAATGGTGATTTTCCATAGCTATGTTAATTTACCAGAGGGTAGATGTTCTGCAAGATCATCAGAGATGCTAAGTCAGAGTGGCAGCAAGTATATAACAACATATGACAACAATATTGGAGGGGTATGGGAATGGGAATGACGGGACTTGGAAACAGAAAAATACGTCGTTGATCGCCGGGAATGCCTTCCTGAGTTTTTTTCAAACGCCGCTCATCCCCCCGTTGCGAAACCAAACCATCCCAATCATCCCATGTTGTCACCAACGACTGACCATCTCTCGGTCTCCTGAGGGCAGAGACAACGCCAGGACCAATGGTGATGTTGGGCACGAAGCGGCCATCCATCACATCAACGTGCACCCAATCGGCACCGGCCTGCAGGACATCTCCCACCTCCTGGCCCAGCTTGGCAAAGTCTGCGGAAAGAATCGATGGGCTCACCTTGCTCGCCGGGCTCGCTGGGCTGGGATGGGAATCTGTTTGATACTCATTGGTCCAATGATTGGTGAATGGAGATGTTTCGAGATGTGTTCACCAGAATAGTCATAAAACCATGATTTAATAGAACTCGTTTGAATGACAGTGCTTTTATACTAGTCCACAGGAACTTACATCATTCGAAGGATCTATGAGGCGACTTGGGGCACCAAAGGTATTGGCCGCTTCATAGTTTTTGGACTTCCAGAACAGACTTGCTTCATTCATACTTTGAAATTTATGTTTTATTCGGGTCCTTGTCCTCTGATTCTGGGTGTTTTTCTGCGCTAGAGTCACAGGATATCAATCCCAAAAAGCCCAATTCCATTCCCGAAAAAGCTTGCGCATTAATCTGGCGTCCATCCCAAATCATCCAAATCATCCAAATGTCCCTTTAAATCCCCCACCTGCACGGTCTTCTCCATGGTTCTCAACTTCTCCACCCTTGGATTCTCCGCACGCATGGCCACCGTGGTCGCCTTTGGGGTGCGGCGCACCGGGCGCCGTGTGGCCGCCACCACACCGCAGCCCAGCAGCGCCGCCGCGGCCGCCGCCCGCGCGCCGGTGGAGGTCGCCGTTGCCGCCGCCGGCGCCGCGCCGGCCTCGGGCGCGGCCGTGGCGCGGAGGTTTGCCGTGGGTGCCACGAAGGCCGCGGCACCGGTGAGCATCGCGGGGATCAGCAACGATTTCGCCATGGCGGTTTCGGAGGTGTCGCTACGAAAATGTTTGGGCCCTAAAATGGCTGAACAGAAAGAATCTGGTTGGATCTGGTGCCTTCTGGCCAAATCTACAACGAAAACGAGCATCTCAAAGGAGTGTTAACCCTCCATATATGACATTGAGAAGCATCTGCACTCATGTCCTATCTCAAAAGTTCTGCTTTGCAGCTGTCTGAGTAGCAAACCCAGCAGCTGTGTCTGTGCAGAAGAAGGCAAGTTCAGACTGCTCCTAGCAAAGTTGCACCATGTTGCACCCTTTGTCTCGGCGAATGAGATCTGGATGTTGTTATATCCACGCTTTGGGTTATGAAATCAAAAACGACGGATCTGGTTCAATAAATGTGGGTACAGACTTGTTTTCCGAGTCATTTCCTAGTGGTGGGATATACAAATAGATCAACAGTATGTTACATATGTTACAATAATGTTACAATAATGTTACAATATAGTAATACCAATACATTGCACTGTATTAATGATATTCTGATATATTTTTTGTATATACACATATGTAAATATATATACGTATATACACACACATGCATGTATAAACCCTGGCATATTTCAAAGCCCCAGAGAACGCACCTTGGGTCGCACCAGCTCTCTCAAGATCATGGGCTGAGTATCCGCCCGCGAGGGCATGGACCTTGGAAGAATGTGGCCCTTTTGCCTGGACATATCCTCCCAATCAATGGAGGTTTTTCATTGGGAAAAACCTCAGGAAATCATGGGGAACTCCTCCCAAAAATGGAGGTTTTAATGGAAAAAAGATCTATAAATAGGAGATGTTCCAGCGTTTGCCACGTCTGCTAACACCCCATGGGCCCCATGGGGATGGATAAGACCGCCAAACGTGGAATGGCACCAGCATACACATTGCAATGAAATCGATGCAACTGACCACATCCCCACCCAAACTGAATCCAAAATTACAAATCAAAAGCACCCTCAACAAACAGCAAAACAAGACAAAGAAGCAAAGAACAATACAAAAACAAAACAGCAAACAAGAACAAGAATAATTCTATGAACCTACCCTTAAGAAAGAATGGGTCAGTAGAGTTTAGGTTTTTATCGTGATGTGTCCAAAAATCATGGATACCCCGAATCCGCCGGTAAATGTTCATCTTTAAATATTGAATATCATATGTTCTACTGGTATATCAAAATTCCCATGGCTGGGTGAGCACCAGGCTGACCCCCTGAGTGCGGCACATGTTGCGTCTTCCCAACCAGCACCATGACGCATGGCGCGCCAGGTGAGGCAGCTGACGCATTTTTAATGGGAGGAATGGGGTATACCAGGGATAGTTTTAAAAAATGAATTATGAGTACGGCCATTCCCTGGTGTTCTAAGAAAATCTTAAATTGGCCACCCTTTTCAGTGGGGTTTTTGGCTTTCAAAACTTGTCATTCACTTCTGATCTATCTGTCATGGCTTCGACTTCTGGAGGGCCTACTGCGATCCAACCAGAGAGGGATTGACATTTGAACTATGGGTTAAAAACTGTTGGCCAAAAATGCATAGTTTTTACCAAGAAAGACCGGTCCGCAACGACTGTGGGTCCAGAACCCCAATGACTTGAATCCGTCTCGTTGGCTTTTTGCCATTCTCCAAGCGTTCAGGGCTGCAGGCAAGTCTGAACACTGCAAGTTTTGCCAATCAGAGGTGGGTTATGGGTTTTTTGTTTCAGTGCCATAGATAGGCAAATATTTTCTCGGACTTCTAAGGTGTAAGTAGGAGTGTAGGACTTACCAAAGTTTCACGTTTTCACCATGCCAAGTACCTGAACAAATTATGGGCAGCAAAGAAATGAAAAATTGATCATCATCTGCAGTGGCAGATCCATTTACGGGGTGAGTTCGATTTATGATTCATTTGCCGACGTGTTGCTTGCTCCATTGGAGGAACATGGGAGTCACAAAATGAGGGAAAATGTTGCCTGCTGTAACAGTAAGACTTACCAAAGGCACTGGTTTTTCCCCTGGTGTAATTCACGCAGCAGCGACGAAACGCGTCGGTGTGCGTCACACCATGTCGGCTTGGAGACCGTTGCGATGCTGAGATCCTAGCAATTGAACTGTCAGAAGTATGATTATGGTAATGTTCCAACTGTTTCAGCAAAGAATTTGGTTAACTTAGAAACTGGTTTAGACCCTGAATTAGTGGGGTTACGACATGCTACAACTAAGCAATTGGGTTTGCAAACCTATCTGTTGAAAATTGACTCCAGGGTGAATGGCTGGCAGGGCATTAAGTGCACGGTCTCCAAACCCATCAGCGATGGCTATGGGTGAAATATGTTTCCACCCACTATGTTCAGCAATGCCAAGTCTATCTCTTCTGCAAAATCCAAAGAGTTCATTCCTTTATAATTTGGAAGCCGTCCTTCGTGTTTTCGTGGAAATCCATAATCTCACAACCGGTGTGGCAAAAATGATCACAGAATCCGCCACTCTTTGAGGGCGTCTAGACGGGGGATTTTCCTTCACGCGACGAACTTTGGTCGCAGAGAAACGTTTCGCCAAGCGGGGCATCAAGTTCTTCAACCTCAATTTACCAAGAGAAATAATTTGTTGCAGGCAAAAAAATGGAAAAACCATGGAAATCCAAAAAGATTGCTGAGTTCTCAACTCTTTATCTCAGGGAGTGGTTTGTCAACCTCGGAAGATCGTGGAATCGAGTAGCAATCTCAACTTATCCACGCGCCGTTTTCGGATATTGTAAAGCTGCGGCCACAGGAAACATGATAGTCTGGTAAAGCTTATAATCCGCCGGCTCCTGCCGACAGCAGGGGGCGCGTCAAAGAAGAGGGGACCAAAAACACGTTGAGAAAGCAAGAAGAAGAAGAAGAAGAAGAAGATGTTTTTGTTTGCATATAAAGACTACTTTTTGCAACATGCTGTAAATACCAATGTTTTTGCTAGGTGATGTCTCCAAAACACTGCAAATACCATGGTTTTTGCTAACAGTGGCACAAAACATCGTAAATACCGGTGCTTTTGGCTTCCGAGGCGCCAAACACATCGGTATTTACGGTGTTCTGTGCTCCTCTCAAAAAAAACGTGAAAACACCACCTATTAGGGCACACCAAAATGCGACAAAAAGATGTGTGGTAAGATGGTTACAAGCTGCGGTATGTAAAGAATATCACACTGTGCTCTACGCGAGTGCGCGCGTGCACAGAGCACATAAACAACACCAACACTCTCACTACCAACATAACCCTTGTGGCGTCGCCGGTGTGCGAAGCTCTACAATAAACTATCCCAACAACTAACCATGTGGGGGTCCCATAAACTATCCAGTCGTAGTGATATACCCAATTTTTGAAAAAAATATGGATAGTTTCTTCACAATTAATTATCCAAATATGTTATCTATTTTTTTCCAACTATTCTCCCATGACGATTTTTCCCCATTGAGATCCTTGACTTTGTTTAATCACTAGAAACAATCCGAAGGTTGTAGAAGAATGACTGGTCTTTATTGAAGATGTCCACGTTCTTCCCCAGGGTTAATTCAGATTCTTGGCTGGTTCCCCAAATGGAGGTTTCCTAAAATCAAGCTACTCCTAAAATCATCCATTTATAGATGGGACTTTCCATTCTAAACCATCCATTTTGAGGTACCCATATTAATGGAAACCCCCACGAATCACCATCGAACTGGACACTTCCTCAGGTCGAAGCCGCCGAAATGCCAGCCATTGACAATGATCTGGAGAGACGATGGCCGCTGATGCGCATCCTGGCCGGGATTCCGCGGATTCCACGGATCGATGTAATGGATGTGTTGACAGGTGTCGAAAACGCGTAAGTTCTTAGCACCATTAAATCACCATTAAATCACCATTAAATCACCATTAAATCACTATAAAATGGCCATTTTCAATAGCTATGTTAGTCACCAACGATCCGAGTTTCTCTGCAATTTTTACTTCAACCATTTCTGCGAATGATTTGTTCAATCCTCGTGGGGCGCGGTTTTGGCCAGCATGAATGGGGTTGAGATTATATGATTTATATGGAGAAGATGACCAGAAATAAATGCTGATATATGGGGGTTTCCATAAATGGGGGTATCCCAATAGCTGGATGGTTTATAATGGAAAATCCCATCTATAAGTGGATGATTCGGGGGTACCCCTATTTCAGGAAACCTCCATATATGTCATATATCTATCTACATAATGTGTAAATATTGGGTCAAACCTGCCAAGTCAAGGATCCACTTCCGATCAAAATCTCTGGCTTCTGAAGTTGTTTGAAGCAATCTGAAGTTTTTTCAGCAAAACTCATCAAAACTGCGTCCAAACATCCCTTGGATTGGATCACTTCAATTTACCATCTGGTAATTTAACATAGCCATGGAAAATGGCCCATTTATAGTTGATTTTCCCATTAAAAATGGTGATTTTCCATAGTTTTTTGTATGTTTACCAGAGGGTATGGCAATTTTACTCGGGAATTTACGGTCGTCCCAAGCACTGGAAACGGTTGCTGCGCCATGCAACGCGCCAGGATGCTGGGCCATGCTGCGCCTTCGACCAGGACCTCCGGGGCGATCTACCCGGACTTCCAAACGACCAGCGTTATCACCTGGGCATCGGAATCCATGAGCTTCAGAAATTCGTGGACATTTTTGGTTCATGGGAATAGATGAATAGAATCAACAATATGAAACACCCCCATATAAACCTCTTTTTTTGGGGGAGAACTGCAGGCTTTTTGGAACCTTTTTGAATGGAGGTCCCTATTTTTTTTGTCGGCCATAAAAAATGGGGTCTCCCACATTTCTGGACAGAGTCATCTGGGTGAGAACTCCTAACAATCCTTGGTCAAGTTAGTGCCATCAGGTGTGTCCCAATCTTGTAGCAACCAATTTGATGTGATTTCCTTCGTTTCGTTGCTAAACTCCCAGGTTTTTAAGGTGTCCAGTGTTCAAACGAATGTGACAAACTCTGGCAAAGCCTACCCTCCATGGTTTTCCAATTCGAGTGTTTTTTCAACATTTGAAAAGCCCCTACGAAAATCAGGGTGCAGGTCTTCGAAGCATTCAGCAGATCAGGGTGATCCTACAAGGCCGTCCTACAAGGCCCCCATCTGTGCATGCCGGCTGTCGCCCAGAATCTCTCCTTGGAGGCCATTCAAATCTGGCCTTGGCACATCAAAAAGCTGGGCGTGATAAAGTCGTCAACGCTTTCGGCAGTGTACCTTAAGCTGTCGTTGTCTTCCGCTCGCTATATCAGAAACTCAGAGAACTATCAGAAATCTCCAGAAAACCATCAGTATATGATATGTTTATGACCAAAATTACCATCATGATTTTTTGGTTGAAACCAGAATAAAACTCATCTAACCATGCTGAAACCATCGAGGCTCTCACCTCCTGCGGGACCCTGAGATGGTGACCTCAGACGCGACGAAATGAATGGCGACCCGCGGACGATAGTAACGATACGATCGCAACCCCAGGTAACTAGTAATCCCCCAAAAAAATGGGATCACTAATCTAAAAAGTGATACTATGATTTACAAAAATGGAAATGGAATTTACATGAACTTATCACTATCTTAGCGGGATTCGACTGTTCGATGGTTTTTGCTATATATGTAGACAGTCTCCATGTTTAGTAGAGGTGTTGTGTTGCTACATCCAGCCTGGTAGTATAGGCCGTGCAACCATCAGCGAGCATTGCCCCATTCCATCCATGGTTCAGTCTAGAACATCATTTGCCCTAGCAGACTTGCCATGAAACTGGGATAGATGCACCTGTTTTTAGGCAAAGCCATCTCTCTCATATTGTTTGCGATACGTCCCATCATATCCCACTGTGAGTCGCATAGAATTGTTGCTTTAAATCCCTAGTTGGTTGGAGAAACTCAACATTCACACCACTTCCCCACACTGGGCACCACTGGCTTTCTGTCCAACTTGAGGCAATCGAAGTTCGCTCGGCTTGGCTTCCTGTCCCAAGTTTTTGGGATCACAAAACTTGGCCCAGATCCAAGTCACTTAACGAATTGGCTGCATGGAACATTTACCGTAAACCAGTAGACCATGTTTCTTTTAACCACAAAAATTGCTTGGAGCGTTCTCTGCATTCATGATTCTGTGACATGCCACACTGATTGAAAAATATTGAAAAATTGGCCAGTATGATTACCCTCTGGTAAACTAACATAACTATGGAAAATCACCATTTTTAATGGGAAAATCCACTATTTCGACTGGGCCATTTTCAATAGCTATTTTGACATAACCAGAGGGTAGCATTCAGTATTCAACTCAATGAGTATCGGAAATTTCTGGAGCTACACATCCAATATGATCCAAAGATCCAGGCGTATCATCATGTATCATCCTATTGGGTCACGGATCATCATGTACATCCCATTCGTTGTTGGATAGACATTATAAATTGGATTTATGGATCCATACTTATACATCTTACATCATGCTGATCATTCTTTATGTATTTATATCATTCATATATATATATATATATATCATATATATATATATCATATATATATATATGATATATGTATATCATATATATATATATATGTATATGTATATATATATGTCATATGTTATAAACATCCATAGTCTATCCAATCTATCACCCTTGAATCCATCAACGTTCCGTGTTCCACGGCTCCTTGTTCCGCACATCTTGGAGTGGAGCGTCTTTCGACACGCCTCACTATGCAAGCCATGGCTTCAAAACCCAGGAAAAACGGGGATACAATGCAGGCTGGTGCCCCATAGTTAGCTAAGTTGGTTTATAAGTCCAATAACTATAGTTTATAGTTTTAAGATGTTTTAAGTTTATAGGTTATATAATGTTATATATATCTATAGTTAATGACATTATGACCCATTTATAACTGGGGGGCACCACCTTGTGGATTGACAGGGATGTAAGGAACAAGTAGCCAACAATACGGGGTATGTACAATAGAAGGGTCAGGTCACGAGCTTGCCCAAGCCATTCCATGAAATACTGCTTGGTTAAAAACTCTATTCCCAGTTTCCCAGTTCATTAAGGCTACAGTTTTATGGATAGTATAACCTCTCTTTTTCACTATCCATAAACAGTGCTTTTGAACACTGCTCAAATGATGAAAAATGGGATATAACGGGATGCCATTATATAAAAAAAAAGTGGTCCAGAAAGGAGCACAATATACTCCAAATACATGGCATGTTCATGGAGAAAATGATTCTGTCTATTGGGATGGAATGGAATTAATCTTATTTTTAGACAAAGCTGTTTTTGTGCTAGGATGAGCCTGACCTCGAAACCAACAAATGGCCCCATGTGGCCAAAGTATAGTTGGGAAAAAATGGGGATTTGAGGAGGGCGCATTTTTTCCATCTGGAGACCCTGGGTAACATGAATCAAACCCACCCCTGTGCGACCCAAGAAAGAAGGCCAATAGGGCGATTGAAAGGTTTTCCCAGTGGTAACATCACAAATACCCCAGTAAAGGCATTGCAAGATCATTGCTTCACACATAGCTGTGGCTGAGAAATCCGGTGCCCATCGAACAAAAATTGGGTCTTGAAGTTTCAATATCCACCAATATCCACCCAATGTTCCAATATACCAGATTAAAAATTGGATATCTACCAAAATGGAAGAAATAATTTGGAACCATACCCAAATCACCATCCCTGCTGCTGTGCTGCCCGACCCAGTTGTTGACAGCACCACAAGTCCAGCTCCTTTTCCAGAGTTTGTCTCCATACCTTGTTCTTTTCGCCCGAAAAAGTATGGTGCCCAAAGGTTTTACAGGGCAAATGCTGTGATTTTGGGAATATATGGGTTTAACCAGAAAGATGGGAAGCGGATCTTCCCCCATTGAGCATCCGGCCAAATCCTTGTGGAGAGGGTTCATCTTGCCCCCTCTAAACCCCACCCTAAAGCCAAAAAGGCCCTGCCAGCCACTGGATCGTGTCATGACAAGCACAAAGACACCAGTGTGCAACAAACTTCCCACATGCGAGTGCAGATTGTGCAGATTCATTGACACTACCTCTAACCTCAGTGTAATCAAGGCCTGTCCCAATCGACAACGATCAGTTAACGATCCTTTTTGCAAGCGCAATGAGCTGTTTGAACCCATCGTCAACGGAAGCCACTGGTGGGATGATGACACCATTGCTATCTGCAGCGCTGGTGAAGAAGTAGTTGCCCATGGCAATGGCAACATTGCCGCTGACATCGATTTTATGGTTATCAAAAACCACGTTCGACCATCCCTTTCCACCGTTGATGGCAAAACCAGC
>Ga0126342_10008664_pt1 | contig 18228 bp, 14 predicted proteins | sample Cyp1metagenome_FD_92528 | JGI IMG/M metagenome (GOLD analysis project Ga0126342, IMG submission 92528) | Coral microbial communities from Lord Howe Island, Old Settlement Bay, Australia - Cyphastrea 1 metagenome | ecosystem: Host-associated > Invertebrates > Cnidaria > Coral ... | reverse complement strand
ATATATATATATATTGTATGTACATGTGTATATATTCTTGTATTAAAGCATACTATCAATATACTATCTATGTACAATAAGGGCGCAAGGCACCGCTGATGCAAACATAGCTGCACAAATTTCAGCATTTCCCAGTCCATGGGAACGTTTCAAACTTGGCGCACAAAGAGCCAGCCTTTTAGTAGATTCAAACAAATAAAAGTGATTTCCTTTACCCTCTGGTAATTTAACATATAGCTATGGAAAATCCATTCTAAATGGAGGTTTCTAGTTGGGAAAATCATCTGTTTCTATGGTCCATCTATACCATAGCTATGTTAAATTACCAGAGGGTAGTCAATGGAAGCATTCAAAAAATAATAATAATACATCAATTCCCCCCTGCTTCCTGGGGCCGCTTTTAACACGGAGCGAAGGGACGGGTGGACGGGTGAAGCTCCTTTGAGGAGACCTCTTCGGGATGCCTTGAGATCAAGTGGTGACGAAAAGTCGTGTATTTTAACAATGTTTATGTTTATGCACCAACAACTATGCAAAACAAACTCCCACAGAACTTTACACATATCTATATCTGTATATACATACACATATTATATATATATATTGTGTAATTGTATATATAATATAAATATATATACATATATACTGGGGCGTTGGGGATTCCAGCGTCCACGACGTTCAAGTTTGGAGGAGTTGAGTTGATTTTTTACTATCCATCAGCGTCCCTTGCCATCTGGTCCACTGTCATCTATTGGCATCCAATGGTGTGTGGGTCAGAACCCAAGAGCACTTTTAATGGATTTGACAAACCCCGGACCGCTTGCCATGCCGTCTCTTTAAGACACACAAGGGGCAGTCATTCCGAAGCAGCTATGCTTGCACTGCCCTTCGAGGACTATAGACTATAGAAACAGTGGAGATCTTCCATTTTATATTGTTGAGGGCTCGGGATATCTGGTTTCTTTTGAAGTAGGAATCAGCCACAATTGTTTTTAAAGCTGCTTCTGCTTCCTGATGATTGGCATTAGCATCAAACGCATCTCCGGTCACTTTCTGCCATTACCTATGCGCCTGCGCATCAACGCGCAGAAGTTGGAAGAGATAGGGCTGGTCATGTCTGTCATCAGGGCACCCTCAAGAATGGCATCTCTCACTATGGAACTCAAAAGACTGTCATAGAACACGCCATCCCAATATTGCTGCAACATGCTGCAACCATGTTCGTCAGGTACTGACCATCTTTCACTTCACATCACTTTACACTTAATTCCAAAAGAACAGGTGAAACAACCCATCACTTCATAGAATAGAACATGTACATATTATGTATATTATATATATATGTACGTATAGTATATAAATGTGCATTACTGTGCATTATATCAATGATATCCCCTTCCATCCCATTCCTCTGTTGCCAGGAGCCTTTGGTTGGGCCACCGGCGGCAAATTCCCGAAGATGGGACCAGCATCTGGCAGCTTTCACAGCTGGGAACATGTTCACCCCCAAACCGAGAATTTAGAGATTTAGTTAAAAACGGTATGTTTTTTTTTTCAGCATTCCCAATCTTAAATTTTGACTTCTTGAAAAAAATCTCTAGTTCCTGCGATTTGATATGATTCTTTAAAATCAGATGTAAGATTTCCCAAAAGACCATGGAGAACTGGCAGAGATCCCTTTCTGTTAAGATTCTGCAGACAGCCATCGGGAAATTTCCCATAGTAAGTCCCATGTTCTTTGGGATTGTTCTATGGGTAGATCAATCTGTATGAAGCCTTTTAATATCTTTCAACAAGTCTATAGGAAGGATCCTTGACAATCTCCTTCGAGGCGGAAAACACCAACCAGATGGAACCAGTATCAGCCTTAAAATCGTCATTCAAATTCTTCCAATAGTGCCAATAACTTCGGTATACGGTATACCACATACAAACATCAGTGATCTATACAGCATGGCTCTGCTGGCGTCACCAAACGTTTGAGGATTTAGCACATTTAACCAACAGAAACTAAGGATAGAATCAGCAACAAGGGTTTTGCGTTTTCATTGACATTGGGCCCATTGGGCCATGAAATTCATCATCTCAGCCATAAAGTTCCTCACTTCTGGGTTGGCTTGGCCATGCTTAGTAATTAGTGACTTTTGTCTGCGGGCTTTCAAACATCATTTGGATCCTCAAAATCCCTTGGTTTCAAGGTTCGAACCATCATTTTCCCATGAAAATGTATGGCCATAGAAAACCCCACAACTTTCCCCCGAGAAAAGTCGCCTTCCGGCACGAAGACGGTAGGATTTGTGAACATCTTTTGCAGCTTTTCCACCTGCGCCTCGGCCCGAACTTGCCATTGAACATATTTATTTTTTTTGAATTTTGGGGTATCCTAGGAGAATTCCATGAATTTCATGTCGCCCACGTGATGCCGGGATTCCTGGCAGGTCAAGTCATGGATGATTTCTGCCAAAATGGGATGGTTCTCACAGAAAATGAGATTTTGGGGATTTTAAGACATTAAAACATGATAAACAATTGGGATTTTCATATATTTTAATCATGGGGATTTTGGGCAAAAAGTTCGCAAACATGGTTGTCCACCACTCCGTTGGACACTGCGCAGTTGGTGTCCAAATCCAGCATAAAAATGGGCAAATCAGCAAATCCAGCATGACTTCCTAGTCATCTCTCTCCTGACCTACAATGGTGCGAGCCCCAGTCTTTGGCGAAGTTTCAGCCAACTGGATTGTAGATATATCTAACAGTATCCAACTAAATGGTACTAGATGATACTAGATGATACTAGATGGGTTGATCAACATCATCGTTGGGCACTGGGGGCACCTTATTAAGCCGCCCCTCTTCAATCCGATCCGAAGGGCCAGGGAGTTCAAGAGATCTTTCTCACGTCGATGCTGCCCTGGAGTCTCGATTTTGAAGGGTAGCGCATTCAATGCTCGTTCCACCTGGACAAGGAGAGGTCCCAGCCAAGGTTTTTGATGGTTTTTGCTATGGATAATGATGGATAGATTTTTGGGAAATGTACATCAACCTCGAAGTATCTATTAAATCTATTAAATATCTATCCACAAACAAGTGAACCAACCTTGACCCCTCAAGAATTAGGAATTGGCTTGGGCACCAACAACGAAGCCTCAAATATGATGGCTGGGCATGGCTGGGCCATCATGAACCCCAGTGCCTTGACTTGACCATGTGGTACAGTACGTTTTGGATCCTAACTGCCACCGCAACTACCCTCCGGTGGCATCAAACATGCCAAGCTGGGAAATCACCGAGAAAAAAAAATCGGAGCTTTGAATGAGAAAATACTCGAACTCAGTGGGGCATTTTCCAGCAAACTATGATAAACATTGATAAACTATGTTTGATTACCAGAAGGCTGCTTGGTATTCACCCACTTGCCAGGCTTATTTCCATCCACTTCGCCATCTTCCCCCCCTGGGATCCCCTGGGAATGGCTGGGACCTCCACTTTTCGTTGCTGAAGTGCGTCCACAGTCATCCGCCTCTCCTCGTCCTCGACCAACCTACAAGTACCAAACAGCCAACAGCGACGTGCGATTTGTCAATCGATTTCTGACCTTCGGAAATTTTACATGGGATATCAAGTGATGTCAATGGATATCAATGGATATCAATGGATATCAGGTGATATTGAAAAGCTTAAGAACTGAACAACATATGTGTTTTTTTGACCCCACACATCTAAATCAGCGCGGTATATCTCTGAAAATAGGCATGTTATGATCTGGTTAAGAGATTGATATGCCATCAACATGGATTCTGAACTCGATGCGATGACTTTGATCCCTCCCTAAACATCCATTTCACTGATAGAGAAGCTGAATGATTTGGAGATTCACAACCCCATGGCCCTAACTTTCCATGACAGGCGGACTTCACCCAGATCTTGGTGAGTTTATCAGTTTATCATCACTCTTCCCATAAGATCTGGCCAATGCCATTGAGACACCACCCAACCGTGTTAAGCCAAGCTAACCACCGACCATTTTCCATGCTGTTGCTGTACAACGAGATCCCAGGTGTAATCTGTACAGCCACCTGGACACAAAACGTGAAACGGCCGGGGGGCGGCCCTCATTTCTTCGCCTCACAATGGAATAGTCATCAAGTTCACCATGGGTTTCGGCAAACCTAAACAATTGGAGTAAACAATTGGAGTTCTTCTTATGACATTAATGACATTAATGGATATTTAAGGGTTTTCCCACAGTCATTTGATTTCTCCACACTGGACTTGACCCAAACAGCTTTATTCATCCACTTCCTCCAGCTAAGTTGTACAGTATTCCTTACACCGGGGCCCAACAGTTCTATATAAGCTGGTTTGTAGCACCATTAAGTACTGATATATCTACCACAGACCATGCTTAAGCCGGTTGTAAATCAAGATAGCTATCAAGGGGGCCCCACCAGTCTGCGTCCATACCTTTGATCAGGTGAACCAGGGACCTTCTTTTCCTTTTCCAGCAGCATGTCCTTCACCTTCTCGCGAAGATGTTTTGGGCAGAACACCCAAGCATTCCTGACAGCCACAAAGGTGGCTGTAGCCGCATGGTCGTCATGGTGCCCAACAAAAATTGCTAGTCTTTGATTCTCCCTGAACTATGTTCGAATCTTAGAGGCATTCCTAGACCCTTTGACAAAAAACCCACCAACCTCACAGGTCATTTTGGAAGAGAATACCCTCTGGTAATGGCTGACGCTATTGAAAATGGCCATAGGAATAGTGGATTTACCCATTGAAAATGGTGATTTTCCATAGTTTTTTGTATGTTTACCAGAGGGTACCCCCTACTCTCAGCATCATTGCTAAAACAATCCAAACGCTCGCAACGCTCGGCGTACCTGTCACGAGAGATCGCCTCGGCGCCGTTGAAACAACGCTTGGGAGGCAAAAAGATGAGGATTTCATGAGGAAAATCATCTGGGTATGGATCAATACCTATTAATACCATTTTTAGGGGGATGAACATCCATTTACCAGCTATTTTGATGTTCACCAGGGGTACAAGGTTTTGACACACTGCCATCTAGAAGTGTATGGAAATTGCTGATTTCACCTGATTTCACCCATCTCAACCCACTGGTGGTTGAATATGGGATGGATTTCTGGCAATTTCACCGATTGATCGATCCGAAGAAAATCCCGATTGATAGATGCAATTCCCAAGCTAAAACCGATGGGTTTTTTGCTTTGGCTGGGCGTCATTTCGCCACAAAACAAGGCCTAAAACCCACCCCGTGAAGGTACCTGATGGGCCGAAGTTAGTGAGGCACATGTGGGCTTTGGAGGCTTCAAAAACATTGAATCGACTGGTCAGGCCCAGATAGTCCAAGCTGCTGGAACAAGCTTCCTATTTACCTGTTTCTCAAAATGGAAATCAGAATCAGGTATGAAACACTTAAACCAAACCATCAACCATCACCAACCAGTAACCAGTCTACTGCGAACCATGTAGCCACAAAGTGGCTTGGCACCTAGTGGTTTGCAACCTTGCTAATCCCCGCTTTCTGTTTGAAGCAGAATCCTGGAATGCCCCTGTCAAGCCTAAACCAAGCCTAAACCAAGCGTTGCCTGTCACAATTGTTGTGCATCACAAATAATTCATTGCTCCGCAATTCTACAATGCATATGATATATATATAATAATAATTATTATTATTATTTGTTTTATTATTATTATTACTATTATATTCATATTTGGATACATTATAACAATTCACCAATCTGAAATAAGGCCACATTGGTATAGTTTCCCCTACTAAGCATCAGTGAGGTCGCAGTGAGGTCATTATTTGTTTTTCGATAAATACATACATTTTTCATGTGAGTGTGTTGTGTTTCATCCATCCATCAGCCTGTAGCCTGGATGTCTCAGCAAAGCCGACTTGGTAAATGTGCATCTCAGGGAGATGTTTTTTGACTCAATCATAGCGAAGAAACGTATACAATGTACTGTAGTGTTGTTTTTTGGGAAATACCCTCTGGTAATGGCTGACATAGCTATTGAAAATGGCCATTTATAGTGAGTTTTCCCATTAAAAATAGTGATTTTCCATAGCTATGTTAAATTACCGGAGGGTATACCTCGAACAAAACTGCATCAATATGCAACCTAATTCATTAAAGAATGTACACAACGCCATGCATAGTCATTAACCTACAAACATGTACACATATGTATTATACAACATATAAATGAGACTGTCCTTATACAACAAGGCAAAGCACGGTAAACCCATATACCATCTTCATGAACAAACCAATTTGTCACATCCCAAGTCGTCCCATCCCCCCCATCAAACAGCCCGACTCGGGATCCTATGGGGATGAAATCAGACCTTCACCAAGAAACATTGAACAAGAGCTGCACGTCCTCCAACAGACTGGCCTTGCTACTCGAAGACGAGTCGCCCTTGGAGTTGCGAGCTTTACCTTGACGGCGAGTAGAATTCGATATGGTCATTTTCGGGATCATCCAAAATCATATGATAAGAAGCAACATAGATTAATCTATATGTTCATTTTGACATAGATTAGTTTCAATAATGAATGTTGAATCAATGAAACCAATAGAACCTAGGACCTAGATGAAAATAAATGAACATAGATTTAAACAAATTATGATAAGAATAGATGAACACAGATGAATGTCAAACTCATTGAAACAACCAATCAGCATCAGCACGTCAAAACTCATTGGGAACCTTTCTCGAACATGTGGATGTCGAACATCGAAACATCGACCGGTGCCATCGACCGGGTGCCGGTGCCGATGGGCCCAAAGCCTCCAATTATGGAGGATTTATACTACCAATTTCTGGTGGTATTGGGGATTGAATATTATGCAGTGGGTATACCGGTATATTCTCGAACTTGAGCCAATGATTTTGTGCTCTAAGTTCAAATGTGTCTTTGGAAAGCCAAGCATCGCCAACATGTGATGGGCTTGCAAATATCAATGATTGATGGCCCTTGTGTGTCTTCCAAACATGTGGCGAAGCGTATGAAACAAAGATAAACAAAGCATATTTCGATCTGGTAGGTGGTTTCAATTCCCCTGAGAAACAAGCTCGTCGATTGGAATCATCCCATTCCACTTCTAGATACGACCTGTGTAAAATGGGGTTCACCCCATACGGACTGATCCCAACCAGTCGGACAGCGGGTCCACAAGACTTGTTCGATCCTGTTGCCGCCAAAGTCATGGCTCATCTCAGATATTGTCGCAAAAACATGTTTTTTGCTGGTTAGTCTATACTATGCTGGAACCAAGCAAGGACAACTTGCAGCAGTCTGAAAGGAAAAGGTTAGTCTATACTTTCCTGTCAATAATCATATATAGGAATATTATATATATATTGTACATCTCTCTACTTGATAATCAATGTACTATGAATTACTTACATCTTACATATACATAATTACTGGGTTTCTATCTATATGATATTGAATTATTATATATATATATATTATTCCATATGTATATATGATATATATATATATATTATAATATATTCTATATATATATTCAACATCGCCAGCTGCCGCAGTGAATCTCACTTCCATGTGCAGTCAGTTAAAAAAATACATATATATATATATATCCTATATATATACACTTGTAGGATCATAGAGGTATCACTGCTGATCCTCCCGCGAAACTCCACGTGTCCGCTCCGTCTCGAGGCACCTGAAGACTTACTTTTGGCGTAGCCGTGATCTTCTGACTCCCTTTCAGCGACCTGAAGACAACTGGGAAATATGCTCGGAAAATGGTGATTTAACCAACGAAAATACAGAATGTCAAGCAGCCAAAATGCAGCCAGAATTGAGGGAACATAGACTGGAAAACCTGTTTTACCATAGAAATATGGGGTTTCAGTTTCATTTTCCCTTGAACCATACATATCTGAGAATGTTGTGTTTTTTGTCGGGTGTGACTCAATGAGATCAGTGATACATGTCCTCTGGAAGATTAGTCATCGATAAAGGGATTAAATGGAAAATTGATCACGCTTTCTAACATGATCTTGGATAAAATGGCACATGTTTAATCCTAGCTATACACACACTGATATTATATCATTATATCCATCTATTTCCACGCACTTTTACTGCCCAGCCGTAGGGTTCAGGAATCATATTCATCCACAAGATTCCACTAACATTTGCAGCTTAGCCAAGATCATGCTTATCTATTGAGCCAAACAGGTCCCTGACATTTCTTCTAATCAATATTGCCTTGTATGAGAATGAGATAGAGTAGTTAAGCTCTATCAACCTCAAACAAAAAACTATTGTGTTTAAATTCAGAGTGCCCTTCGAATCTTGTGCGGTAAAATCAGTCCTGTTGGGAGAAGGCATCCTAAGAGAATTCTACATGGTCTTGCTAATGTGTAAACAAGGCTCTATCACAATTCCAATCTTCCGGCGATGGTTTCTCCAAAAGGGCTTTCCCATATCCCAGTAATTAATTGAATGTTCAATATTGGCTAAATCTGCATTAATCGGGGCATCCACTATTTATTGTATTTATTGATCCTTGTCAATAAATCATATTCGATCATATATATATTATGTATACACATATCATATATGTATACATATATATGGGTAAATTATACTAATTCGCTAACCTGAAATAAAGCCATTTTGGGATGATTCCTCTTATTAACCATGATTCCAGTGAGGTCGCAGTGAGGTCGTTATAATTTACCCAGATAATCCCAGATATATATATATATTAATATATAGATCCATGTTTTCCCATGGCCCGTGGTTCTTCAACACGCACAAAAGCCACTCGACGTGGCCAACGACGAGTTGGGGCTCCGACATATCGTAGAGCCATGGGATGTCTGGACACGGCAGCATAGACCACCTGCAATGGAGGGCTGAACGAAGTGGGAAACTCCATTTTCCCACTTAATGATGGTTAATAATGGTTAATGATGGTTAATGATGTGGCTTAATGCATTTAAGTGGTTTTCATAGTGGCTTAATGATGTGGTTTTCATAGTGGTTAATGATGGTTTTCATAGTGATGGTTAATGATGGTTAATAGTTTCAAACCCGTGGCATGCGGGTTTCTAAATCTGGACAACCCAGAAAAAGTTCGATGATTGTCCTAGAAATCAACCTATCGGTCCTGCAACATCCTGCAACCCCCTCGCTACAACCCCTCTTAGCCATTCTCAGCAATCCTATTGGGAGAAGGCAAGTTTAGCCCACTGAGAGCAGTGATTTGCATGATGTGTTTTGCCACGATAATGTTGAATTTGTGACTTCCGCATCTCAACAAGCATTTCAGGTCATGACCCCTATATACAAGGTTCGAGGCAAAATGTTTCACACTTCACTATTTTTTCGTGTGGTTGGATAATTCCAATTTGACATCCGAAGCATTCAGTAAGCCTTCAACATTTGCTGGATTTTGGTGGGGTTTCTTGGTTCCTCCCCTTTTGAGGCTTTATTAAGGCTTTAGAAAGCACTGAGTAATCGCTCGGTAGGGCTGGGAAGCCTGAAGACAATGGAAACAGTCAGAAACATTGCGTTCCTTGGTGATTTGAAGTCAAATCATTAATTTTGTTCCCAAAACTCATCATTTTGTAGACCGTCAGTCGAAGATGTTAGGGCCTTGAATCTGGCGAACCATGCAATAAGATCTGATTTTATGATGTTTTATTATCATTAGAATCACTCCAGAAAGATATGTGCAATTGATAGTTTATTGATGGAATCTTCTTTATCATTCCAATCATCACTGGAAGCCCCGATGGATTCCAATGCACCATATTTATGATTATCGTTGGGCTTGACCCTGATTTTTTGTGAACACATCAAAAACTCAGTAAGGCTTACTGAGTGAATAGGGCTGTTTTGAGTGCTTACCGGGGCTGAGTGCTTACTAGGTCTCTAGGTCTTATGAGGGGGGAGGGGGGTGTAGGGGGGAGGGTATAAGTAGCCATGAACCTAGATTGACACGTTTGATTACTAGAGGGTACTTGTTACTGGGAATAATACAATCCCCCTCATTTCTTGAATACCCCCTGGTATGGAAACGAATAGAACTACTAAACCAGGGTTGTTGGCCTGGCATTTAAATTAATAGAAGGGGTACCTTCTGTATCACCAAACATGACTGGGAAATATCAGGACAAAATGGAGGTTTTGGTGGGACAACTATTCATAAGTTGAGTGGAGATTATCCAGCCAGCGATAAGGGAATATGCACTGGCGAAAATCTATCATAAAATATCCGTTCTAGCTAGGTGACATTGGAAGAGGATATAGCCGTCTCCAGCCTACAGCTACTACATGCTGTTCGATACTAAGTGGGATCCACTTGGTCTGCCTTCTGCTTTACAGTGATCAAATCGCTCACGATTGGTTCCAATCCGGGCCCCGAAAGGAAGCACAGGATGACTATATCATGACGTTCAGGTTAAACCCAACCTCGAAACACCCGTTGTCATAATACGAAGAAAGAATGTCACTCACATGTTTTCCCGCAAGGGTCTTGACTACACATACAATAATATCAATAGCATTAACAAAAGGCCATGCAATAGCCTGCTTCCCAGCCGTGACTAGTTACCCTCCAGTAAACTAACATAGCAATGGAAATCACAACGGTTAAACAAACGGTATATCTTCAAACTCAACTGGTCATGTTCCGTTGTTTACTTTCAATTACTAGAGGGTAGCAACTAGTTGGTTTACAACCTCGAAACGGTCCGATAAAAATTGGTTGTTGTTGGTTCACATCGCAGGTGGAAAGCAGTGAAGACTAGAAGCTGATGGCTAGACTCAAAAAGCTATAACAATGTAAAATTATAGCTTCCAGCCATCATGAGATATGTAAAGACAGCATGTCCAACATGAACACATCCAGAAGTTCATTGCTCATCCCCAGTGGTGTAATGTTAGGTCCTTAGTAGCTGGTAAAAAGTTCCTGGGTGCATCTTCATATCATTTCATATCGATATCGCGAAAATCCGTATGGTTCCGCCTCTGGATCCTTCAATAGAGCAGGCTCAACAACACACAGTTGTCGACCATCCCGCTGCACCACTTTCAACATCAACTCCTTGTCACTTCCTCGAATCGAGAACTGGAGAACTGGAGTGACCAAGTTGACCAACCAAGTTGGCCTCTCCGTAGATATAGAACGTCAATTATACTGAGGTGATCTGAGGTGGACGTGTCAAAGTTAGTCCCAAACAATTGACAAACATTGTTTTTTCAGTTCTTTCTGAAATGAGAAAAATGACAAACAACAATCATCAACAATCCTTGTGGCTCCATTGGTACCCCATTGTTGAGCCATCGGTTGATCTCATCGCACCAGGCTGCGGATTTCCTTCGACAGAGTGGACAAAAATGGCAAAGTATCAGTGGAACTTAACATTTCCGGCCTCGCAGGGGGATGCGAAATACAAATCACAAGGCCACTTGAACATCATTTCAAGCTCAGGTCCAGCATCTATTCCCCAGCAACCTTAGTCCTTAGTCTCGAGGATTTATATGATACAGTACAGCTAGTGACATTTTTGCTGCTCTGCCAAGTTTTGAAACAATTCGGGGTAGACTTGGTAGACCATTGAGCAGTTGACTTCGGGCATGGTTCATCATCTGCCGACCAGAAAACACATATAGCTATAGGCACATGTCGATCTGATGTTATCTCGAAATATGAACCCCCCAAATCCTACACAATTACAGTAAAATGGGCAAGACATGTGTATTCCACACGGTCCATTTTGAGACAAACCCATATCTTCCGGGTAAACCCGGCCCTTTTTCATTTCCTCCCTAAGCAGTACTTTTTGGTGGGATGGAATTTCATGAAATGATGGAACATACACCATCTTCACAGGAAATCATTTCAACCATAGGGGCTACCATATGTTTTAAAACATTTTTTTTCCTACCATATTTCTACCAACCAGTGCAAATCAAAAACTATGCATTCTCCCAGGTGGACGAGGCATTGGGATCACCATGTCAGGGTAGAAGTCCCACAGAAAATGGTTGGTGATTAAAAGTTTTATCATGTATTATCAACATGTCATAGACTAAGTGACTAAGCATCAGTCCAGGCCAAATCCCAAGGCTGCATAAATCACCAGTTCTGCTGTGTCAAAATCACATATGTTTCAGCTGAAATCTTCTCACCCAACCCTCAGTGAGCTCAAAAAAGCACAATCAGTTTGCACTAGGTTTACTATTATGACATACAGGGTACATCCACGATCTTAGCAGGATGTATGTGTGCTTTGTAATCATTAATCATGATAGATATCCTTGAACTGAGTTGGGACCAAAAATTTGGAGGTGTTGACCCACAGAACCACAAAATGTTCTGAGACGAAGCATCAAAACTGGATCACTTATGTTCCTTGATAGTTTGTTATCCATTCTTGGTTCTCCACTTTATATAGTTGAAATTCACCATGACCTCCAAGACTCAATAATCATAAAGTTGTGTGTTCGGGTGAAAAACCATGCACCTAAGGCCATACCAAGGCCTCAGCGAATGACGGGAAAAGTTGTCCACAAAGTCTTGAATCGCCGAACGTGCCTTGGATTCATGGGAAAGTTGGAGGCTGCCGGGTTTTGAATCGGGTAAGGTGAGTTTTGACGCCTCAAGAAAACATTAACAAACATTATCACAGATAGCCTTTATATAGCAACGACTTTTGTTCACATTCAAAACACAAACGTGGATCTGTGAAAATGTTCAATGTAACAATGTGTATAAAAAAGGAAAATTAGTATACAGTCAGTCAATAATTGTCATATGTTAGTCGTCAGTTCTTTTGGGTAATTACCCTTAATCCCCAATATGTGTAAATGATATTTCAAATTTCCCAACAAACACTAGGTTGGCGTATGTGGAAGTGCAAATAAACGTTATTACACTACCCCCCCACCCCTCCACCCCCCAAATCCAATGTTATGTTGATAGTAAGATTCAAAATGTGACAACAGTCGCGAGCCTCTCGGCACCAAAAACTTGGAGTTTTTTTTTTGACATGATTTCCCAAAAATAGTACTGCTGGTTTAACCACCAACATGCTGATGGTTTCTGCCACCCATGGTAAAATTGGGGATGGTTCATGCATCCCATCCCCCGAAAATATTTTTGACATCCAAGAAATCATGGCTTTCAGTATGTGAATTTCATCCTTTATGAATCTGTTATTCCATTTTGGGATCCTGGAATTCCCATTGAATAATTTGAATAATAGCTCATGTGGGAAATTCCCAATGCCATAAACCCACCATCTCCCAGTCATCACCATAAATTTATAGGTGGGATATATAAAATTATACAAACCATTCCCAGTCATGGGTGGTTTATTATGGCATTGTTTTACCATGTTTTACCCACATTATCCCTATAAACATATCTATAAAAGCCCGTTTGGGCGACTCGATGGTGGTATGAGTACCATTCTCAAATGGGTGGTACCCTCTGGTAAACTAACGTAGCTATGGAAAATCACCATGTTCAATGGGTAAATCCACTATTCCTATGGCCATTTTCAATAGCTATGTCAGCCATTACCAGAGGGTAAAAATGGCATAGTTTCACCCACATGATCCGATCTAAGGCCGAGAAACCAATTCCTTGTCCGCACGAAGTTCAATGGACGCAAAGCTGATGGCGAAACAGGTCTGTCTCACCGCGGCCTCACGTGATTTTTTACGTGGCGTTCGGGATGAAGGACCCCAAACTTTGGGTTCGGCCAGGAGTTGATGAGTAACCCATGATTCATCGGTAATTTGTTACGTAGCTGACATTGCACATAGACATAGTTCATTTACCCTGTTAAACATGGTGATTTTCATAGCTATGTTAATGATAAAAGTGATGATTTACACTGATTTTTATCGGGATTTCCATGGCTATGTAACAAATTACCAGAGGGAAAATGTACTATTTTGGGATATGCTTCACACCACTTGAAAAAGTATATGTTGGAGATATCCCAAATTGTTGGGTGATCCAAAGAATTAGGGCATTTCCCAACCCCTGAAAAAATGGATGTGGGGTTCCTTTGCGGGTACCTGTGGTTTTGTTCCAGATTCTTGATATGTGATGAGCAAACGAGTATCAGAGCCTTTTTGGGCCAAATCCAGATATTTTGAAGATCTACACTCTTTTTGAAGATCTATATACACTCTTTTGTAATAATACAGTAAACCTTAAACCTTGGCCATGGAGAATCCCTTGTTTATAGCTGCATTTCTTCTTGGAAATACTAATCTTCGGTTACCATGTGATATAGGCCGTGGGAGAAAAAAACCTTTGGCAAAATTAGATCCTGGTTACCATCAGATTTGTCCAAAAGCTGGGTATACCAAGGTATCCCCAACTCCACTGGTAGTACTTTGGCCAACATAACCATGGACAATCACCATTAAAATAGTGGGCAAGTCATGGAACTATAGATTCCATAGCAAACTGTGAAATTATCATGACCCATATGCTCCATGTATGGTATATATACCAACATTTGCCCTAAAATTCACCCAGTTTTGTAGGTAAATATACCAGCACCATGGATCCTATGGGTGAGGTAATCGGTTCATCATCGTTCTCCTCATGGAATGATAATCAGATTGTTGGTGATATATCCTATTCGATCCTACTGGGTGATGTTCTTATCACATCATATCACTCACTGAATCCCACTATGTGCCGTTATATCCCATTTCCACATTACCTGGTAATCAAACATGGCAAGTGGACATTTCCTACACATAAGGAGCTTTCTAGATGGGAAATTCAACCAAATGGGAGCCCTTCCAGCTAGGCACCTTGGATTTCCGCCTAGGTCAGTGGAGTCCCTATTGTTAATGCTACATCCTACAAAAAATCCCTACAAGAACCTGAAATGGATGGCTACCCTCTGGTAAACTAACATAGCTATTGAACATGGTGATTTATAGTTGATTTTCCCATTGAAAATGGTGATTTCCTATAGCTATGTCAGCCATTACCAGAGGGTACCTATTTTTCTGGGCTCCATCTCCAAGATCTCCAGAAATCTCCAGAGGACTGAGTCTCAAGGGGCCTCGACACACTCCCGGTCGTTGCAGAACTGTGGCAGCAACTTCAAGGCCATCCCATCCTTTCGCAGCCTGGCCCGGGAGGCGCAAAAACGGCGCAATTTCCAACACGATTAGTGAGAAACACCCTGAACTCTTCAAACATGATCATGGTGGTTTAACCAACAAACATTCTTGGTGAATATTGGTGAAATATATGTGAAATATGGTGATGGTAAAATGGTAAAATTATCGGAAAACAAAAAGGGTACACAGAAGAATACATTATTTAAAGGGGTACCATCTTCTTCCAACTTGCAATGATTTAAAACCGCTCCTGTAACTTGGCTCATCACAGGGATGTATCCGTGTCGAATCTCACCTTGCAGAAAAGAGGTGTTTTTTGTTGCTGGGTATGACATCCTCCATCATCTACGGAAGTATAGTACCCTCTGGTAAACTAACATAGCTATTGAAAATTGCCATTTATAGTGGATTTCCCATTGAAAATGGTGATTCTCCATAGTTACGTTAGTTTACCAGAGGGTAATGAAGATAATGACGCGTAGAAATTCACGAGTTGGTGGATTCGACTTCAATTCCCCTGCAAAACATCAACAAGAAAACATCCCTCTCTTTGGATCAACAAAATTGAGAAATTCAACACATGTCCCCACTAGGAGGCTGCTAAAAAATACCTGAGTTTTCTTCCTGGACATCTTGCCATTCGTTGATATCCATGGCCAACCTTAGGGACACATACATATTCTGGTTGGTGGTTTTAATCATCTTGAAATACAGTATGTGAAAGTCAATGGGAAGGATTATCCCATGTATATTATGGAAAATAAAAAATGTTCCAAGCCACAAACCAGTATATATATATATTATTATTATCTTATACAACTACATTATAGTATGACATGTGTATGTGCGTATTATACTTTTTTGAAAATAAATGTGTGTCGGTGCTTCTTTGCAAAGTATTGGTGGGTAGTTGGTACTAGTTATTATCTATCCAGATACAGTAGCGAACCCGGCATATCCCATCAACAAATCCCATCAGTATTGGATATTATTATTGGGGTTTCTCCCCATATTTTTCATCAAAAACACCATGGTAAAGTAACACTCAGATGTCGAAAAAACATTGTTTGTAGATCATTTCCCTAGGGCTTTTCATGGGTTTTCCACATCTTTTTGTATGTTTACCCTCTGGTAATTTAACATAGCTATGGAAAATCACCATTTTTAATGGGAAAATCCACTATAAATGGCAATTTTCCATAGCTATGTCAGCCATTACCAGAGGGTACCGGATTTTACCATGGTTTACCGCTATGACCGGTCCGGCTGCGTCCTTCGTATCCCCAAGGAGTCATTGAGTCCCGGTTTTCCGACGTTGAGTCAAGACACATGGCCAGCGCCCAGTCGCGCGGCAGCTCCAACGTGGCGTTGACCTCTGGGGGATCCAGGACAGGATTCATTGAAAATTATGAGTAATCCTACTATAATAGTGATTATAATATATATCATTCTTTTTTGATGGTCACTGGGAGATCATCTTATGGGTGAAAATAGAAAAATACCCTCTGGTTATTTATCATTATATACCCATGACGGATCCATGGTGCTGGTATATATACTAACATAAAGGGGATACATTGATGGGATCCATGTTACCATATATAGCAGCACCATGGATCCTATGGGATATAATAAATTATTATATACTACTAACTACTAATGATATAATATGATATAATATAGTGTGTATACTCATATCTAATAATTATATGAGTGGCGGACAAAATGATTTGCTCCCCGGAATTGCCACATGCAAAACTGGGTCGTCCCCTATCGGTTGTGAAGATTTTCGCTCTTTGATAACATCCAGTAGAACATGCTGCTCGTTGTACTATTACAAGTAGAAGTAACATGAAGTAACATGAAGCAACAATAGAAGTAGAAGAAGAAGTAGAAGTAATAGTAGCAGTAATAGCAGTAGCATTAGTAGCACTGGTAGCATTAGTAGCAGCAGTAGCAGCAGTAGCAGCAATAGCAGCAGTAGCAGCAGTAGAAGTAGAAGTAGGAGTAGGAGTAGTAGTCCTGTGGACTCCAGTTATATCAATCAGTCTCAGAGATTTGCTGTTTGGGATACTGCGTTCCCATCTTGCTGATTGCATGTCTTACTGTTTAATTCCCATGTCCAAGGGCTTCCACTGGCTTCCAATCATTCTAGGATCACGTGGGGGTGGTACGGGAAGCAAGGAAGAATGTGAAAATCCACGATCCATTATTTAATGGGTTCATAACAAGATACTGTTGTCAAACTTGTCAAACTACCCGCAACCAGGGAAGAGTGCCCCTTGCAAACCGTTACAAAGATAGGGCTTGTTTAGCGAAGTTGTGACTCAAGTAGCTCAGTGTGAAAAGCAAGGCTGGGAATCAAACAAATACCTGTTCACAACCAAAATAGTGATATGTTTTCGTCTCCCCCACGAGAGGAAATATATTTATATAAGGCATCATATGGCCCCCTGACCAGCGCCAACACTTTCTACATGCCATGCGTCAATTTCCGAAGGGTTGCCCTCCAGCACGGCGCGAAGCACTTCCTTGTCTTCTTTGAAGACCTTTTTGGATGCACATCCCAAATGTCATAGCTGGTATAGCTGGCAACAAACCACCAAAATGGGGACATGGGGCAACAAAGATTGGGTAGTTTATAGCCCAAACATGCCGCGGTTTAATAAATGTCCGTGAAGCATTAATACTCCAAGTGAAACTACTCCACCCGGCAGCAAATCGGACAGGCATGGGCTGGTTTAGGCGGAATCAAAAACGGTTGAGTGTGTCTTTTTCCATCGAGGTAATTTGGATCCCAAACTGTGCACCAGAACCAGAACGCATGTCCAACGTATTCGACCACATCCTCAAAACGAGGAGACGAGAAAATAATAACTTTATACCCCATAGGATCCATGGTGCTGCTATATATCAAAAGTCTGGATGAAGGGTTTTCTACCTTCTCAATGGTATGTGCCTGTCTCAACCCTCCTCCCTGTATCAAAGGTGATTTCTTTTTCCCCTCCTCAAAGGTCCTGGTTTCCCAACCGTATT
>Ga0126342_10008663_pt1 | contig 18228 bp, 19 predicted proteins | sample Cyp1metagenome_FD_92528 | JGI IMG/M metagenome (GOLD analysis project Ga0126342, IMG submission 92528) | Coral microbial communities from Lord Howe Island, Old Settlement Bay, Australia - Cyphastrea 1 metagenome | ecosystem: Host-associated > Invertebrates > Cnidaria > Coral ... | reverse complement strand
TTTTTCATATCTCATAATTCATGCCTCATGTCCCAGGATCCGTTTCAGGCCCTCTATTCAGGAATTGGTGGTGCTCCTTTACTTCACCTCACTACGATCGAATCTATATATCCCACAGTGTGTGTCTGTGTGTGCGCGGTGGCTTTAGAATACCTTCCCTCCTTTCCATGCAAGCCATTTCCGTGTGCTTGATTTATCACAGAATTGCAACAAATTTCACATCTATGGGATCTATGGGCAATGGCGGCTGATCAATCCACAGAACCCATGTTCGCCAACATCTGGAGCCAACATCTGTGGCTACCAACTGGAGCCGGTGAAACATGATCGAATTCAAATTCCATCAGAGTCCATTCAGTATTTGGCCACATGGGTTCGTCCAAAGTGATCAAAACGGGAGTACCCCAAAGTTCAAACGTTTATGTTTATCAGTTTTCCCCAATTGCAAAAAAAAGGAATGTCATTCTGGGTCATTTCGGATTGAACATATGCTACCCATACTGTCCATATATACTGTACTGCTTTCCTTGACAAGGCCATGTATTTGTTATGATCAAATCGCTGTGGCCTGCCCCAAGGCCAGAGACTCCGTTGGATTCGCGGTTGATGTTTCAGGGGGCGGGGTGGTGTGTAGCAGTCGCGATTCACGAATCCTCCATATGTCATTTCCCATAGGATGCATTTGGGACTTGGGCCGGGCCCCAATTGTTTGCTGTCATAGCCGATGTCATAGCCTGAATAGCCTTCTCCCAGGATGAGTGTGCAGGAAATTGACGAGGTGGGTGGAGGGCACAAGTGCCCGGGCCCGGGTGTCCATATTTCATCACGTCGTGTTCACTGTTTGTACTGCGTTGGGGTGGTGTCCTATTTGTATGTATGTTGAATGTTGTTTTCCTCTAGCATAAATATATATATATACATAGATATATAGATATATGTTGGATCAAACGACATTGTGGTGCACACAATGCGCTGCAATTTAGTGACAGATTTTGAATCATTTTGAGACAATCTAATATATGCTAGTGAAAGTATATGGAGAGATGCTCGTCATATGTACAGTTGTCCAATGTAGGATTGTTGATGTGATCTCTCATGAGATGCTTTAAGCTTGCATGGTGAATTCTGGGAGGGCATTGCATAGCTATGCGACGGTACTGTTGTTTGTCTTTAATTATCATATGCATTCTTGGGCATATACATTATTTATACATGCAAACATGCATACATGCATGCATACATACAATACATACAATACATACAATACATACAATACAATACAATACAAATACCAATACAAATACCAATACCAATACAAATACAAATACAAATACCATACATACATACATACATACATACATTCATACATACATTCATACATACATACATAAATACATACACTGCAACATATACTTACATGTATATAAATGTGTGTGTGTAACCTGTGTCCAATTTGATCAAGTGCGTTTCCTCATCAAATATGCAGATAATGTGCATGAATTAGACGAATATGCCGCAGATTATGCTACCTTCCTCAACCTGAGTTGTACCTGTGCGTCAGTGTCAAGGCCTTTGCGCGTCTCCCTGAGTTTGAACCCAGAAAGGCACGCCATGATTTGGGCCGCCCTCCTTGCTGACGATTGATATGGACATATATGGACCATAGCTTTCAAGGGACGTGCCATTGCTGGCCAATCTTTCCCTTTTTTTTTGGGTACCGTAAATGGGAACATGGATGAAAAGAGACTAACCACAAAAAAAACAAGTTCGCAGGGTGTCCAAGAAGCAGCCATGATTGCGTTGCAAGATTCCCACATTTGATGTTCCAGGCCCGGTAAGTCTTGATCGCTCAAACGCATGTGGTGATGTTGTAACCTACTGTACTCACAGCCATGATATAATGAGGATGAGGATGAGCATGGGATGATTATGATTGATTATGATGATTATGATGTTTATGATAATTTTTGATTCAATGATGATTATGATGCATGATGATTATAATTAGTATCATGATATATTCTGGTGATGCTTGTGAGCAGACTCGTTGTTACGTTCACCCCCCTCAAAGATCCTCAAAGGGGGATCCTCAAAGATCAGCAACTGCAAACTGTCCCATCAACATTTCACTCTGTGAAACGCGGTCATTTTATGTTCCTGCAAATATTCAATCTTGGAGAATAATTTTATATTATATATGTGGGTTCGTTTGCGAATAGGGTACCCAAAACTCCCATGGATAATTGAGTTTAATTTAATTTAGGTTAATCATTGTTTTCCCTATTAAGTGTCCATCTGATTCCATTTGAGCAACATGCCATGATATGGTGTCCCTTCAGCCATCTGGGCTAGCGAGGTGCCTTCAGAGGCCAAAGATTTGGGCCGACCTGAGGCACGAAGCATGGCCCAGGGATGGACCATGAACAATGGTTTGGTTACGGTTAGTCAGTGGGTTGACATAGCAACAACGCAATATATACCTCCGTCTTCCAATGTATGCAAAATTATTGCCTTTTCAGGAATTATTGCTGGCGGCATTTCTTTCTGCCTCCGAACAGATTTTGCATGTTTGTCATTTTGCATGTGTTTGCCGGTTTTGAAACGGCGAACAAACCCAACGAAACGGCGAAAAATATCAAAACTAAAAAAAAGGAATCTGAAACGGCGAAAAAAACTGGAAACGGCGAAAATTTAATTAACCGGCGATGATAATATTGTTGTTTCGGATTTCGAGCGATGAGTTTGCACAGGTGAGTATCCAGGTATATATATATATATTGTGCAGTTGCATCCGTCATTCAACCGGGCGCTTCTTCAGGTCCCGCCCGCCTCCTCGGTGATGCGCCAGACGTTTGGGAGCTTGAAATCTATTCCCATCTGCTCCATGGTGCTGGTACACTTGCCCACAAAACTGGCTGATTTTTGCGCAAATGTTGGTACTGTAAATATTCCTGGAGCATATGGGATCGAATTGTGTGCAGATGTTCTATTTTTGTGAGGTGGCCCGATAATCAATGGAAGTTGCTGGGCACAATGTTGATCAATTTTGGAAGCATATATAACGCAACAGAGGTGCTGTTTCTCATCAATTTGTTCCAAACATTATCCGCCAATGCCACCAATATCAGTTCATTTTTGCCTATCCAGCCTACCCTTTTTGGCAGATTTCTGCAATTTGGACATGTATCTTATATGCATGTACATGCATACATACATACATACGTACGTACGTACATCCATACATCCATACATCCATCCATCCATCCATACATTCATAGACATTCATAGACATACATACATACATACATAGATACATACATACATACATACATAGACATACATACATACATAGACATACATACATACATAGACATACAAACATACATAGACATACAAACATACATAGACATACATACATACATAGACATACATATAGTACACTATACATACATAGACATACATACATAGACATACACACATAGACATACATACATAGACATACATACATAGACATACATACATACATACATTCATACATACATACATACACAAACAGACATACATACATACATACACACACATACACACATACATACATACATACATACATACATAGACATATATAGATGCATACATAGACATAGACATAGTTAGATATAGATAGACATAGACATACATAGACATACATAGACATACATAGACATACATAGACATACATACATAGCCATCATAGACATAGATAGACATAGGCATAGATAGACATAGATAGACATAGATAGACATACATAGGCATAGATAGACATACATAGACATACATACATACATACATAGATAGACATACATACATAGACATACATACATAGACATACATACATAGACATACATACATAGACATAGATAGACATAGATAGACATAGATAGACATAGATAGACATAGGTAGACATAGATACATAGATACATACATAGACATACATAGACATACACAGACATACATAGACATACATAGACATACATAGACATACATACATACATACATACATACATAGACATACATAGACATACATAGACATACATAGTCATACATAGACATACATAGACATAGACATACATACATACATACATGCAGACAAACATACATACATACATACATAGACAGACATACATAGGCATACATAGACATACATGGACATACATAGACATACAGACAGACAGACATACATACATACATACATATATATATATATATATAAATCTATATGTACAAACTCCATTGTGTGGTGAAGGGAAAAACTGCAGAAAGTCCCAAGTTTGATGTTTTGCATCTGTGCTCTGAGGTCTGGGCCTCCTGGGGCTACACAGGCAGCCGTCCATCGAAATCTGCGGGATTTTCCTCCACGGTTTCTTCCAAGATTTTCCTTAAAATCAACCTAGAGAGAGAGAGATAGAAACCACATTTCCAGCATTCTAGTGCAGTTTATCTCTCAGCTGCCTCCCACAACCAATTGCATGGTACCCTTTATTTAGAAAATAAAGACTTGTAGCCAACGCCGACATTTATTTCCATGTCAATAACTTTGTGCATGTTCTAGGGCCAACAAGACCTAGCTTTGCTAGAATAAGATGAGATCAAAAAACACATATCATGTCACATTCTATATAAATATATTATATGTAACTTTATATATATATAGTATAGACGAAAGAAACAAACATGTCCCACCCACGGAAAAAAAAATACGGATTAGTTGGAAGCAAAACACGGTGAATCCGTTGGAGGTCATCTCTGGTGGCGCCAAGGCGTGGTATCGCGATTGGGGACAAACCATCACAAACAAACAGCAGGTATCATTCCTATTACAACATATTACAACCACTTCTACATTTTTCTACATTATAGGATCTTTATGATTTATGATTTACAAGTATGAATGTTACCGTTATGAGTCATTAATTTATGTAGTTGTTTCTTGTTCTTGTTTATCTCGTCACATCATTACTATTGAATATTCTGTGTGATTAATGCTGATGTGGGCTGATCTTTCGCATCTAAAGTCACATGGCCGTCACATATGCATGGGCCGGCATTATTTGGATCCAATGGGGTCCGTGTGTCTCGTTATTCCACGGGTTGATGCTTTGGTTTGTTTGTAAATCAATACGAAGTGGCCACATCTATGTCTACAACGACTGTTCATTTCCATTCTGTAATATGTAAGTCCAATGGGCGCCAAAAGACCTAAATCCTGGGCGGATCAGGCCAGCATCCCTTAGCTTGTCACTTGTCAGGTGGTGATTTTCTGTTTGGACTGGAGCGCTTCGATGAAGTCCAACGATACCAGGAGTGTTGGAGTTGTAGAAAATCCAAGTGCCTTGTGATGCTGATTGAAACACGGAAAAAAACTGGACACGAAAGAGATGGCAATGGAGAGAGAGAGAGAGAGACAGAGACGGAGACTAACATTTTCTGAAATGAAATGATCTAGAATCCAGAAACAATTAAACTTAAGAGATGTTAAGATCTCCCCTGCCAATCGGATTCCCTGATGTTGACCCTAACGCCAGGACTGCCCTAAACCGTTTTCAAACATGCGTTCAGTCGGCGGCTTGGAACTTCTTGTCCGCTCAACCTGGCCCCCTGGCCATGCCATGCCATGACCCTCTGGTGGAATTTGGCCTCCTGATTTTGTTTCATGTTAAGTCTGTGATGATCATGTCCCTGTTGTAGTTCTTCCCAAAGCAGTGTGCACTATTCAGCTTCGAGACTGCCTCCTTCCTGGCTTCAGTCGCAATTTGGGCGGACCAAAAATGGGATGGCCCAGCGCGGATTTCAATCCACAAGGCTTCCCGCCATGAGGCTGGGGCACGGGGGGACGGACTTGGGGTCTTGGGGTCATATGTTTTATTGAATGGAAAGCCGCATGCAAAATGGTCATGACATGAGATGACATGAGAATGCAAAGTGGTGCCAATATATCTTTCAAGCCGCCAAACCGTCAGAAGCCCTGGAACAAAAGAAGCCGCCAATGTATGTGCCTGCATTGTTTCTTGCATATGTTCGAGTTCCAACAAGCTCCTCAAATCTCCCCACAAGGTAACAAAGGCATCGTCTCGGCCCACATGACCACATGCCAGGCATGCAGCAGCGACTGTCCTGGCCGCGCTGGATGAACCAGGTAAAAACATGATGAAACAGGGTAAATGGGTTTTGATCCAACATTGTCCAACCAGCTTCGCAGGCAAGCTAGGATATTCTTATCGAACTGTACTGATTTGAGTTGTCAAAGAGAGGCCAGGTTCTCAACAAAGAAGAGCATCAACATACGCCTGCAAAGACATCCGTGAAGACAAAAAATGAAAAAAAGGAGCGATCTGGCCAGGGGGTCTGGCCTGGCGTCTTGGGATTGACGTTGGTGGGAGAATATTGCATTTGATACCATATCTGGGGAGATGAGCATCCACAACTACCAGTTAGATCTTCACCAAGAGTACCATAGCTCATCTTAGGAGCCTGGAAGGGCAGGCAGAAGATTCCGATGTCATTCCTAAGTGTGGGAGGAATGTACTTAGCTTGATTGGTCCCGCATGGTTGGGCCTCTGAAATGCAACATGACCCTGTGGTACCCTGTGCCCCCAGGAAACCAACATGGTCAACATTCAACCGCATGTGAACTTAAGAGGATGGATTTCTCAATCTCCTTGACCTTCCCTGTGGCACCATGGCTTCTCAGGTGTATCCTGCGGATTCTTCAGGACCAGGTGAGGGACAACGATTTGGTGAGGGGCTCCCAGTGGCTACAGCATCTCGCACGCATACAGTCGTCAGTTTGTTTCCTGTGACCCACCATCATTAGCTTGCACTTCAGGTCGGCGTCGTTTGCTTCGGCCCAACTGTCCAAACTATTGTGGCACCAACACCGAAAGGGTATGGGTGCCTAGCGCGGTTGTGATGTTTTCATGCTGGTCACACCAGAGCCAGATAATGGCATGGCATGTGATAGTGTTAGTATGTATGAGCCGTTTGGGGTGGGTTGCCTTGAATCAGACGGTGATGAGGGATGTGTGGGTAGATCAGTGCGCAACTCGGGGCCATAATACACCCTACCCGCTGCTTGGATTGATCTCGACATGGGTCTTTCTGAAAGTAGGGTGTGCTCCCCAATTGTCCATTTCAATAGAAGAAATTTGAAGAAATATGGAAAAATCATGATTGACATTGATAAACTAATATTGACCAGCGGATTTTGGCGTAGCCTATTTTGAGACAAACCCAAATCCAAGCCATGACCGTTTGTTGAAACAACGCTCGTATGAGGGCTGGGGGCCAAATGCTCCAGACACGCGTTGCCAGCTTAACACCTTCAAACGCAGGAGGCGTGGATACTGAATGCAGTTCCCGGAGATAAATAGATGATTATGGTGATGATTAGTGTTTAACTAATTGCTTAGGTTAGATTTGAGAGATGTTTGAGTTGGAAAGGAAGCCTCTTGAAAGGATATCGGATATGAAAGGCTCAAAAATAGTCCCGGGCATAGTCCAGGACTTTGCAATGGCCATTGGCTTTGTAGGTTCTGCATGCTCCATAGATCTCCACAGCATCCCGTTGCCATAGGAACCTGCTTCTACGATGCTGTCCTGCCAGCTGAAATTAATTGTAGTGGCTTGGGGCGTTGCTGGCAAACACTCCATGGTGTTTCAACATGATAAATGAATTAAATTAATATAAAGAAATGAACATCAGAATTAAATGATTAAGCATATGTCTATGGAGGGAAGGTATTAATCAGTCTTCAAGGCCTGCAACGCAGTGGTACTTGGTCACTGGTTCTGTTCAGAATCATCAGGCACCCAAGACTGGAAGACTGTGGATTGGACATAGGACCCATTGGAATGGCCACGTGCCCATGGTTTGACACAACAGGTCTTGGAGTGTCTACGGACATTGAGCAAGTTTGGTGCTAAGAGTGTGTCAAGAGACGATAGGAATCGGGAAACCCATGATACCATCATGGTCCATATATTGTCCATATTATGTCATATTATACATATATATATACATCCACAACTGCCACTTTGATGTTCACCAGGGTAGCAGGCTTTCGACCATAGTTTTCCATGTTGAAGGCCATCGTTGCCTGGCCAACATATCCCGATTAATAATATGTTATTGAGATGCTTTTGTTGAGCATATTATGTATAGAACTATGTATGTGTATAGCATTCTATAGCATTAAGTATAGCATTGCATAGCAACACATGCACATATGTGATATGTATATATATATAATATATAATATATATATAATATATAATAATATATATATAGATAGTATACATACACCATCACACACCTATGCAGCTGCTGCAATCAAGCTCTGGGACGCTCCCAGATCGCCCAGGCCCAGCTTGGTTCCCAACAAGGCACTGGTTGACATTTCTTTCCACTATGGTGTGACTGGTGAGAATCACAGGTCATGAGGTAGACCCATGACATCAATAATGAACCTCTATTCGGGATGGTTTATTATTGGGAGTTACCACTTTAATCAAACTATCACCAGTGCAGAGGCGCGGAAACAGTTGTCAAAAGTTACGCCATATGACTCAGATCTTCTTGGAGCTGGCAATCTTGAAACCATGCTGGTGTCATGATGTTGGTCCAACACCCTGCACATATTCGGACATGTGTTTATGGGGAAGACGTATTTTATCTTGAATAGAAGTCCCATGTGGTTTCCGTTTGCATTGAATTGCTCCACATACTCTCCATCCAGCAGTCTCCCTTATTGCAGAAACATGCCGAAACTCTTATGCAAACCCTTGTCGTTGGCAAAAAGCAATTGAGCATCGTCAGAACCCCCCTTAATGCACTCTAAGAAGAGTTGGGTCGCGTAATGTCGCGTAAGCAAAACCCTGGGTTTCGTAAGGTGGCGTAAGCCACTATTTTGCAAAATACCATGCGTAAGCCCTGGCGTAAGCCCTGGCGCAAGCCCTGGCGTAAGCTGTTTCATGCCTCTGGCGTAAGCAGTTCCTATGCGCATTAAGTTGAACCCGTCATCCAAGCTTCGCGTAAGTCATTTTACGTACATGCCTGCCGCGTAAGTCAAAACTGCGGTCGCGTAAGCATGGCGTAAGGTCTAGCGTAAGCAATGTTATGCGACATAGGCTGGTAATCTCACGTTTTTGGAGAAGCTGTGCATTTGTATGGCCCCGGTCGCTGTTTGCAGAACCACTGCTGTAATCATAGCATCTTTGCTTGGACCAATGTTTTGGGTCAAAAAATCTGGACATACACACACATATCCCGGTCCCTGGTCCCGTAGCCCCCCCCACCCCCCCCAATGGTATGGTCCCCTACTCCCTGACCTAGAATCTTTCATTTCCATGGTATTCACAGCATTTTGGATGCAAAACCTCATGGAACATGTATATTATATATAATTATATATATGATTATATATATATGTATATATAATTATATATATATGTATGTATGTATGTGTATATATATAATTATACTATATACAATATGTATAGTACTGCTTGCGGCCATGGGCAAAGTTACACATGTTTGCAGATCCCAAACATTTTGCATCCGAACAGCGCAACGATCCAGGCGGCTCGGTGGTTGGTGTGCCTCACTGATGGTGATGACTTGGGCAGCAGTGCCCATCCCAGTATGGGATGATGGCCGGATGGATTAGTTGGTTGCTCGATGATTGGGATTCTTCCGAGTGTATATGTTCATATACTTAATTACATAAATATATATATATATATATATATATCATAATATAATAAATATATATATATAGATATATTATGTATTTATGCGTTTATGTATTATAGTAGTAGGGTTGGTTGCTGATTGGGAAGTGGACGGAGGTGATTTTCTCACGAAAAGTTAGACTAATGCGGCTGATGTGATATTCATTGAAATTCAGTACTGCAATGAACAGACTACAGACCGGCTGAGTCATTCTGATGGCAGCTTCCACCACCAAGAGAGGACCACTAAGGTTTTCTTTAGTTTTTTTTAGTCAAACTTGGGTTTACATCCAACTTCATCCAACAAGGGGTGGCAACTGTGGCAACCTTTGCTCTCAGCTTTTCACAGCACAGCTGCAGGGATTCCTTTGGACGCAGGTCGGCCAAATGCTCGTGGCCAGCTGGTGTCGCAAATGCTCGCAGGGTTCCAAGATGAAACAGTTTCTTTCTATGTCTTTCTGTTCTGTTGTTTGAGGTCCAGGAGAGCACAGTAATATCCAAATTTATATATATTTGGTGCGAAGTCATCTGGAGATGTGGCAACAATGCTGGGTTGCTTCTCTGGAAGCAAAAGCACGTTGAGTCGTATCCTGCAATCATCCCATTTCATGCATTCTACAATGTCGAAGTGGTACGGAGTTGGCCATGAAACCGAGAAAGATTATGATCATGATCAGCAGGTCAATCTTACCAGCACAAGTGCCTGGATAATCAGAGTTATGGGTTCGATGGTTTGCTTCTGTTGTCAGTCTTGTCACCGAATCATCAACCCTTAGCACTGGAGCAGCCGGGAATGCCGGGCGGGGAATGAATCAACCACTTTTTACTTGTTGCATCCTTGGGATCTACTGCATATCCTTGTGCAACCCCCTCTTTCACACTTACCTATGTGATCCTATGTGTATATCCTTTCATTGTTCTATTGATTCTATTGTCTATCATGAGGATCTATCATTTTATCATTATCTATCATTGTCTATCATGATATATCATTATCCATTTGTCACTACCTCTGAGTATCTATCAGTATCAATTTCCCATATGTCACTATCTATGCCTATCTATGCCTATGTACTTGTATCATTGTTTGTCATTACCTATGGTTAACCATGATTATCTATTATTGAAGTTCCTTACCTATCATTAAGTATCATGTATATCATGTTCTAGCAGTATCTATAATATCATTACATATCATTATCTACTATCCATCACTACCCTCACTATCCTAGATCAGCTGAGATGAGCTCAGACAGATATGGATAGACGATGATAGACGCAGGCGCGCAGATGGATGGGGCATCTGTGTCCATTCTGTGTCCATTTTCCAGGCCGGATCCAGCCTGGCGTCTCTGAACATGGTCCAGCACTGAGGGGAAAGCGGATCACGGATCTCAGATGATGTCAGAATGCTTGGAGATGGCCATTGCCCAACCAACATGGTTGGACTATGTTGAACTGTTGAACTCACTAAATCTAGGGCTGCAACCAATTGTGGATAATGTATGATAATGTCACATGGAAGGTCTTGATAACTGGTGCGGTGGGCGGTAGTCTGCAAAAGCCTGCTGTATATTGGCATGAGGTAGAGCTCCCAAGGATGTTAGGATATGTTAGGCATCATTTTTGTCCATTTCTTTCTCCAGTTTCTTCCCATCCATATCATCCATCATTATTCCGCACAGACCCCAAGCAACCGCACTATGCGGCTCGAGGTGATGATCACAGTTGGCACTCTGAAGCAAGAGAATGTCCAAGTCGCTTGGGCCCAGCTTTGGAGTTTGAAATGTTGACATTTACACATCGCACATGTAGCAACTTGCTCTCATGTTTACTATGGTTTACTAATCAAGATGGAAGAATGCAAAATAGATCAAAATATATCAAAATAGAACACTTTTGCTGAAAGATGATCAGTGCCTTGGGCCACACCCGAATTTGACAGAAAACGGTCAAGTGAAGACAGCCAGCACTGTAGGCTCCCCCAAAATATTGGCCCTGATGCGCCCGCCCGAGTCGATGAAACAGTGCAATGATTGCCTCGAGGTGATACAGTCATGGGTCCGACAAGTTTCAGCACAAGGAGGCCATGGCAATGCACCGCGGGCTAATGTGGCAGAGAAACTCCATTGTTGACTCCGCTGATGTCAGTCGGCAATGCAACTCTCAAGAACACATGACCACCTTGTGTTTAGATTACTGTAGATCTTTGGTAGTACAGTATGTGTGCGCAACTTCGGTTTATATATGTTGTTCCACCTTTATATGCACTCTTGTATAAAATGTTTCGTTCACATATTGTAGACAGCATGGGCACCACGTCCACAGGAAAGGGTGTTCATCTTGGAGACAAGGACGCCACTGGTATCGCGAAGGCGTTGCGCCGGGCTGTTTGATGGCGTTGTGTTTCCAGAGACAACTCTACGGGCTCCTAGCTGCATTTTCTTCACCTAAAGCTGGGTAAAGTGGCATTAAAGTGGCATTAAAGTGGCATTAAAGTGGCTCTTTGTTCAGGACAGTATGACGCTGCATTACCAGAGTCAAGGAGCATACATGATTCAATGAATTCAACTTTTGGAGTCGTGACCCATCATGATGCACGGCTAAGTGCATTCCCCGTGGTTCCTTTTTCACCAGGCCTTTGAAGTGGTGGCAGAATTCCTTGCGGCAGAAGTTGGTGGGAAACACAGCCCCCGCACATCATGCACTGCTCGAGATTTGAACTGCAAAGCGTTGCCTTTTTTTTGATTACAGTATATCAAGCATATGAAATAGCATAGGACTATGTAGCACTGCGAATAATGTAGAACATTTGAGCCGCGGGTCTGGCACAGACAGAACTGAAATGAATTTGATAGAAAGAGTTTCCAATAGTTTCCATACTAATCGTGCGGTTTCGGATCTTCATCTCCGCCAAATGGTTTTGCAGTGGGTTTCTCCTAAGGTGGAGCCACGGAATGCTGAGAGCGGATCAAATCCATACGCAGGGGCAAGCTCAAAACTCGCAATTCACAAGGGAACAGTTGGAAGCTGGTTGCCTGAAATATGATGAAACTGTTGGATTTCCACACGAACTAAGGAAATCTAATAATATCTGATAATATCCAATATCATGTATTTTGTTCCTTCTGCACTTTCCAAATCCTGTTGACTGGTGTGCTGTGACCCTGCCCCCGTGGCTCCGACATATTTTTTCAATTTGGCATTTGCACACGTCTTGTGTGGTGCCGCTTGCTGAACAGTTCAGCCAAAGTAATGTCCAAGCATGGGACAAAAGATGACAAATGTAGATGTCCTGAAAGAGGCCTGAACCTATTTTTCCGGTGCACTTGATAGTCGCGCTGAGCGATGGTTCCTATTTTCGTTGATCTTCCTATTTGTGCTACCTAAGCTCAGAGGGAGAAATTCACGGCGCAGTGCTGTGTGCCTGCCAGCCTGCGACAAGAAAACTTTAAAAGCAATTGATTGAGGAAAGAAAACAGGGCAACAATATATGGAAAAACAACAGACTTCCATTGGCCTTGGCATTCCAGTATTCTTCTGTAGATGGTCATGACATGTCATGACATTGGGTGTTCACGCTGATATCGATACCCAGAGTTGCACGGCAAAACTCGAATGGTAGGGGTTAGTTCTTGGTCAGTTGCCATCACAAAAGTCTTGACTTGTCTGTAGTTGCTCAATTGCGTTTTTTTGCAATGGATCAATGGCCAGGTGAAATCTTCTGTCAGTGAACTGGGGTATGGGAAACCTCCACAGAGTCCGTTCCATTGGAATTTGACCATACTTTGACCCAGAGCTTCGCAGGACGGTTGTGCCCACGCTTTTAAGAGCCGCTGTCTCACCTCCGCTTGGCTGTTTCCTCATCCATAAGGGTCAACTGAGCCAAGTGATTCCACCGAACCAGGTGGACATGGAGGAAGTGCAGTGGACACGGGCGCCACAACATGCCACAACCATTTAGATCATGTGGGCGTGGGCTTCACATTTGGCGGAGGCACATAGGCTTGTGTTAGTGGTGCAACTTGAAATCAGTGCCAGGTTTGAACGGCGCCAATTGATTTGTTGTTCTCAGCTCGCGCCTCTCATGCAAATTTCATCGTTGCAGGGTGTGCGATCACTGGCGAGAAAAGGCTCTTCCGCGACATTCCATGACCCCAGGAACCAGCAAGCATGCGGCCTGCAAAAGTAGCAACCCGGAAACTTTATACTATGTTTCTACATTTTGGTTATGAAACCATGTTGATGTGGGCCCCTCATTTACCACATTCATGTCTGCTGGGAGGGTCATGTTCCAAACGTATCTCTAAGGTCCATGTTCAAGCTGAGGCGTGTATGTCCTCCGTGGATTCTATCCCCAAGTGTTGGTCGGAAATCAATATCCCAAAAGAATTTTCAATGAAGCTTCAGCACAAGTCTTGCCAAACGCTTTCAAATGCAAGCTGTGCCAAACAAACGCCCAAGTATGTTCAGCCAGATGAAGGAAATCACGCATTCCTTTATCTTCAGGTTTTGCAATGCCCCAGCCTATAGTTGTCCAAAGGTCGACAAAAGCACACAAAAACTATGAAGATTATTGTGTATTTTTCAAATTTATGTTAAGAGAACAACGCAATTTTCAATCATATCATATGATCATATGATCCATAATTTTGATGCAATCTCCGTGAAGATCGGCTTGGAAAGGTTCAGGAGTTGACAAACAGGTCCTTATTTTGCCACGGATCAAGCTCTGTAGGACCTTTTGAGTGCCCTCCACTCGCATGTCTCCTCAACACCCCACGTACAGGTTCTGTTTGGTTGAGCGTAGCACCATTCACTTTTGCCAGAAGGATTTTGTTACTGACATACGAGAAGTTTACCTGAGCCCACGTTCGCATTTCCAACTTTGAAGTTTGGCGCATGAAATCTACAGAGCTAGCAAGTTGGGAGCGAGCATAGATCAACACAGAGATTTTATCAGAAGCAATCCGAAAAAGGCACATGTTCTTGGCTGCCAGTGGCTATTGAGCCAAGTTATCCACAGAAGAGAAACAGAGAAACAGATGTCTAGCTCAGAGATGGTTGGGTCATCCCTGGATTCACATTGAGCTGAAGCTGCTGGGTTTTGAGGCCGAGATTTGGTAGAAGCTGCAGCTGCCGAACCACACAATGGTTTCAAGATGTACAGCGTACAAGGTCTACACACGCCACCCCATGCCACCCCCATAAACGGTGACATATACAATTTATACAATATTTGCATGTGATGAAATTGGTGTATATGCATAATCATGCATACATAAACAGTGCAACTCATGAACACATACCTCCAATATCTTACAATAATGCAGATGGGACATAATATCAGGCAATATATAATATAAAATTCATATAATATAATATATCTAATTAAATTGATTTGCATTTCTTAATGCGGGTTGCTGAAGCTCCACAGGTTCGGATGGCCTTTGACCGTGGCTATGTGGCACGTCAAGAGATCCAGCGACCTGGCAGTGATCAACATGGAACTGGAACTGTTTTCAGGGGATCAACAAATTGCATCAACAGATAGGAACCAACCAAGAATCAAATAGGGATCTATATGGATTATATGGATCTATGATGATCTATTCATTTTTTTTGATCTAGGTCAGCAACAATGTGGTAATGTGGGGATGTTCCCCCACAACATTGAGGTACAATTGGATGCATATTAGCCAACATCAAGAATTGGGGTTCTTACCAAACAGCTATTCGGGGACAATTATTTTCCCATAACAATTAGGGGGATATCAACCTCAGCTAAAAAGCCTGTGATTGACCAGCAACTCTCGGGATATGAACTAGCAACAATTTTGGGTATGTTGGGAAGGAATGCTGATTGCCATAAGAAATTATGATCCTCTCTCTCCCTCTCTCTCAAAGACAAGTGTTGAACCAAACATTACATGACCTATTGGTAATCAAGCATAGCAATGGAGAATCTCCCATTTATAGATGTTTTTTTTTTCAAGTAAACCCACATTTTTAGATGCCCAATTGTCATATTTGACTACCAGAGGGTAAGACTGAAATAATGATGGCCTGCCCCTTTTATGGTAGGACCATTCGCAACTCACGTGACGCCCAGGTGACTTCAAGTAACCTTCCATTCTTTTTGCTTCATGTCTCCCAGTGGTTTATATCAAGGAATCCAGACCCACACTAGTCGTTTATTCAGATTATAAAGTCGATATTAGAAGTACACGCATACATACAATATACCCACATATATATATATAATTATATATTACATAGAAACACACACACACAGATATATATATATATACACATAGAGATAGACAGGCGGACAGACAGGCAGGCAGACAGACAGACAGATAGATATGTATGCAAAGTATTATATAAAAGTATATCTCTATTGTAAACATGTGTGCATACCGTGGCTGAAAACCCATCGCAGGGCGGAGAGCGTCCTCGGAGGCGACCTCTATGACTTCCTGGATGAGAAGCCGCCAGAGAAGCCCAAGGGCTTGGCCCGAGCCAAGTCGCTACCACCAGGCGCCAGGTCCAGGTCTGACTTGAGGAGAAAGTCCCAAGGCTTTGATGTGCTTTGATGCTTTTTGTTTTGTTTTTTGACATGGTCAACATTTATCAACATTTATATGTTTTTTGATTCTTGATGGACACATCTGGGATGATGATCTGGTTCCAGGCCTTTTGATTTCAAAAGACCTCGGATTTTGATGGATCTGGTTTCAAATGAAAAGAAATGTTGTGAATGTGAAAGACCCTGGATTTCGATTGTTTTTTTTGATGGGTTTTGCCATGGTCAAAATTTGGGTAGTTTGCAACATTTTGCAACGATTGGGGAAGTTACATTACATCAGATTTTGGGGGGATGTAAGCAGCAAAAGTGGATGTAACCAACAAAAACGGTGAATTTAAGCGACAAAAAGAGGATGGGTCGAGAACAAAAAGAGCTTCCACATGGGGTCGGGGGGATGCGCGTCCGTAACCAGCTGCTGTGGTGGAAATTTGGGCTGGGATGATGGGAATTAGTCCCACCTGATAAAACGGCCCCCTAGATTCGATCCCGAAGGAACTCATCCGAAGCAAATTGAATACGACATAGTTATGAATTGTTTGTTCCCGGGGACAGTAGAGGAAACTTACGGAAAATTAGTACATGCTATGAGCTGAGGACACCATCAATAGTCAAACATGTAGATGTAACCTGTGCAGTAACTAGCATGATTTGACGCAATGTAACCAACAGTTACGATAATAATCTAAATTTAATTTTCTAACTAACGTTTCAAATATATTCAAAGATTGTATATTGTGTGCCATGAGAGGTTTAAAATGTTGGTAACGGATGCATCACCGTTTCTATCGCAGGTGCTCGCAATCTGCGCTCCAATCGCTTGGAGGATCGGCCTCCGGCCCCGTTGGGCACCGATGCTGATACCTTGGAAGGCCCAGCTATGGCCGCATTGCAGGGAGACCTCTGTGTTTTGTGGATTGGTATTTGACGTTTTGGTGAAATTTGACCGGATAGGAAATGATGGAAATGGATGTGACCTTGGAATCCAGAATTATTGAAGAGGTTGTAAATCTGATTGGATGAATTACCTGCTTGTGAGTTACACTGGTGTTTTGTTACATGTGATGTTTGATGTGGGTTTCAGAAAAAAAGGCACTTCAGATTGGGCAGGGGTAGCTAAGGACCCAAGGAAAGTGCCGAGTTCATCCCTAGTGACGAAACATGACCAACATATGTGCTAATTATGTGCTCCCCGTTCTACCAAACACTGCCAAACACTTAAGCCATTTTAAGCCGATGTCAATCCATTTTATCCCTATCCGCTGCCAGAACTGCATCTCTACTCTTATTTCTCGTGATCCTGTGGCAATCCTGCCCATACATTGAGCTATCGTGCATACATGATATACATGTGTGTACTGTATACATGCATGTATTGTAGTCCATTGTAGTATATTAAAATATAGTATAATATACAGTAGTAGCCGTTCATATATGTAGAATTTCTACGCGCAAACACCCCGATTCGCCCACACTTCTTCTATGCTGTACACTTGGGGATATCAAACGTTAGACTTTACATTCAATTGGAAAGATCAACAAGGGTATTTAGGGAATATAAATTTCCCACCCCCGTTAAACTTCTACATTCATTGAAGATCTTCAATAAGGTTTAATTCTCCCACCCCCGTTAAACTTTACATTCATTGAAGATCTTCAATAAGGGTTTAATTCTCCCACCCCCGTTAAACTTCTACATTCATTGAAGATGTTCAATAAGGGTTTAATTCTCCCACCCCCGTCAAACTCTTCCATTCATTGAAGATCTTCAATAAGGGTTTATTTCTCCCACCCCCGTTAAACTTCTACATTCATTGAAGATCTTCAATAAGGGTTTAATTCTCCCACCCCCGTTAAACTTCTACATTCATTGAA
>Ga0126342_10008662_pt1 | contig 18229 bp, 15 predicted proteins | sample Cyp1metagenome_FD_92528 | JGI IMG/M metagenome (GOLD analysis project Ga0126342, IMG submission 92528) | Coral microbial communities from Lord Howe Island, Old Settlement Bay, Australia - Cyphastrea 1 metagenome | ecosystem: Host-associated > Invertebrates > Cnidaria > Coral ... | reverse complement strand
CTACCTCCCAAGAAAAGAGCACGCAGCCACGGACTGGAGTACCGGACACGGCGAGTTGAGACCCAAAAGGTAGCCCAGAGAGAGCTAGCGACAGTCCAGGTGGGACCACGAGCAACCCAACCAAAGTTGGCTTTAGGGAGGGCAAATTGCTTGAGAAAACAAAGCTGAGTAGGAAGGAGGAATCCACAGCAACCCAGCAAACGAGCAGTAGCCTTAGCACCAGCAGTATGCCTAGGTTGCGATGATTGCATTGATGTAGACAGGTGCCCACTCGTAACACCGCTCTGTAGTAGGCCCACAAAAAGGCCAGGAAGTGAAGAAACCCAAAAACAAATGTACTGATCCAGGATGGATACACTGACTATAGCATAAAAACATGGCTCAGGCATTTTGACACTGCCAAGGTAAAGAAAAACAAAATGACACAGCAGTCGATTAATTCAGGCGAGGTGAAATAGTCAAACTTAAGATCCGGAGGTCGGGGGCTTATAGCGATGATTGAGTTGACATTTTATCACCTGTCACTGCCATGCAAGGACGGCGTCACCATTATTCGTTTCAGTACTTGGCCATCTCAAACGTGCTTGCAGGGGGCAGGGCTTGGCTGGCCGCTGCTCAGGGTTTGGGACATTTGGGCATGTCCAGATCTCGTGGTCGCAAGATGGCACTACTTGGCAATACGAACAAAGTGGGACATGCCTAGGTTGGGATTGATCGTCATGATGTGGACGAAGGCCAGTCATAGATTCAATAGTTCCACTAGAGCCGTTTTTTTTTCATAGCCGCAAGCATGTGCACAACATCGGTCCAGTGTCCACAAGCATCACCGGACAGGTTAAACGCAACACAATGCTAAATCTAAGGGTCATTGTCAGGCGAACATTCACTAACTAATTAACCAATGAACTACAAAAAACGCTAAATAACATTTTACATGTATTTCCAATGTTTCTTTCGGCAGCCATCATTTTTATGTAAAATATTTTGACAATACCTTGAAGTAAAACATATCTCTCTCTTCCAAAGCATGTCTTCCTTGAAACATCAGCGTTAATTAAGTCTGTTGTGAAAAAACCGAGTATTCTAAGTGATTTAGCTGGATACAGCTCACAAGGAAAACTGAATTGCAACATTTCCAATATCATGTTGATAATTGCACCAGCAAAGGAAAAGTTAAATTTCTGTTGCCTCCACAACGTTCCTGTTGGTGAATGTTCATATCTTCATTAACTAAAAACTAAGTCATGAATAAAGATTAAAAATACAATTCGATTCATAAATAATTATTGACAATTACTTAAGTAAGGCTTTGGAACGTCAGTTCCACTCTTGGGACGATCCGAGAATGATAGGACCACAGCCGAGACCATCTCGCAGCCGCCGCGCGGCAGACCTTCCCCGTCCATCTTCCGAGGTACGGTTTGTCCCGAAAACCGTACGGTTTCGCGCATACACTATCTTTCAAAAACGCATTTCGTGCGAGACTTCCTCTATAAACTGCAGCCAGCTTCTACCAAACGATGGCAGCTTCTACCAAATGATGACAGCATTTGACAACTTCTACCACATGATGACATCAAATGACAACAGTGACAAATTCTACACCACTAAACAAATCCCAAGCAGCATTTTCGATTCTACCCTTCCAGACTTTGATGGGTATCTTTCAAGCAGGTCCTGTGAACATTGAGAAAGCGTGAGGCACATCCCACAACAACAACAACAACAGCAACAACAACACCCACCACCACCACCACCACCACAACAACAACAACAACAACAACACCAACACCAACACACCAACATAACAACAACAGCAACAAAAACAGCAACAACAACAGCAACAACAACAGCAACAGCAACAGCAACAACAACAACAGCAACAACAGCAACAGCAACAACAACAACAAAAACAACAACAGCAACAACAACAACAGCAACAAAAACAACAACAGCAACAACAACAACAGCAACAACAACAACAACAACAACCAACAACCAACAAACAACAAACAACAAACAACAACAACCACAACCACAACCACAACCACAACCACAACACAACACAACACAACACAACACACAAACAAACACAACAAACACACACAACAAACAAACACAACACAACAGACAAGCAAACAAGCAAGCAAGCAAACAAACAAACCAGCAGCAGCAGCAACAACAACGACAGCAACAACAACAACAGCAACAACAACAACAAGAAGAACAAGAACAAGAACAAGAACAAGAACAACAAGAAGAACAAGAACAAGAACAAGAACAACATGTGAACATGTACTCTGTACCCTTGTGGCCCTTTAAAGAAGGTTGGCCACACAAACACCCAGGGGGTGGGGAACCGCGCTAGTGGCTGAGTGCGTTTTTCCTTTGTGCTTGGCGTTGGGGCGTCGTGCTCATTTTATCATGGAAATTGTTCTGGGTTGTGCCTGGGAAAGTGGTATTTGCAGGGCTTTCTGTTCTTAAAACGGTGGTCAGTTTTCACTTCGGCCAGGGTCCATCCAAGCGTTCGCTTAGGGCATGTCCTGTGAGACTCAAGTAATCTTTGGGAGTTCTATTGTCCATCTCCATTGCCAAATTCGAATCCCTGAAGCAAGTAAGAATTGACAGCACCATTTTGTGGGTGCGCAAAGAACTTGAGATGGAATTTTCGAACATGTTCCACATGCCATCCACCTCTGTGGGCCAGGAATATGCTCCATTTTTCTTCTTTATGCCAGAAAAAGTCTTGCTATGATTGGAAGCTTCGTGACCTGCATTGTTTTCATATGTTAGTTTGGGGTAGCAAGGTGCACCATGTGTTACCAAGGTACTTACGGCTGTCCCGCAATAGCTTGAACGTTCTTGCCCCACTCCACCCCACCCAACTCCACTTTCAACGTTGGAACATGTACATCTTCAAAAAAGGTTACAGCTATATGCACGCGCCGTTTTCCACCCGCTAGAACAAACATGACCAAGCTGGCTGAATGTTCACATCTGGGGCCAAGCTGCAATGTAGATTTGAAAGAGCAAGACCCAAACCTGACATCACAAATGGGGAGTCACACCTGACCTGACACCGGGAAGTCTGCGGCTACTACTGGCTTCTACTTCTACTGGTATATTGCTGGGATTCACCACCGTCAGTCTCTCCCATACAGTGCCAGCTAACTCAACCCAACACTTTCAATGGAGGGAATGCTCCTGAAGAGAGGGGGGAGGATACCTCACATCCAAGTTTGACCGGATGCTCCAGGGCTAAACCAAAAGCGAGCTAACCTAGAGGTGTAGCCAAAATGGGTACGTGTGGGTCAGCACTTCTTACATTCTTGTGTATCATCAGCGCTCCCCAAGCCTTGTAAGTTGCGCATGGTAGTCAAATCAAGCGGTTCCTGCTGATGATCACCCATTTGACAGGATCATAATTTTCTCCAATAAACTTGCCATACATCGGGGGCATACCTGATTTTCAGACTCACTCAAACTTGTGTGATGTTACTCTGGTGATGTTCATGTTCGATGTTCCACGAATTGTTTGGAGAATCCACCGTCACAGGTTATACACTGTTGGTAAATATATATGTTTTTTGAAAAGATTATACCATCAAAACCCTATGAAATAGATGATGTTTGTCCAAGTAGAATTGCTACATATAATAAAATACCATCAATGGATGTACAATGATTATACAATCAATAAATTATCAATCATACATTTTTTTGATCTCCAAGTTCAAAGTGAGTCTTAGATACCTGTCAAAAATGCAACATAGTTTTTTTTTGCTGGTTTGTACCTTTTTTAGCATTGGTAGGAAAAGATTCAAGTACTAAAGTATCTTGCCAAAATACCTATGTCCGACGGAAATTTAGAAGTCTATCTTCCGACAATATGGACAGATGCAGCAACAGCGGGGAGAGCAGTCCGAGAAGAGAAAGGAAGAAGAGAGAAGATCAGAGAAGAAAATTGCAGAAGAAAGAGGATCAAGGTGCGCGAAAAGGTAGAAAAATCGCAAAACACTGTGTTTTTCCCATGTTTTGTGGCTCCGGAGGGTCAAAAAGTAGTTGCTAAAGCGGCGGGCGCGGAGCCATCTGGGAAGACGAGAGATGAAAAATTGCACGCCTTTGTGGCGCGAAGCAGATTTCGAAGTCAAAGGCTAAAAACCCCTCACGTTCCGAGCTATTTTGCCAGTTGAGATCTTGAACAACTGCACGCCGCGGTGGCGCGAAGCACATTTCGAAGCCAAAAGTGTTAAAAACTAATGGGTTCAGGGCACTTTTGGGAGTGGAGAGGTTTCGAAAGTGCATGCCATTGTGGCGCGCGAAGCACATTTCCAAGTCAAAATGCGCAAAGGACCTCGTGCTCGGAGCACTTTTGGAAGTTGAGAGGTTGAAAAAAAGCACACTTTTGTGGCGCCAAGCACATTTGGAAGTCAAAAGTGTCAAAAACTATGAAAATCTGCCGGGTTTGGAGCACTTTTGGAAGTTGAGATGTGGAAAAGTGCACGCCGTTGTGGCACGAAGCACATTTGGAAGTCAAAAGTAATAAACACTGACGGTCTCGGACCACTTTTGGACGTTCAGATGTTGAAAACGTGCACGCAAATACTACAACCACGACTACGATTACAATACACTACAGCAGACTACAAATACTACAAGTACGCTAATTACACTACACGAAACTTCACGACAATTACCACTACAACTGCAACTGCAACTAGAACCACAACTACAACTACACTAGACTACAACTACAACTACACTACACTGCACTACGCTAGACTACACTGCTCTGAGCTACAACTACAACTACAGCTACAACTACAACTAACTACACTACAACTACAACTACAACTAACTACACTACAGCTACAACTACAACTACACTAGAACTATAACTACACTACATAAGATATAGACAGATAGACAGATAGACAGACACAGAGAGAAGGTGACAGAGAGAGAGAGAGAGAGACTCAGCGCCTCAGCCACCTTTCGATCGATCAGTGAGTTTTCTCTGCCATCCATGCATCACAGCGACTCACCTCTCTTATAGTGTCTTATCTTTGAAACTTCCGCCACCGCCTTGTGCCGGAACTACTGGTATGTAAATTACACATTATTGGCATCGGTATATATATATATATACACCTATATTATCAATGGATCTATATGTATTATACATATTTTACCATCAATATATCAATATTAGACATTATACCTATACTAAAATATATTACCTATACTAATATATAGTATAGACATATCAACATTTAAGACACATATTATACCATATTATACCTATATTAATATTATAGATGTAGAAATGGGTGCCCCATCTCCATCTCTCCCCGCCTCACCCAAGGGTCTCAAGGCATCTGCCGCTCCGGCCCAGTCGTAGCCTCCAGAGATGGAGCGAAACCTGGACGAGCTTCGATGGAGCGAAGATATGTGAACCAACCATTTCTGGAAAGACCCATAGAAGATACCATCATTTGGCCCATCAAAAAAAAAATAAAGAAGTCAACTCCTGAAATTGGTGACCCAATTCAAAGGCACCAGAATTGGGTCATAGTCGTTTTCAAGCAAGAAATCAACATTTTTCACCGCAAGGAATCCCGTGGTTTGAGTCCCGAGCCGGTGTTTCATTCCGATCCATGGGCCAATCCCAGCTAAATGTGTAGCAAATGGATGCAAATGGGCCGTTCAAAAGCGCACAAGCATACGAACAAAGACAAGGAACACTGGTGCCAAGAAACATCTGAATTTTGACATTCGCCTTTGGGACACTTAGATACTTGACAGATCTTAACAGCCCCTCGGAAAAACCGATGCATGCAGCCTGCACCAACGAACTGAACATTGGATGGGATCAACCGGATCAACCAATCGAAGCACAACATAACCATCCAATGAATCCAATGTATAGCTTATATAGCCCAAAAGGCCCCACCTTTGAAGCTGAACTTATCAGCTTATCCCCGCATCCCACCATGGCTGGACTCGACATGATCTCCATGCCTGGAAATAAATAGACCAGCCGGTTTAAGACCATGAAGACAACCATGAATGAACAACTATATAGTTTATCAAACTAGCTTATGAAAACTCGTATATCAAAACTGCTATAATTTTGGCAAAAAGTTGTCAAAGAGATGTATATATATATATATATGTATATATGTAAATAATTATATATGAATATATTACATTGTTTGTAAAATCATATTGAACTAGTCTATGGTTCTGAATCTATCCGTACGAGTACGGATAATCTGGTTGGCCTCTAAAACGTTGCAGTGACACATTATTACATGGGATAATGCTTTCGAAAAAAGGCGGGGTTCGTTTCAACCATCAAAATATACACCTGAAGCAGCTCAAAGAGGTTCATGATGGTTCATTCATAGGGATATCTAAAGAATCTAAAGGAAAACAAACGTTGGAAGATGAAGCAATAGGAACATCTGCCTACTGATTCACCTTGCCTGGGTCATCTCTTCTTGGGAACATCGAAACTACTTGGAACCGACCTGGCCTGGGGCTTGGATTGCAGGAGCCACAATACACTTACAGTAAATCGGAATGGCGTAGATAAGAATTGGATAGAATTGGAATTCCTGTCGGGTCTCACTGCGGCTACCTCGGTTACTGTTAAATTCCTTACTGAATTCAAGCTGAAGTCATTGGGAGAACAGGAGAGCAGCTTCCCCCAATAGGCTGCATGGGACTGGCTCGTAGCTTCTGAAAGTGAAGACACATTCAATTAGCATTGCGAAAAAAAACGCATCAAACAAAATGCATGTTGGACAAGGGCAAACAGTTGGAGTTTGGAAAATGGCTCCAACAGATCGCAGTCACAAAGCTCAAAGCATCCCATACCTGCTTGGGATCAAAACCTTTGGATCATTCTGGGACTCACATGACACTTTCCGGCACAGCCCAGCGACAGGGTCTCGATGGAAACCGACAAGGAGCCAAAGAAGCGAGTAGCATTGGCATCTTGCTCCTAGGTACCCGAAGATTGCAGTTCTACAGTGCTCGTTGCTTCAACATCCCTTGGTATTCAAAGCACTTTTCGGCAGTTCAGTGCCATAATTTCTCGTTGTGGTAAGTCACAAGGACACGCAAACAGTTGTCCATTTGGTGTAGCAGTTGGGTGAAGATCAAGGGTGGAGGATTTCTCGGCCTCTTGTGGGGTCTTTGGTTCTGACCAGTGACTAGGGAAATAAAAGATTTAAGATCACCACCCTCCTTCCCATCAATAAAGCGTCTTTGGAATTTCCTTGCAAGAGAATAAAATCACGCATTTTCCAAGCATGTCTTTGCAGTGACTGAACCCCATCGAACCTCTTTTACTGCGCTTAACTTTTAAGGGATTTGTAGGATATTTCTGTCACAGATCGATGATTTTCTCAAGTGAGAACTTCACCAGGTCTCCCAGCCACGGATACTTCTGCCCGAGATAAAGTTCAGGGGCTGTCATAGAAATTTGGTGCAGAATTGGAAAGTTGATCATTTTCCAAGTTTCTCCATCAACAGACCATAAAATTGGGCTATCAACTTTGGACAAAGCCACATTGTGTCAACAACTAACCAATAGATGATTGATGATTATTGTGGACTGTTGTTCCACCATAATCAACAATGCATTTTTTCCACCATAATCCATCAACAAGAACAATACCATCAATACATATCGCTTGGTCGGCACGGGGGGATCCGACCAATGGCCCCTGTCAAACACCAGCCATAGGAAATTCCCCTTAAAGATGGGCAAGCATGGTCAATCTTTGGTCAAAAAAACACTTTTGCTGGTTATGGTTATTTTCCACAGCAACACTTTTGATGGTTATGGTTATTTTCCACAGCAGTTTAACTAAAGGATGAAGCTGATTAAACTATCCAAGGTTGGGGATGTAAGTAGGAAACTGTCTTCTTTATGGGGGATTTTCATTGCCATGTTTGATTAGATCCAAAAGGTCATCGATTAGAAACTCAAAACTCGCCCTGCCCCTTTTCTGTTTTGTCCGCAGGGCATGGTTTTCTTTGTGCTCCAGGACCACATCTGTAAATAGAACTCCTGTGCCGCTAACGCAAAAGAGGGGCGCGGGAAGATGGGGAGGGGGGCCCCTTCTTAAGATTCAATCACCTGAATAGCAATTAGTCATGGTGAACCACCGGCCAGCCGCCATTTGCCCGGAAAGCAATTCATGACGTCGCGACGAAGAGCCAAAACCGTGGAAATTCCCGTACAAAATGACTGTGAGATCGTAAACGGCTTTTGGATTTGTGACTGCTGCAAGGGTCCTCGAAAACTCGTTTTCCAAAACCCCTGTTTGAGCTCTTTTTAAGCATCTTCGGTTTCCTCCACATAGAACAATGGCATGACACACTCAGGCTTATATGGGGGAATTAATCCCTATTGAAGATCTTCAATGAGTGCAGAAGCTTAACGTGGGAACATGGGTAAGTTGGGACAGTTCAGAGTTTGGGCGAACGGCGGCGCCTGAGCCTAAACCACTGTTTTGTTGGTTTATATCCCCAAGAATCTGATGTTTACAGAAGATCCAAAAAATCGATATGTCAGAGGGAGCTTCAACTGCAACAACATGGGTAGGTTGCACAAGCCCGGAGCGCCGAGACTCATTGATGGTCATTGGGAAAGGAAAAGCCAACATTGAGAAACATACCAGCAGAAGTAGTGCTGTCAAGAAAAAAGCACATGATATGATAAGCAGTGGTTTTGCCACCAGCACTGGTGATATGAACAATCATCTTCCTGCACGTTGCCCTCTGGGATTGGATCAAAGGGGCTGGATCGCTGTGAGATCGAGCTGGGGACACTTGGCCTTCCTTGTTCACTCAGAGACTGCATTTCAATCTTGACTGAGTTTCACTGCAGTTGTCACCTCCAAGTGCTTTTGCCTCTGTCTTAAAAAAACCGGGTGTAACCAGCTTTGCACCAGCGGTGCTCACAAGGTACTCGCACGGCTCGGGGGATGTACGGCATAGAATTGGCATAGAATCCCAGATACTGGATGCAGTGTCTCTGGCTCCGATGGCGTATGACACATGGGATGCTCACTGTGTATGCAATTCAAGTGACATTCCACACTTGGATAAATGCCCATCGAAATGACTAAATTGAGCTAACCTTTCTCTTCCCAAGTCTTAAATTCCGATGCAGGGCTCACATCACAGGAATTGATTTGCCCCACGGATGGTTCCAGCTCCATCTTGTGGGAACCACCCGCCTACATCCACCTACCACAATGGGAGGAAAAAGTGTGCAGAATCTTGCTCTATTGGATACATAGTGCGGTCTTGGAGGCTCAACCCACCAATAAATATCTTCAACCACGAACCAGAAAACTGGGTTTGGCTCAAACCCCAACGTGCCCACAACCAGCATGACATTGTGTGCTATGTGCTAAGCAATTGGAGTCAGTTAGTCATCTCTGTTGTGACTCGCCTTGATTTCAACAATTGTTTTGGCTGGGTTGTTCAAACACCAATCAAACACACTATATATACACACATATATCACATATAAAACATATATATATATACATACATATCACACACACACATATATATATAATACATATACCTAGAATCTAGATGACGTGATGGATTCACAGATGCGACGTCTCCTGCAATATAAATGATGATAAAAAGAAGCACCATGGCCCAGAAGAGTGGCTTCCTGATACCAGGGCCAATCCGCGTCAGTCAGGTTTTTTTTCAGAGGTGATGGTCAAAAACAGGGTCTGTGAAGGATATTGGAATCACCACCAATTACTATACACAACCATTGCTGGCAGGAATGTTTACAAAGACGGATGCGTGCTGAAACTACGCCAATTGCAGAAAGCTACTTTTAATCACCATCTGTCATACAGGGTACACCAGGGTACTTAGAGTTATTAATCACCTTTTAATCACCGGGGTCGCAGAAAACCAGAGATTTGACCGGTTCCTGGAATAGTAACCCGAATGATCCTCATGACTGCACGGCAAGAAAAACACCTACACCCTCCAAGCACCTGTCCAAATGGTAGCTTTCATACGATTGCATGTTTTTGGGTAGTTGGAGGCTCTAGGTATATAGTATAGATGAAACATGAACTCACAAGCCAACGCATTTCAATCACTGGAGCTCTGTGAAGCGCAAGGATAAGAACCCAAGGACAAGAACTGGACTATTGGATTTCTCCATTAACATTACCCAAATATGGTGGAGGTTCTCCGCCAAGGCAAGTTGAGCAAGGGATATCGTTCAAGTTCTGGGGGCCGAAGTCTGAGTTTTCAGGTTAGGCCAGGGCAATAGGTCAAAACATAATCAGAAGACCTGACAGCCACCCTGCTGATTGTCAAGATTGCTTCCAAGAACTCTGCGGTTGGTGTCAAAAATCTAACAAACTCATCTTGGCGACTTGATGGCCAATTTTCCTCGATGCCTGGATACCTTTCAAGAAGCAGGGACAGTCATGTTATGTACGTGAACATTTCATCACAGCTCATTTTCCCATGTTGAAGCAAACATCAGTCGGCTCACCAAGTTTACATTTTACAACTCCCAAGTGTTTCTTTTGCACATTTTCCTTACTGACAAAAATGCTCTGGTCACACCGGGACCACAGCAAGGCGCAAGGTGTCAACCAGGGAGGACACCAATGTCCTCAAGGCGCCCACAAATCCTGGGTCGTTTCGCCCTGGAATTATGCCCGGGAAAAACAGGAGCTGGTGATAGCTGTTGTGTGTATATATATATATATAGAATAATAAAAAATATATATATACACGTACATAACTAATATATATAAATAGCTAAATATAAATAAGTATATACTATATACTTAAATATAGTAACCCCATGTAACCCCCAAATAGAGAAGGTCCAATTTGTGACATTTTTGTATAGGATTTTACAAACTTCTACCTGTTTTGGGTGGTTGGTATAATATGGTATAATACTTTTCTGGTCGCCGGATTGAAACACGAAAGTCAACTCAGGGTCGTCTTGGACTTCTAGCCAGGTGGGAAAGGATATCTATGGCCCCATGTGCCACTGTGTCACTACCTACTCCACAAACATCCGTCAATTGGGGTGAATCGCTGGAAGCAAAGGGATGGGAAGAAATAGGTCTATGATTTAAAAACACAAACAGAAAAGCACTTTCTTCCAGTGATCCAGACCATTCTGACATTTTATTTGATGTTGATGTATATATTTGACACTCTACCTCACATTCTACTTGTCATTTTTCTGTTTTTTTTTTTGTGGCATTTTACCTGAAACATATTCTGACGTTCTATCTGACAATTTTATCTGGCATGGTCCGTGGGGCCCAGTCCGGCTGTGAGGAGAGACCACCTGGGTGACGAAGAATTCTACCCACCAGGAGATTGCGTGGAGCCCTGACTCGGTAAGAGGAGGCTTTCAGAAAGACTTTCTGGTGCACCGCACTGAATCCGGTATGAATCCCCCTGGTCACCATTGAGGTACCCGGTTTTATGCTTGGTGCTTGGACAATCCCAGAGGCCCACCGTGAGAAAAACATCCCTAAAGCATCCTGCATCTTAAAGCAACAGCCAACTGTACCGTTGGTCATCAGGTTCTAGGTCCTGCTTGTTTTCGGCTTCAACCCACAGCCAACCACATCTGACCCTTCCGGTTGCGACAGAGCGGGGTACAATATAACATCCTCATCATAGGTATTGGCTTTATACCGTCCCCGAACCGGATGACATTGAACCCACAAGGAATGTATGAACCTTTCACATCCGATTTCAAACCCTTTCATGTGTCTCCAGCATGTCACGCAAAACAAACATCTCCGAGCATCTCACGATCCAAATGGTTTTGACGATCCGCAGCAAGCGAGACACTCGGAAGAGTCTCAACACCCGGACACTCGAATTCACGTCCGTTTTGTCCTTGGAAGCTCTCCATTGGGGAAAGCATGCGGAAAGCATGGCCCGGGACGGGTTATGGCATGTTGTGGCTATACCTCCCTTGGACTCACTGGCACAGGCCTTTCCAGTTACAGTATGTTACAGTAGTATGGCTGAGACGGCTGATCCCTGCGAGTGACAGGCTTGAGCTGGCGGTGCTTAGGCACATATCCATTGCACTTCAGAAACACGTAGAAGGTGCTTGCGGTGTTTACCTTCACTCTGGGGGGACATAGGGATTCCCATGTTTGTTAGCAAATGCTACAAATGCTTGGCTGTGATGTGCCATGATGTTTGCATCCCATCAGTATCAAATAGCGGACGCTGACATAGGCTCCGCATGTGCTGTGGCCCTCATGTGTGAGATGCAAGATTTCCTGTGGACACATGGCATGAGCCAATGAAATGTACACGGCGCTGCGCGCTGACGCGGCACTCTTTGCAGCTGATGGCAATCGTAGGGCAGCAGCTGCTCATACTTCTTCTTCTTCTTCTTCTAATGAAGTGTAGACGTGACCGTCTTTGGCGTACCGAGCAGAGACGGGCGGACATCACTGCACGACCGCTGTTATCCAGCCTCAAAGGGTTGTTTTGTACAGCACCTGCCACAGGGCTGCACCGCTGTGGTTCCCCTGTGTACCGCATGCAGACACCGGCTCTTTGAGTACAAAGCAGGATGGGACTGTAACATTCAGACGCCATCGGAGATGCACCCAACTTGGACTATCCCAGTCGGAAACCAATATTAATATGCACATTCAAAGGGAGAGAGAGAGAGAGATATATATATATATAGATATTCTGTTCAATTTGATTCAATGCCTCTCTCAATTAACGTGAAGTGGAACTTCAGTGGAAGCCAACATGTTAAGATGTAGTGTTCTGACCAACTTCTCCGCACTGCGGTGCCTTTTATTTTAAAGGGTCCTTCTTCAAAACCCCACCGAAAGTTCCATGGATTCTCGTGACGGGTCAAAAAGGGCATATCAGGTCCTATAACATCCTATAACATTCTGTAACATCCTAGAACATCGTACACCGTCCTATAGCATTCCAAAACATCCTACCAGGTCCGGTAATATCCGACCACAATTATCCTAGATATGCCATATGACTGGGAGGATGCACATCCATAAGTTCCAGCTAGGCCAGCTAGGCCAGCTAGGTACCAGCCACCAAGGCGCGCTTGATCCCAAGACTTCCAGAATGATATCGATCCACGCCTCAGCGCCGGAACCGGTTGAACCGCTGCACGACGAATTTTGGACGCAAAACAAGAACCAGTTACAGTATAGTGGATTATAATATGGTTACTTTAATATGGAGTACTATTATAATGGGAGATAATATGGTTTAGCTTACTATTTACTATTGTGGTCAATCATTGGTAGTCCACAAACAAATAATATTTTGCTGGCTATTATATATATAGCAAAACACTACAGGATTAAACTACCTATCCAAGGTTGGGGATGACTAGAATGATATTCACCCATGTCTTAGGCACTTTTACTGGTGAACATTGAACTATGAACATCTATGAACTGATACCCTAGCAAGGCTTTCCCAGTGTTTTCTGTGACTATTCTCCTGCAGTTTTACTATGGCCACTTTAAAACCAGGGGTGTGCCAGAGGTCTGGAATGCTGAGCCAGTCTCTAAAAGATAGATAAGAAACGTCTCCTGAAGGTTGCAGGAAAATCCTCTTTACAAGATATTTTGATGTTTCACCAGGGCTACAAGGTTTTGAATGGTTTTGACTTGTCCTCATTTCTTTGTTTTGAGCCGAAATTACATGTTTTAAAGTCACTTGGCACAAGTTTTGCACCTTGGAGAAATGTTCCGAACGAGCCGCAGCAGAAACCACCAGCACGTCCAACCAATTCCTGGTCCAGGTCGACACCATCACTGGTGATGGATTGTCCATCATCCCGAATTGGGGGATTCTTGTTGGATTTACCGCACTAGATTTATCAAACCATCTAAAACCTCAGTGTATATAATATGTATGTACACACATATATATAATACGTATGTATACACATATGTATATATATAATATGTATGTATGTATATATATAATATTTATATATGTATATATAATATATCTATATGTATATATGTATAACTCATATATATATATATATCTGTATATGTATATATATATACATACATATAGTTATATCAATATATAATATATAATACTGGTTGGTTTGCAGCTCCCCGAGTAAAAGTTTAACTTCTACATCAGGTATAAACTACCATGATCCCCAAAAAAGCTCAAAGTCTAAGGGAATGGCTGGGAACCATCATGTATATCTATATATTTGTTATATACCAACTGCATATAGTAAACCATCTGTTGGCGAGGTATCACTCCAATCGCAGAATCTCTGACCACAAAAAGAAAAAACATCACAGCAAAAGTGGAGAAAGCTCGCCTAAAATTGAAATAGAAATGCACCATAAACTTTCTGTTTGTGAATGGAGAAAAACCTGGCGGCCATGGAGTTGCATGGCCCAAAACCAGCTCAATCATCTGGTAACATGTTGAGAATTCCTCCATAATGCCACGGTGACCATTCATGTTGGGCCCATGAGAACATGAGCTGAGCGACAACTTCGACATGTCCACATCTATTTTCAGTGAATTTTAGTTGTCCTATGCTATGCCTAAACCCTGTCAGTGATGCCTGTTTCCCATCAAAAATGGTCCCTTTTATCAAGGCAGCCTGAAAGGTGCATCCACTGAAGTCACTTCAATCATTTTTCATGGATTTCTGGGTTAATATAGCTATAGAGAATTTGTCATTTGTATGATGTACACTTGATTTACCTATTATCAAAGATGGTGATTTCCCAGAGTGATGTAAACAAAACAGAGGGCACTTGTTGAGAATCGACAATAGTTGAGAGTTTTCAATATGATTTCCCACGATACATCATGAGAATCCCCGGAGCTCTCTTAGTAGAACCACGTAGTATATCCGGGCAACTGGACAATAATTCACACAAAACATCGATATATTTGCTCCCAACATGCTACAAGGAACGGGACACTTGGCAATTTCAAGTGGTGAAACCAGAAGTTTTTCCCCCTCCTTGTAGGAATCAGGACTCGCAATAGCTTGGAGCAACCCTGTCCCGTTAACTCCAACGCTTCCAAAAAGACTATGTCATAGCGGCTATGTAGTAAACCAGTTTCAAAACATCGGGATGGTTTACATCCATTTCTAGGTTGTCATTGGGGGTGGTTTGCCATTTTGAATTCTAACTAATTTTATTGGTAGCTTATATCCCCAGTTCATGCTGTTTATAGCCCAGTTTATTGCTGCTACACAGCCCCTCTTCTGGGTTGCGTATCAAATTTCACGGCCGAGGTGACCCACATCTTGGCAGTGTTTGAATTGTCCAATTTGAGGGTGAACTGCTGTTTACCCTGAAGGTCTACCAACATTTTAGGTAGAACAACCCGTATTGTCCAAAAATCACCAAAAAATCGCTGCTGATTGAACTGACTTATTGGGTCAATCCCTCCATTGACTCCCACATGGATCCCACTGATTGGCATCCTAACACATCCCGTTTATTTTTGGGCTCATGCAAATGCCCATGCTGTAAATCCCAATGAGCAGAGGGATGCTCCAAAATTCTATCAGGATCATTCACAACGGCCGCATCAAATCCACAAAAGGCGCGGTGATTTTACCATTGACTATAGCTATAAGATATGTGTACGATAAACGTCCATGAACCCTAGCTAGCTATCTAGCTATCTAGCTATCTAGCTATGTATCTATCTAATCTAATCTAATCTAATCTGACCTAACCTAATCCAATCTAATCAGTATTAATCTAATCAGTATTAATCTAATCAGTATTAATCTAATCAGTATTAATCTAATCTAATCTAAGCTAACTTAATCTAATCTAATCTAATCTAACTTAATCTAATCTAATCTAATCTAATCTATCTATCCATCTATCTATCTATCTATAAACATGTTTTAGTGATTAACCAATTTGTTCCAACAGTTGTAGCTGGTTATACTGAACATTGAGCATGCAGTTAAAACATGTTAAAAATAGGTGTTATTTCCCAACTTATAGGGGTTTAACATCTAAAAACTATACCCGTAAACATAACCCCAACTGCACCCCCAAGTAGATTATATTTCATTGTGTCCCCATTGAATCCTATTCTGAACCAATTAAATTGTATAATTCCATGATATACCCATGAATTCCCATTAGATTGGATGCACGTATTGTCACATCCAGAGACAAGTCGTTGTAGTTATAGGGCTTATTTCCCAACTTGTGGAGGTTTAATTCCATTCATTTGATTCGAGTAGCGGACGATTTTATATTCCAAGCATAAACCCTTAAAAGTCCAGCAGCTATACTAGTTACCAAATTAGTTCCAGTTAAAAGTGGGCAAATAAACATATAGTCAAGGGGTTTATACCCCAAATTAGTTAAATTGAACCATATAAAGCCACAAACCATCACCTATATACATCTATCCTAGTTATATCTATGGTTATATCGACCAAAATCATACTTACAAACCATCCATTAATCACATTTACTATACCATCTGTCAATTTCACATAGCTATGGGAACATCACACTTTTTAGTAGGCAAATCATCTACCATAAACTTTAGCCATAACTTAGTTAGTTGGTTTTTATGGTTTTTGGAAGATAGTTAGAAACTCATTGACTGTAGTTATAACATGTTGTCACTATATTAACTTTATAACCCAATGAGCTATATTTATTTACGTACTTATATAGTTAACCAGTTAACCGCAGCTTATATATGTATATACAGCATAGGTAAATCATATATTTAGAGTCATATCTACCATATCTAGGTGCGTCTACCATAAGCCATACTAAAGTTGGGATATAACTATAGCTATATAATATATATAGGTAATTTATATCAAACTATAGTGGGCTTACACACCATTAAAATCATAGGACTATAAACGCTAGATGGATAGAGATCTATATATATATATATATATCTCTCTATATATATATGTAGTTGGTGTATTCACAAAATAGTTTATGATATCTATCTATAGTAGATTCGTAGATCTATGCAAGGGTTTCTGGGTGAAGTATATCTGTTTCACCGAAAGGAACCCCAAGTCACCACAGGTTTCAATACTAAGTCGTGGTCATGACTCATGACTCAGGAAACCACCATAATGGGCTTCCAGCTGTGTCTGGGTGCTTTCCGGTCTGCGGGAGGTTCCAACCTTATCATATATATATATATATATCTATGAGCAATAGGATTTTCACCCACTTAAACCATATAATTTTCACCTAATTAACCAATGTTTCTTTCTATAGAGCATAGTTATATCATATGTCTATGTCTGTAATTAAATCCCTCATAAACCATAATCTATAAACCATATGTTCTACGTATGTCTACAAAAAAACATATTAAAGTTGGGATATAACCATAGGGTAAAATACCTAGAATTGTTGGTGGTTTATAAAGCCGTTCAACAGCCAAGGCTCCAGGCCCAGCCGCGGCCCAAAAAATAGCGCCGCGGACCATCGGAGACGACGCGCAAGAGCAACTCCTGCAGGAAACGTGGGGAATAACATATGGAAAACTTGGAAAATATAGGAAAATGTGAAGAAAGCATGGGAAATTGAAAGGACTATGTGGGAAAACTAAGGAAAACATTGGAAAATCTGGGGAAAATGTTGGGAAACACGTGGGAAAAAACATGGAAACATTTGAGAAAAATGTAGGAAAACACGGAGGAACGCAGGAAACTATGGGAACACAATGGATTTCGTGAGGAACTGGAGGATTTAATCCCAAATCATTGCAAATTCAAGATGGAAAATGACGAGAAAGCATAGGATTTTGAGGTACCATATTTTCAGTCAAAACCACAGCAATTCCAATCATAGCCCGTCAAGATTTCAGGGCACCGGGAGCGCAAGGTCATACACCATCCCCAATATCACAATTCCATGGGTGGTATAAGCCATCCCCAAGTGCTAGGTTCATGGTATTGGGTTGACTACATTGTTCATCATCCGTACCAGTAGTACCGCGCAAGGCGGTGGCGGAAGTTTCAAAAATAGGAAACCTATAGGAGACGTTTGTTGTTGTGAATCACGGATGGCAGAGCGAATCCACTGATTGACCGAAAGGTGGTTGGAGTTGTGTTTGCTGGAATGGTTGCAATGGTTGCAGTGGTCACCTCACCCACAACTGCTGGATGTAG
>Ga0126342_10008661_pt1 | contig 18230 bp, 27 predicted proteins | sample Cyp1metagenome_FD_92528 | JGI IMG/M metagenome (GOLD analysis project Ga0126342, IMG submission 92528) | Coral microbial communities from Lord Howe Island, Old Settlement Bay, Australia - Cyphastrea 1 metagenome | ecosystem: Host-associated > Invertebrates > Cnidaria > Coral ... | reverse complement strand
CAGGTTTTGCTTACGCGCATATCTTGTCTTACGCGGAGCTTACGCTGGCTTACGCGCACCACAGTTTTGCTTACGCCACAGCCTTACAAGGGGCCCCTTGCTTAACATGAACACAAGGGTTTAGAACGTGGCTCACATGGTTTGAGGCAAAACCCTACATCCTCTAAGATCCGTGGACCATATGCGTTTGCCAACTCTTCACCAACCACTTTGTCAGCCATTTATGAAACAGGTGCCAATTATTTTTCAACCATTAACCGAGCCAATAATTTATAGGTATGGAATGGTATGGATGGGTATATGGTTAATCCAGAACTAAAATAGCTATTACCAAAATATCGGAAATTCACCGAATAAATAGCATGCTATATTTTCCTGAATTTTCCTACCAAAGTTGCATCCCATGTTTTTTTTGGGCAAGGCACATGTTCTGCACTTGAACCTGGTGCTCTTCCAGCATCTCAAATTTGTCATCCGCCATCCTGAGTGTCCCAAAAAAAAATAAGAGGAAAGGGATGAATGTGAGAAGATCTTGGGTGGGAAATGATGGGATAAGACCTTTGAAGATATTTCAACTATATTGCATATCCATGGCTAATCTTAGATTAATACATCGAATTACACTGCAAAATCAATTGTGTTGCTGTCTTTTCATGCTGGTTAGTATCCTCGGATATACATGGCTAACCTAAAAAACACGTTCCAGAGAGTTAGGGAAATTAGCAATATATGTACAGTTCACCATCTAAGGGGGGAAAAAAAAACACAGAAATAAACCTTCCAGTAAATGAATATGGTGATTTTTCCATGGCAAACTATTACATACAGTAACCAGAAGTTCTACATTAATGTTCCCATTAAAACCTTAAAACCTCACAACACTGACCTGATGCTAACGGAGGAAAACCATGGAAAACCTCTATTCTCCGAAACCAGCCAGGAAATACACTCATTATATCCACCTACTGTCATTTTTCACCATGTTTGATTGTTAAATCACATTTGTTTCACACATTCTGGTTGGTGGTTTGAACCCCTCTGCAAAATTTGAGTTCGTCAGGTGGGATCATTATTCCCAATATATGGAAAGTCATAAAAGTCATGTTCCAGTCACCACCAACCAGCATTTGAATCATTTTTGGGTACCCTCTGGTAATTTAACAGTTCGCTATTGAAAATGGTGATTGATAGTGGATTTTCCCATTCAAAATGGTGGATCTTTCCATAGTTATGTAAACGTTTACCAGAGGGTAAGGATTAGTTGAGCATCATAAGCCCATTAAACCACCATTAAACCACCATTTTCCCTATATTTTTCCTGGCTAAATCAGTTCCAAGACATGCCATTTTTTCCGGTACAGTCCCAGCACCAGATCCCAGGCGCTTCATCAACATCACCTCAGTGCCTCGATGCGAATCGAAGCCGAAGTCCACTTCGGCCCACTCCTGCGGCTCCGCTCCATGGTAGGAGTCATGGTTCGTAGCAAGAACAGTGGTTAGTCATGGTTAGTACTAGTTACTAGATATTAATTAATGGTTGATGATGGTTATTGATGATTATTAATGGTTGATGATGGTTATTGATGATTATGAATGGTTGATGATGGTTATTGATGATTATGAATGGTTGATGATGATGATGATGATGATGATGATGATGATGGATGTGATGATCATACCCGTCATATGGAATATAAATACCCTAGGCCCAACATCATATAAATTCCCGATATCACATTAATGGGATTGTTCACCGTGTATAAACCCTCTTGTAAACTACCAGAGCTCTGCAACATCACCATGTTACGAGCTCCAACAAAAATGATAAAATACATGGGCCATGGCTTCAATAGTGTAACAAACTACCAGAGGCTAACTTCCACTAATATGAACCATCCTTGATGGCTCTTGTCAATGGATATATCCTCTGGGAAAAGCCGTTGACCATGTACATCCGTATACCCCTAACATAGCTAACTGGAACATCCTATATAGTTGATTTACCTATTAAAGATGCTGATTTTCAAATTGGCTATGTTACAAATTACCAGCTACAGCTGTACCCATCATCTCATCTTCAGCTCCTTCTGCAGCTTCTTCAAGGTGTTTTCCATCTTCATCTCCTGAGAATTGCTTGGATTCCGCAGAAAGTGGCTGGATTTTCCAGCTCAAAATCAGCCAGATTTTTTCTTGGGCTATTCCCATGGTCAAGTCCCTATTGTTGACGGTTATAAGTTATATATATATACATACTGGTTGGTGGTTGACCTACCCCTCTGAGAAATGATGGAGTTCGTCAATGGGAAGGATGACATCCCATATATGAAATGGAAAAATAAAATTCATGTTTGAAACCACCAACCAGTTATTATATGTATATATATATCAGGTACCATCTGGTTATTTAACATAGCTATGGAAAATGGCCCATTTATAGATCATTTTCCCAGCTAGAAACCTCCATTTATAAGGGATTTTCCAGTTCGCCATGTTAAATAACCAAATGGTTTTTCCCAGATGGTTTTTCCCATGTCGTGTATCGCTTCATACCTGATATACCTGATATATAGATACCTGATATATACCTGATATCTAGGTATATCTATATATCAGGTTTATATATATATATCATATATATCTCTAGAGAATCACCAAGCAGATCAGCAACCAGATCAGCAACCATCAGTCGCCAAGTGACCTGCTTGGCCTGATCTGCCGTATCCTCCACGAAGTCCGGATTCTTGTGGAGCTCCAGGTTCCACATATCCCGCAACAAGATCTCCTGGGTTTCACCGGTGGAACTAGAACTGGAACTGCCCCCAGGGTTGATTTAATGGGATTTAACAGGATTTCATGGGTTTTTAATGGGATTTAATGGGTTTTTAATGGGATTCAATGGGTTTTTAATGGGATTTAATTTGTTTTTGATGGGATTTTTAATGGGATCTACCCTCTGATAAACTAAGATATCTATTGAAAATGGCCATTGAGATAGTGGATTTACCCATTAAAGATAGTGATTTTCCATAGCTATGTAAACGTTTACCAGAGGGTAAGGATTAGTTGAGATGAGAGGTTCGATTAGTTGAGATGTTCAGATCAACTACATCATTGGATTGGTTAAGATAATGTTGAGATGTTCACTTAAACAGACTTACCCTCTGGTTATGACTAACATAGCCATGGTATAGATGGCCCATAGAAATGGATGGCTTACCTATTAAAAGTGGTGATTTTCCATGGCTATGTTAAATAACCAGATGGTAAAGCATCTGAAAAGTTCACTACAAATAATTGAGGTGAACTACTGACGATTTCTGAGCCACCGGTGACAGATTGGAAACAACTGTTGGGTGCCTGCAGGTTCATGTCAGTTGCTGGACGTGGTATGAATCAATGTTAGGAACAAAAGAATGTACCATCTAGTTATTTAACATGGCCATGGAAAATCACTATTTTTTTTAGGTAAACCATCTGTGGGCCATTTTCCATGGCTATGTTAAATAACCAGAGGGTAGTCTCTAAAGCCTGCAATTGGATTCTTCAGATCTACAGTAGTTGAAATATGTTGAAATGCAACAAGGTCGCCACTGTAAAAAAAAAAACAGCTCTTCAAGCGAAGGAAGGCGAGCAAAAGAACAGTTTGTTAACAGTTGTTCCATGTTGTTCCAATGTCCCTATGATGTCATGGTATACCCATGGCATACCATGGTATACCCTCTGGTAAACTAACATAACTATGGAAAATCACCATTTTTCATGGGAAAATCCACTATAAATGGCCATTTTCAATAGCAAACTGTTAAATTACCAGAGGGTACTCCATCCACCATTTGTTGTTCACCGCAGCCATCCCCAGCCATCGCAGCCATCCCCCATTTTGTGCCAAGCCACAGGAGTCACGGTGATGGACTTGCCGCACCTCAGATGGTCGTTTTGCGGCAAGAAGCCATTGGGGGTAAGCATCCCAGGCTGCTAGTAGCAAGCGCGTGATACCCTCTGGTAAACTAACATAGCTATTGAAAATGACCATTTATAGTGGATTTTCCCATTAAAAATGGTGATTTTCCATAGCTCTGTTAGTTTACCAGAGGGTAAGCATCTGGTTGGTGGTTGACCTACCTCTCTGAAAAATGATGGAGTCAAAGTCAGATTGGATCATCATCCCAACTATTGGGGAAAATAAAATTCATGTTCCAAACCACCAACCAGGCATAGTCGGCATAGTGCCCAAAATCATCCACAACTTCATCATTGTTGGGTTTCCGGCGCTCTACCATTGTGCCAAATATCAATGTTATTGGCATGTTCCATGTCCAAACTGGACACCATCACTTTCCCATCATTACCCTCTGGTAAACTAACATAGCTATTGCAAATTGCCATTTATAGTGGATTTACCCATTAAAAATAGTGATTTTCCATAGCTATGTAAACGTTTACCAGAGGGTATCCCATGTTATGGCTTCATTTCCAAGCTAGAAACATCCACGGCTAGTTCGGACAAGTTCCATTTCCCATGATTTCCCAGGATTTGCCATATTTCACACGGAGTGACTGATGTTTCCCAATAAATTGGGAGCAAATCCATCACTGTCCTACCATCATCCCATGCTTATCCCAAGAAAAGAACATATGAAAAGTAAAAACACATTGACCTAACTTTCAAACCTCCATTTATAGGGGTTTTTCCCATCAAAACCTCCATGTATAGCAGAGTTTCCCAGAAAAAAAACGACCATTCTTCCATCATGAAATATATCATTCTCCCATCATTCTCCCCAATTTGCCCCATGGTTTTGCCCGGCATTTAACGTAGCTATTGAAACTTGCCCGTTTAGAAGTGATTTACCCATTAAACATCGTGATTTTCCATATGTTATGTTAGTTTACCAAAGGGTAATCCCATCATTCTCGTCATTTTTTCCCATGGTTTTGCCATATTCAGGGGATGGATGGTTTAAACATGTTGGCGTTTGAACCCCTTCATCCACCCAGAAGAGTCCCATGGGTTTACTGAACTACTACTTCATCTGTGGGTTTTTTGGCCTTCTCTTGAATGGAAGGTCCAAAAGCAAAAGGCGTTTTACTCACCCACAGTTATGACCCTTTACCAGTTATAAGTACTGAAATAACACCATTTATAGAATGTATAATTGATATAATCCCATAGAAATCACCAGATTACAAGTCATAAATTCACCATTTGTAACCATAAATTAATAACTGGTAAAAGGGCAAGTTATACCCTCTGGCAAACTAAACCATGGAAAATCACCATGTTTAATAGGTAAATCCACTATAAATGGGCCATGTTCAATAGATATCTTAGTTTTATCAGATGGTAAATCCCATGAAAAACCCATTAAATCCCGTTAAAAACAAATTAAAAACCATTAAATCCCATTAAAAACCCATAAAAATCCCAATAAAATCCCTTCAAAATCCCATTAAAACCCCTATTAAAATGACCAGAGGCTAACTCGCCATGGCCCCTTTCCCCGCCGAGCCGCTGGTCCATGAGCTGCGCCCAGTGCCGCTGCCGCATGGCCGGATCACGCAGCTCACCCACCAAGGGGCAGAAGACGGTCCATTTCTTCACCACGTCCTGGCGGCTTTTGTCCAAGAAAACAACGGTAAAACCATGGGAAAACCATGGTAAAACCATGGGAAAACGATGGGAAAACCATGGGAAAACCATGGGAAAACCACGGGAAAACCATGGGAAAACCCATGGGAAAACCATGGGAAAACCATAGGAAAACCATGGGAAAACCATAGGAAAACCACGGGAAAACCATGGGAAAACCATGGGAAAACCATGGGAAAACCCATGGGAAAACCATGGGAAAACCATAGGAAAACCATGGGAAAGTGGAAGAAACCATATGGAGTTTCCGCTGAAAAACCACCGTTTAGAAAGCTGTTTTTCAGCTGAAAACCCAGGGGTTTTTCAGACCGGTACCGATGAACACAACGGATTTACCGTCAGCAAAGTCTGCCATGGGGATGGGATTGTTGAAGCTGATTTTGTGGCTCAGTGATAGGATAAGAAAAAAGTCTACCCTCTGGTAATTTAACATAGCTATTTAACATGACCATTTATAGTGGATTTACCCATTGAAAATGGTGATTTTCCATGGTTATGTTAGTTTACCAGAGGGTAAGCATATTTCGATTCCATTGAACTCCCATCCACTAATCAATCCACACGATCAATCACCGGATGATTCCCATCGACGTCGCTCAGTGAGATTGCTATCCTGGACGCCCACGAAGGCATCGCACTTGCGGTCCACCTTCACTTCCTTCAGCTTCTTGAAGAGCGCCTTGATCTCGTCCTGGCTGGTCTTCCATGTGTTCAAGGGCATTTTTCAGTTGACATCACATTGTGACATAGAGTTCTACAGCAAGAAACAATCATCCGTTATATGTTATAACATGTTATAACATGTTATAACATGTTATAACATGTTATAGCTGGAATGAGAACTATGGTCCTATGGTATCCAAATGTCTGCTTAAATCCAGTTTCGATATATCTCCACCCAGTGGTTTCCATAGGTTTCCACAGAGAAAACCACCCGAGGTCCTCCATATCTCCGGCCACCACCTTGGTAGCAGCGGGTAGCACCATGACTTAGGAAAGCCCCAATTTTGGATCCTGGTATTTCGTGGAAAAAAACCAGGCATGTCCGTTTTCAAACATTAAATAATATTAAATGTTTCAAGTAGAAGTAAACATCAATAAACTCATTGTTAACATAATGAAGCTACTGCAGAGTCATTGGATCATATTGGATCTCATCTTGCAGCACGTGTTTTGAGCAGCAAAAGATCCTCGAGAAGTCATATGGGATGGGTATCTTGCCCCGTTCGGACCCTAGATCATAACAATAGCTGGCATCGACAAAACTCAATCTGCTTACGACTTGCCTCGACTTGCAGTTCTAAATCCAGATAGCTAACCGTTGATGCTACCTGAAATGGTAACGCAAGAAAAGTGTGTCAGATAGTTTCAGCAACCGGCAACAACCTGCCACAATTTGCTACAGTTGTTTTTCCAGGAATGCACTCGAAAAAAACTTGGAAGCCAGTTGCAGTTCTAGTTTGACCACATAGTTAATCCCTCAATTTGCATCTGATGTTTATGAACATGTATAAATATATATATATATGATATATAAATATATAATATAAATCAATATATGTAATATTATATAAATATATTATATCAATATAAATTATTTTATAAATTATATATATATATATGAAATTAAATATTGGTTCATGTTTTTTAATTTCACGTCTTTTTTCAAGTGTTTTTTTGCATGTCTTCGTTTTTTCCTTCCTCTCCCCGTCTCGCATCCTGCCGTCTCGCAGGCCGAGATACCTGGCCCCAGCGCACCACCAGGAAACCTTCGGTGACTTTGATCCTCTGCACTTCGAACTCCCAAAGCCCTTTGCCTCGGATCAGCCCAGCGTGGGCACAACGGCAACGATGAGTTGGGCGAAGGGCCCTGAACCAAGGGGACAAAATGAGGAGAACGATGGGAGAATGATCTATTTCATGGGAGAATGGTTGGTGTTTTCTGGGAAACTCTGCTATAAATGGAGGGTCGACCTGTCACTATTGGGTCACACTAGTGAAATAGCACGGAATTCAACTGTCAAGGTTGTTTGGAACTTCACAGTAATTTTTCACCATAGGATGGTGAACAATCCTTCAACCAGAAAAACACATCGTGAGTTTCAGGGAGAACATCCCAAAAACTCATTCAACCCCGAAACATAAACTGGTTGGTGGTTTCAACCCCTCTGAAAAATATGAGTTCGTCAGTTGGGATGATGAAATTCCCAACTGAATGGAAAAACAAAAAATAAATGCTTGTCAAAGTGATCAATCGATTTTTGAATAGGCAAAAACATCAAAATGTGCATCAATGCTCCCGGAAAAAAAAACAAAAAAACTCAGCATCTTCCCATGAGCCATGGTCAATACTCACTATATGGTTGATGGTCATCCCATCCATAATAAGGATCCAAAAATAATAGTTATTATAAATCCCATTAAATCACCATTGGATGACTAGCCCGTTTTTAATGGTTATTAACCATGAGTATTGACCATAGCTCCCATGATTTTCATATGGCGCCCCGAATCTTCCCAGATGGCGCCCGGCCAAGCCGCAGTTGGCCACATCTTCCCTCATGGCCACCATGATCTTCTTGGAGTTGTTCAACTCCTGCGGAACCAGAATCTCTAGGACTTCTTGGGACAGCGTTTCCAATAAGGAAACAACAGAAATAACTTTAAAAAAATGGTGAGCAAATGGTGGTGTAAGATGGTTTTTGTTGGAGTTTATGATGATTTAAGGAGGATAAAGATGGAAAACCCCATTCCGTCCACGGGTTCATCATGTTGTTCTGTCATAAAATTGCCATCGTTGGATCCATTTGGGTGGTACATCCCATTTTCAGACACACCCAAATAGAAAACAGCATTGGACACATCCCAAGAAGATCAAAATAAAGACATCTCAATCTCCATGTTAGGGAGGATCTTTGTTTTGTTTCATCTTCTGGATGATTCTGAGTGAACGAGTCAAAGTTGACGCGCTTGCCATCAATCAAAAACTTCCAAATGCTCCCCAAAGTCGTCGAGTTAACTCTCCAATGATTTTCATGAGTTTCGAATCCCGTTTGGTGAAAACGCGAACGATCTCAACCCTCAGTCTGGTGATGTCTGCTACACCTCTAAAAATTTGAGTCAGTTCATTCGTTTGAGGGATGGAAGATGAACAAAATTTCACCTCGGAGACTTTCCAGTTATCCTGCGTATTTTCTGCACCATGTGTTGAAAAAAAAAGCTACTGTAGTGTTTCCGTTTTATACATCAGTTATTTTGTTTTGGTTGGTCAAGTCCCCGTTTATACCTCACTTGGCCAGCTTGAGTGCCTATAATCACCAATTTCTTCAGTTTAACATGTGCATTCATGTCTGGAAGTTAAATACTCACTGATACTGTACCCCATTTGGTCAGCTACACTATACAGTTATTTAATGTTATTTATAACCTCCTTTTTTTCTTGACAAAGAAAGCATCCCCACCTTTCGGCTAGTAGCCTGGCTATACCACCAAGTGGATCCCATGAATTTCCCATGGAAAAACCGTGAGATCCCCATTGTGTTGTCATATTTATGTACCCATCTTTGTTGGTAACCACCATGTTTGGATCAAAAATGCCATTTCTCATCACTGCCGATACCCATCTTTTGGGGGGGTTAAAAAATCAACCACTGGGAGAGGACAAAAAGCTTGGTACCGGAAAATGTGGAAAGATTGAACCCCTCAAGGAGTTGAATTCGTTAACCCACCAATGACTCTAAACATCATGGATATGTTAAAATCCCAAACTGAACATGGATTGATATGGGTTTGTCTGAAAATAGGGGATACTCATAAATATATGCATTTCATAGGAAAAAATGATCCATTCGAATTGGGGAAAAACCCGATTTTTTCAGACAACGAAATGCATATCATAGGGAAAATGAACTATTTGAACTGGGGAAAAACCCTATTCTCCATAGGATCCCATAGGAAAATCAGCCTATGGATTTTCATGACCCCAACAAAAATCGCTGGCACTTTCCCGAGGTCCTCAGGGTAGTTGAAGTTGGTGGCGATGTGCAGCAGGTCATCCATGCGTTTGTCGAAGTTATCCAGGTCCGTGGTCACATCCTGCAGCCGCTTCTGGGCCAACTCCAGACCGCCTAAGAGCGCTTGGAAAAACCATGGGGGGAGTTGGAAAGTGACATGGGGATGGGTCAAAACCCTGGTACCCCTGGTGAACCCCAAGTCATAGCTGGGTTAAAATGGATGTGAATAACCCACTATAGTAATGTATCTATAGGTATTGATCCATAGCCACAGTGACATAAATTTACAACCATTTTCAATGGTAAAGTCTCTCAGTTGCTTTGAACAAATCCGGGATGTTTTTCTTGGCCAAGTGTCTCTTGTAGAAGTAGTACGCCTCCTTCTTGAGACCGCCCTGATACGTCTTGAGCTCGTTCTCAAAGTCTGCAATGCCCTGCAGCTTGCGCAGCTTGGAGGATATCCTTCACCAACAAAAATTTAGTTGTCAATCCTGACATAAACTGGCTTCGCCTTGCTTCGCCAACTGAAAATCTGCGATGTTCAACTGGTAAATCATGAATTCATCAACCAAATTGGATTGAGATTGTCATGGTAGATTACCAGATGGTCACTCTGAAAACTAAATTTGATTGAATCTTTATGAGGAACTGCGAGCTACACAAGAGTCAGCCAGCGCAAAACTGCTCTGACATTATAGCAAGCCCTCAAAGATAGAAACTCGTAAAATCCCATCCTAAAATAGCCCGGTATATCCACCATTTAGTTTGATGATGTTCCCAGCGAACATCATCCCTGCACAAAAAAAGTGGATTATAATGGAATTGTCGATGATTTTCCTATATGTGTCCATGATGTTCCCGTAATTTTTCCGATGATCTTCCCATTAGAACTTCCATTCAGTTCCGGGATCTTTGATGCTTTGAGTATTGAAACCCTTGATGGCCCGGGGCGATCCCCACGTAATCAGCGGCAATGGCCCGGCCTTCTTGTAGAATTCGCTTTCCTTGGGTAAAATGGCGCCGGTGGAGAAAAAACGGGGGATAAAATTGTAATCTAGTCGGGTTATATGAGATATAACTATGGTATTATGGGATATAACTAGTTGCCATGGGCGCTGCAGGGAGCCTGGGTGTTTTGTTGTTTTTATGGTGTTTTTTTTCGTGTTTTTCCGTTTTTGTTTGATGATGGGGTGGGGTGGGGTGGGATATTAATGTTCATGTTCATGTCACATGATGATGTTACGTTGATCATGGGGTGGGATGGGGTGTTCATGTTATGCTGAAATTGTTCCATGGTTGAAGTAGTTTTTGAGAAGTGGAAAAACAGGCGTGCAAGGCTGCATGCGCAGATGAATTGGGAAGTCCATGCAACCCCCCTTAAAACCACCAGGCGCCTCTCAGCGCCGTTTCCTAGCTGGGTATAATTGTAATCTAGTCGGGTTATATGAGATATAACTATATATAACTATGGTATAATGGGATATAACTAGTTGGGTCTCATATTAAGCATGTTCGCCATTTATCTTCATGCTTGTGGGTTATTTCCCCAATTTGAATCTGACTCAACAAATCATTTCAGTCCCCAGGACAGCGTTCTCGGACCAGCAACGGTTGCAAACCATCGAACACGGTTCCTACAAAATGGAAATATGGGGCATATTCCGACCTTTATTGGTTCAATCAGAATATGTTGCTCATCGATTTCCAGAATTTTAGCCTATATCCAACCAGTTTGCACTAACTAAGAAATAAAATTAAAAGAAAAACCATAACAACAACAATAACAATAGATACAATAGGAACAAAAACAACAAGAAGAGTAATAGTGATAGAATGATCAACAATAAGAAAAGACAAGTTACCACAAAAATCACACACACGCCTCTGGTAATATATTCAGTTCGATGATTTACCTATAAAGATATGGTGATACAATAGCTACATAAAACTAACCTCTGGTAATATAGCTATTGTAATAATCACCATATCTTTATAGGTAAATCATCGAACTGAATTGGCCATGGCTTCCAGTTCGCAAACCGTTAAATGACTAGAGGTAATAACTAGCTGGTTGGTGGTTTCAACCATCTTCAAACATATGAAAGTCAGTTGGGATGATATGGAAAAATGAAAAATGTTCCAAACCACCAACCAGTAGAGGTAATAACTAGTAATAACCAATTCTTTGGTGTGATGTTGGATTGTGAGAGTCCCAAAAGTATCGCATAGTATAAGCCCATATAGTGATCCATGGACAACAGTTTTGAACCCTGCTCATCTAGGGATTTGCATATACAACCATGTTTATATACATATGTGTATATGCAAACACATAATATGCATCTGATTGATAAAGGGATTCACAGTGTATATATATATATTATACATATGTGCGTTAGATGGGCTTTTGAACTCTACATCTTCATGTTGCTGGTGATTAAACCTATGAAAGTGATGTTTACGTTTACATCCTATTTTGATACCACTTGATGATGATGAAGATAACGATGAAGATCAATATGATGATGGTGATGATGGTGATGATGATGATGATGATGATGATGGATGTGATGATGGATGTTATAGTCGCTAATGGTGGTTCAAAACCAAGATACCCTCTGGTAATTTGAAGTAGCTATTGAAAATTGTCATTTATAGTTGACTTCCCGACTAAAAATGATTAGTTTCCATTAGCAAACTGTTGGTAACCTCAGATATCAACGTTTCGGCCAGATTTCCTTCTGCACCATGGGTTGAATCTCCTTCTCCTTCGCCACGATATCTTGCTTCAACTGTACCAGGTTGGCACCTCAGCCACCGAAGACGCTGGTCTATAATTTAAGTGTATGCACATATGCTATATATGTATAGATGAATACATATGTGTATATATATATATATATATGTATATATATACATGCATACATACTAGCATTGAAATATCTATATACATTACATTATTGCAATATGTATGACATACATATTGCAATAAGGTATGCATGTATATAGATAATGTATGTATAACATTGTTGGTTAAGATTACGTACAAATGTCTAGATTGTATATTCATTCGGCTACTAGCCCACCCAACCATCCCAATACCAGGGGTTTTAAGAAGGCCTTAATCGGTGTTGATGGTGGTTGAGAACCTCTTTTAGGCTTGTTTTTGGGGGTGGCAAATCAGTTCTGCCATCAACAAAAATCAGCCACAGCCAACATTTCTAGATTGTATACAAGGTGGTGCCCCCCAGTTATAAGTTGGTTTATAAGCCCATTAACTATAGATATATCACCTATAAACCATAGTTATTGGAGTTATGTTCACCAACTTAGCTATCTTGGGGGAACCACCTTGTAGGGACTAAATTTTTTCGTCTCCGAAATCAATCCATCACCATCTAAAGGAAAGGTACAAGGTGAGGCCCCCCGCTTACGATAGCTGAGTTGGCTCGGAACTTGGTTAATTCTGTGGTTTGTGGATCGTTACTGAATGGGTCTATAGAGCAACAAACAGAACTGGGGGACCTCGCCTTGTAGAATAGAGGATGTACTGGGTTTAAACGCCACAATCTTCCCTTAGTTAGTTGAGTAATACTGACAATAAGTTTCCTATTGATCGTAATCACTTAACTATAACTGTATTCACTGAACTAATCAGAGTCCAAGCTTTTGTAAATACAAAGATATTCTTCTATATATTCTGATTAATATCTATGTGGAGGTTTCCTAAGTCATGGGGGTACCCCCAAATCATCCATCTTATTTACGCATTTTCCAGTATAAAGCATCCATTTTGGGGTACGACTACTATAAGTTCCGATGGTTAATTATGTTCATGATTCTTATATCATTATATGCCCATTTGATAAATTCCCTATATAGGGATTTCTATGATCTACTTGGAATAATTTCCCTATTGGGATCTATGCAATGATCTACTGGGAATATATATATATATATATATATATTCCAAAAACAAATAATCTATCAGTAGATTCCTATTATCATATAAACGCCACAATAGGATCTCCCTATGAGAATCCCTATTGGGATGTAATCATGATGCTTTCCGAATGCTTTCCCCATGATATCCCCATGAGAATCCATCCACTGAATCTACTGGGAATCATCCATTTTTTGGGAGGATGTTCCATTATAAACCATCCAGCTATTGGGGATCCTCCATTTATGGAAACCTCCATATAGGGATCTATTATGGTCTACTTTCCCATTACAGTCATTATATCCTCTTTATAATCATTATATCCCCATGAGAATCCCAAAAAAAACTGTATTGGGCTCTACTGGGATCGACTATGAATCATAGATTCCTATTATCATGTGTATAGATATATATATATAAAGGGGATATATATATATATTTATACAGGAATCCCCGTGGGAAAATACTCACCATAATTAGCCCTATGATAATCCCTATTGGTTTCCCCATGAAATCCCCATCCATCTACTACCCTCTGGTAATGACTAACAGTTCGCTATTGAAAATGGCCATTCAGTTCGTGAATTTTCCCATCAACATGCTGGATCTTTCCAATAGTTAGGTAAACGTTTACCAGAGGGTAACTCCAATTTCACTTGGGTTTATGGTAGATATAACAAAAACCTATACTTCATGGGGGTTATAAACCAACATTCACATCACTTAGTTAGGCTAACATCCACCGGGAAAAATCCGCGAAAATCCCGCGCCGCCATCCGTGGCGCCGATCTTCTTCAGCTGCTTCAGCTGTTTGTCGCTGGGCAATCCTTCACGCTCCAACTGCGCCAAGGTCTCCACCACTTCGTCCTGGAAACGCAGCCGGAAAGTTCCCGTTCAGATGGTGAAATGACAAGGAAAACCATGGGAGAAACATGGGGAAATCATGGATGCTACCAGGAAAATGCTGGAAAAATCATGGTTGAAGATATGGTTGAAGATGGGAAACGAAAAAAAACACTGAAGTTTTACAAGAGAACAATGTTGGGGATAAATGGTGGTTTTACAAATGGTTTTACACATCCAAAATTGAGGCATCAAAGATTCGTAGGGTCTTTTTAGGGCTTTAAGATGTGTTTTTACCTGAGATGAGAAAAAACGGTCATGGAACATGGTGACCATGGTTGAAACGTGCTGGTTTTACTCATGAAAAATGGTGGATTTCAAATGTCAACTCCTTTCTGCGGGTCGGAATTGTGCTCCAGAAATCTGCCAAAAAACGTGAAAAACAATCCAAGTTTGACCAGTCTGGGAAAATGATGGGTTTTTACCTGTTTGAACTGTTGAAAATTTAGGGAATGCAATACCATCTGGTTATTTAACATAGCCATGGAAAGATCCGCCATTTTAAGTTCGGTAAACCATCTATTTCTATGGGCCATCTATACCATGGCTATGTTAAATAACTAGAGGGTAAATCTTCAGACAAACTCGGCAACCGACGAGTTTAAGGAGTCGGTGAATGCAGTGAACTTCTGGAACATCGGTCCTGTCTGAGGATCAGGGTATCCTCCTGGTCGTACATGTCCTGGCCACCAGCTGAAAAAACTCGACTGGTTCAAATGGTAAAATCCCGACAAATTGGGCGGGTAAATTTTCTCAACACCTGGAAAAAAAACAACAGATGTTAAGTCTATGTTAAGCAAGTCTATGTCCTTTTGGTAAAAATAGGGGGGGCCGGTGACTGGTTAATCCCATCTATCAGATCTATCATCAAACCCCTCTAGAAATCAACCAATGGGAAAGCCGGACATCTATGAAATCTATGATGTTACCCTCTGGTAAACGAACATAGCTATTGAAAATTGCCATTTATAGTTGATTTACCCATTAAAAATGATGATTTTCCATAGCTATGTTAGTTTACCAGAGGGTAAGTCTATGAAAACCAGGTATTCACCATCGGCTCTTCTTGGGGTACCCTTGGGGTACCCTTAAGTACGTTTGACCCACATCGCGGTCTCGGGATCTGGGGTTGCCTTGATGTGGTTCATGACCTTGATCAAGTTCATGACCTCGCGATCTGATGGATCCAACACTTGTGGCAAAACCTGGAACTTCATCGGGAAAATCGAAAACCATGGGACGTTTCCGGGGCAATCCCTAAAATATCCACTGACTAAGAGGTTTCTAGCGAAAATCATCGAACGAAATTGAGATTTAACCATCCTTATCTTGGAGTGAATATGTTTTTATGTGTTATATGTCTGCCATAGATCATAGAAAATCCCATGGAAATCCACTACTGTGCGGAATCTATTAGGGATTTGAATATGATGGGAAACTATCGTGAAATCGATAAAATCATATAAAATCTATTGGGAAAACACATTTTAATCCATAGAATCTCTTGGGAATATGTTTCAAAAAAAGGGCTTCCTGAAGCTGCACCGAGATCATGGTGTTGTAGCCCAAGTTCATATAACATAATATAACCATACTCAAAGTTAACTTTGTTACTTTGTTACTTTGTTATATATAACATGAAAATGAACTTGTTTTATATGGGCTGTTTTCATGACTGTTTTATTCTGAAAAACACATTTATGACATCCCTTGGTTATAATATCTCAGTGCATCGACCCCATCACAACCCACATGATTCCACGACCTGGAAGCCTTGCTGCTGGGCTACGTCGCCTTCCTTCAACTTCGTCTGATGCCCAGTGTTGGTGGTCTGATAGAACCTGAGTTTTTTCCCGGAAATGTTCCCATCAATTTCTGGTGAAAATCGTGGTTGAACCTGTAAAATCTGGACATGTTGGCCTGACACACCTTTTTCTCTCTGTTTTTGTTTGGCTTTAAGCAATGAAGAATGGACTTATATAAATAGGTGTCTGAAAATTCGCATTTATATAGTAACATAGTACCAATTTATGGCCAAATAATGGGGAACATGATGGCTTTGACCCGTGGATGGAACGGAGGTATCCTATTTTCCGAGAATGCCAATGGACAACGGTAGGAAGAGGGGAGTTGACTTGGCCATTTCATTTACTATGGAAGAGTATCTAAACCTCAAAAAAACCGGAACTTTGGATGACTTTGGAACCAACTGGAAGCAACTTAAATCTATGGGCGTTGCTCTTCGGACATAGCTTTTCAGCCGTTTTTTAAAACTGCGCCATTTCAACCATGCTGCATTTGCCTTCAGGTCAATCGGCAAAACACCACATATAGATTAGCCGGGGCGAGGTGGTGAAATAGCGAAATCCACCATTTTTGGCCATGAAATCACCAAATCTTAGCCATCATGTCACAAGTAAAGTGTTTAAGCTGTTTTTTTTCAAATCCATCCACAAAACATGTTTGCAAGAGATTGCAAGAATCATCTCAGAAACAACGATCCCAACTTTGTACGCTTGAAAACACGTTGTTTTAGTATAGAAACTTAACTTCCAGACATGTTGCATCATGTTGCAAGGTGAGGCCCCCATTGTTGATATTAAAGTTGACTTATAAGTTGGTTAACTATGGTGTATGATGGTGTATGGATGTTTATGGGTGATATAGCTATACGTCATCGGGTTTATATTAAAACAACACCGTATAACATGTCGTAACTCTGCGAGACACATTCAACTTCGAGGATCATCCCACTCTGTAACTAGTTTTGTACCAACTCTATATACATATAGGTAGGTCCCCCCCTTTGTGGGCTTATCCAATATATATATATGTATATAACTGGGTTATGCAATCTTAAATATGGTTATTGACCACTTACAAAGTAGGGACAAATGGCTTGTTAAGCTCTATTACCCTCTGGTAAACATACAAAAAACTATGGAAAGATCCACCAATTTTAATGGGAAAACTCACTATTTCAATGGCCATGTTCAAGTTCGCTAACTGTTTACCAGGCCGGGTATACCAATGGTGTTACAAGTAGAAGGTAAAAAAAAAATATATCCCCAAATCCAATGGATTGTCATCATGTTCCCTAGCTAAAAAATGCGAATTTGGGGATATATATATATATAATTTACATACATGCATATTATATTATATTATATATAGTATATAACCACCATTCTATATATCCCAATTATCCCACTATATCCACTATAAATATACAGTGTATGTATAAATACATAACATACATATAACATACATATAACATACACATAACATACATATAACATACATATAACATACATGTAACATACATGTAACATACATATAACATACATATAACATACATATAACATACATGTAATAATAACCATAATTAATATATTATTGGTGAAATGTTACGAACTTGGCATTACATATATCCAAACATATATATATATATATATACCTATATATATATTATAATATATATATATATATATTATTATATATATATATTTATGTATAGTATCTACATATATATATATATATATTATATATCGTCAAGCAACTCATCCAGACTCTTCAATGTGGTGCCCAACCAGGCGGTCACCACAGGTCCTGTCCACGATGTGCGATGCCGGATTGAATTTGGTTTTAACATATGTTAATAGGGATTTGATGGGATTTCATAGGGATTTGATGGGATTTCATAGGGATTTCACAGGGATTT
>Ga0126342_10008660_pt1 | contig 18232 bp, 16 predicted proteins | sample Cyp1metagenome_FD_92528 | JGI IMG/M metagenome (GOLD analysis project Ga0126342, IMG submission 92528) | Coral microbial communities from Lord Howe Island, Old Settlement Bay, Australia - Cyphastrea 1 metagenome | ecosystem: Host-associated > Invertebrates > Cnidaria > Coral ... | reverse complement strand
TACGTACGTACGTACGTACGTATGTATGTATGTATGTATGTATGTATACTTGCATGTTTGTATGTATGTACGTACGTACGTATGTATGCATGTATGTATGTATGTGTGTATGTATGTATGTATGCTTGCATGTTTGTATGTATGTACGTACGTACGTATGTATGCATGTATGTATGCATGCATGTATGTATGTATGTATGTATATAAACATGTATGTTAGTACATTTGTACGTTAGTACGTTAGTACAATAGTATGTATGTTCTCCCCGCCCCCTCTGTGGAAATGGGAAGGGTCTCTTAGTCATCATCTATCTTTGTTTCTATGTAATTATGTATGTATGTATGAATGAATGTAGGTACATAGGTACGTAATTAGGTACGTCTGTAGGTATGTAGGTATGTATGTTAGTGTATTAGTGTGTTAGTACGTTAGTATGTATGTTCTCCCCGCCCCCCCCCCTGGGGAGATGGGGGGGGTCTCTTGATCATCTATATTTGTATGTGTGTATGTATACATGTATGTATGTATCTTGCACAGACACTTGGTGCTACATTAATAGATCTTCTCTTGTACTTGCACAGACAGCTGAGGTTAATTTTAGGATCTCTCTTGTACTTGCACACTTGCACAGACACTTGATGCTGCGCTATTCTGGTACTTGCACAGACAGTTGATGCTACGTTACAAGACCTTCTAATTGTACAAGCGCACACAGTTTATGCAACGTTACAAGAAGTTTGAAGATCCTCTATGGTACTTCCATAGACGTTTGATGTTACGTTACAAGATCTTCTCTTGTACTTGCACAGACACTTGATGTTTTGTCACAAGGCTTTCTATTGTACGTACGCAGACACTTGATGGTCTCTGAAAGGATCTTCTTGTACTTGCGCAGACCCTTGGTGCTACATTAACAGATCTTCTATTGTACTTGCACAGACACTTGCGGCTAATTATAGGATCTTCTCTTGTACTTGCACAGACGCTTGGTGCCACATGAAAAGATTTTTCTTCGTACTTGCGCAGTCACTTGATGCTACGCTACAGGATGCTACGTGCTGGGCTCGGCCTAGGGGACCATACTATTGGGGGGGGGGTAAACGGCCGCCGACCGGGACCACACATATATATATATATATGTATGTATTCACATTGTGCAATCACATGTATGCATGCATGCATGTACTTTCATGCGTATGCACGTAGGTATGTTGGCATGTAGGCATGGGGGTATGTAAGTATGTACAGCATGTTTGTACGTATGTACATACGTGCGTACGTACCTACGTATGCAATGAGGGGATTGCATGCATGTCATCATGTGTGCAGTGTGGTGAAACTCCCATAGCTTTCCTGTGACATAACATGTGAAATAAGCAAAGCCATGGTCAATATAGTGGAGATTCCATCCTTGCGATGCCGGTTGAACAGAGACACATATAGACATAGACTAAGTACATTAAGTACATTGAGTACATCAAGTACGTTAAGTACGTTAAGTGCATAAAATAGAAAGGCATAAAGCACCACTTAAGTCCATTAAGTATATTAACATATCGGACAAAGTCATAGGCAAGTCTTGGTGAAGGGAATGGATGAGTTTGATCTTAGACTAGCTGTGAGATCATGTGCTCAAAAGGTGCATGTTTACGTGAATACACAAAATATTGCGCTCATGGAAAAGTACGGTCCATGTTTTATGGATTGGAGGGGTACTCAATAAGATCTTTAAAAATCATAGCATAAAAGACCTAGAACTATACCTTGCCTTTCACAAATGGAAGACTCTGTCGTACAACTGCGGCAAAATGCTGCAGCCATGGCAGTCATTTTTCCCTCCAGGGTACCCTCTGGTCATCAAATATGGCAGGTTTGACTCGGTTTGACCATTCCCATTTCTACGCGTAGTAAACATCTGAAACGGATGTTTTGAGGATTTCGCCAGCTTAGATTCTCCAGAGGGTAATAGTCAACATGCTTTTTGATTCAGCGACTCGAGTTTTGCACAACTGGCAGGGGCACGAAGAACAGCTGAAACAGATAATGTCCGTCTGACATTCTTGGAGTGCAAGAAAAACAACATATGCCGAACTTCAATATTGAACTAAACTCAAAGAACATGTCCACATGAGTGTGTCCCAAACAGGGATGTCCAAAATCTATCAACATCCCAGAGTGAAAGCGATCTATCTTAGTAGCCCCTCCTGGTAGTTCGGCAAAAAAGACAAATCCCAATCTCCGATGATTAAATCCTGATTCTTGCATATGTTGGTGCTTGAATTTCAATTTTGATGGTTAAATCACCATATTTAGATCGACATTTGTGCTGACTAAATCAGGCCAAATCACCATTTCTGATGCTTAAATCATCATTTGGGGATCGGTCAAAACCTATTGCATCTTACCATATTTGGGTGAATAAACAGTCATTAGCCAGCTATGACTTTGGGCACCTATGGTACCAGAGTTTTGACTCATAGCCATCTTACCAGTGCCCAAACCTTTCACTCGATTCCAGCCCGAACTTTTTTCAGAACACCTCGATCTGAGAGTCCATGTCTGTCAACTTCAACAGGGGAACGCTGGCCTGGTCTTTCAGTGACGGCTGGATCTTTGGCAATTTTGAGCGAATTATCCCAGGGTGGAAAATGACTTGAAGCATCTTGAAACATCTTGAAGCATCTTGAAGCATCTTAAAACTATGACTAATCTTGTCGATACCTCCGAAAGAAGAAATCAAACAATTTGATTGTCGGCATCCGGTGAGTGTGTCCTTTTGGAAACAACTAACCCAAATTCAGCTAACATTCAGAAAGGTAGACCCAGAGACTGCCATTTTTTTTTGCTCTTGTAGCTCGCTGTAGCGCGCCTGAAAAATCTTGGTAATGTTTGTAAAGCCCAGATCCTTCAAGGGCAGGTTCTCCGCAAATTTCCTCAGGATTTCGTCACAAAAATCGGATCGCTCGGATCCGTGTCATGAGCAGGCGCACTTAAGGGCATCTCCAATGGTCAGAATGGTCAGAATGGTTTACCCGGCCTGGTAAACTAACATAGCTATGGAAAATGACCATTTATAGTGAGTTTTCCCACTAAAAACGGTGATTTTCCATAGTTATGTTAGTTTACCAGAGGGTACATTCAAATGCTTTTGAAAGAATAGGGAAACACCCCACCCACATAGTCCATGTGGTATGATATGGTAAAACAAAGGATAAACCAGGCCCCTGGTTCGCCAATTTTGCCATGTGGGCCGCAGTTATCCCAAAATTTAAAAGGGGGTTATAATTGTGTTTACCACATGATGCTCCATTTCAATTTTCCCAGAGTTGGCGCACAAAAACCCAACAGCCCGGTATCTTAACAGCCAGGACCACATGCCATGTACGAATGACCTGAACAACGATCAGCAAAGTGAAAAAAACAAATTTCCAGTGATTCCAGGGTCAAAGAAACTTGGCGTTTTCGGTGGCCATTGGTTTCCCCTAAATCCACTGGGTTGATCCTCATCTTTTTCTTGGAGATCTCCACTAGTAGGATTAGAGTTCTAGTGAATATAACCTCTGTGTTTTTTCGCTTAAAATTGCCATGTTATTTTTCATCAAAACCACCTCCTACTGGTAAACCTCCATTGCTGATCGTTCTCGAAAACTGCGCTGTGTCTGTGGTTTTGAGCGTCACATCTTTAACAAAGGTTCTGACATGTTGAAGCACCTCTTGGGTTATGTCAAACATCTCCAAGTCAGGGAACATTCACCAACCTCTGTATTGTGTGTGTTTCTCCCATATTAATATACAGTACCCCTATATGTAATGTAATGCAATGTAACATAACGTAATGTACCACAACGCAACGCAACATAACATAACGCAACGCAACGTAATGTAGTATAGTAACGTGAATTTATAAATGTAATCTTGAATGTAAAGTCAAACTAGAGTAAAAGTAATGTAACATAATGCAATCTAAATTGAATGTGTATATATATATATATATATATATTGGTGCTTTAATTTGAATGTCTTATGGTGACCCACGTACCTGGGGGGGGGCCTTCTCCAATTCCCGTCTGACGTCGCCAGTGAGGTTGTGAGAGGTAAGACGCCAGAAACACCGCGCTGTGGGGCTTAGTGATTCTTATTCTCTCAGTTTTAAGATTCTCCATATGGTTATATTTGGAAAAATCAAACATGTGTGTAATATGTTTTATTGTTACATGAAAAATAAGAGATAAGAAGGTATAAACTTACATTCCCCAATACCAGATATGATATGCTTGCCTTGTTTTCGTGTAACTGATGCTTCCTCCAATACTCTTGTACAGCGCTTGCACCTTCACAAACGGCTGCTTCGTCGCCTTTTCCACGTCTGCTTCATAGTCTGAAGCGACTCATCAGACATGCTGCACTGTCATGAGCAGGACCTGATGTAGCAGATTTGAGTGCTTTGTTTTTGCGATTGCCGTAGGGCCCAGAGAAACTTTCATGGCAACCCACGAACGAGTTGACTGGAGGTGCTCGCCAAGCATCTAGGGCAAGCAGATGAGCGAATTTGTCTGACACTGCGATGACCCCCTTTGATATCTCTTCTGATATTCAAAGAGGTGCCCAAAGCCATGAATTATGAACATCAATCACCACCATCAATGATTACCATGAATTATAAGTGTCAACTAACACCGTCGGTCATCACGTGTGTGGTTGCCCCACATCTTATCATTTCTCCAATTATAAGCATATCAGTGATATGTTAATACGTGTTATTACAAATTAGTCATATTATATAACTGATAGATTAAAATATATTAACTGACAGATATCTCTAATCTATACATATCACTGAAACATCACATTAAACTATCTAACCTATCAATTAACCTATCTATAACCACTACTCACTTGAGAGGGGGAACACCAAAGGTAGGTGATCAAGAAGGGGAAGCAAAGCCTCTCCGTGTAAAGGTTGGTTGTGTGTAAACGCGTGCTGTGTGCACAAGTTTCTGTGTGCAACTTGCGTCTGTGTAAAGACATCTGTGTGTAAAAACGTCTGTATGTAAAAAATGTTGTGCGTAAAACCTTCTGTGCGTAAGACTTTTGTGCGGAGAACTTTCTGTGTAAAAACCGTCGGTCTGTAAAACCTGCTGTGCATATTTTTTTTGTGCGTAAAGGCTTCTTCGCAAAAGTTTCTGCTGTGTAAAAACCGCTCTGGGTAAAGTTTCTGCGTGCAAAAAAAATGGTCTGTAAAAACATCTGTGTGCAGTCTGTGTGTACAAGTTTCTCTGTGCCAAATGTTATTTTGTGTAGATAGAAAAAACATGTGTAAAAACTGCTGTGTGCAAAGGCTTCTCTGTGGAAAAGGTTCTGTGTGTAAAAAAACCTATGTGCCTTTATTTATGCACGCAAAAGCATCTTTGTACAAAGCATCTGTTTGTAAATACTTCCTTCTTTGCGTAAAAATCTCTGTGTAAAGGCGTCTGCGTACAACAGTTTTGTTGTGCACAAACCTCTCTGTGTAAGAATATCTGCGCGTAAAAGCTGCTCTGTGTAAAGGCTTCTGTGCGTAGCGTCGTCTGTTTGTAGAAACGTATCGGTGCAAAATGCGTCACCACAGCCAAAGCGAAGGAAAAAAAAACAAAAGAATCCAAGATCAAATGTTTGATGTCGTTAACGTTCTTGATGATGACGATGATGCGCGCAGGGCCCCACAAGGCGTCATGTTGGCTGTCTTAAGCCAATTTTTGAAAGCCTTTGGAACAAAGCACTTTCTTCGAGTGATCCCCACCAAGTGACACTTGTTTTGACATATTTTCTGACATGCTATCTGGCATTCGCATTTTATCTCATATATTTTCTGCAATTCTTTCTGGCATTCTATCTGGTATATCTTCGGAGATTCCTTGTGGTTGAGGTCCGGCGGGCAACACTCTGATCATAACTTTCGATGTTTTGTTGTTGTTGCTGGTGTTGTTGCTGTTGCTGTTGCTGTTGTTGTTGCTGCTGTTGTTTGTTGTTCTTCTTGTTCTTCTTGTTCTTCTTGTTCTTCTTGTTCTTCTTGTTCTTCTTGTTCTTCTTGTTCTTCTTGTTCTTCTTGTTCTTCTTGTTCTTGTTGTTGTTGTTGTTGTCGTCGTCGTCGTCGTCGTTGTTGTTGTTTCTGTTTGAAAACAAAAAGGCATGAAAAAACAAAATGCGAATTGTCCTATAGACCAAAAAAAATATCCTGCGGAGTTGGCAATTCCGCCGAAGGATCAGGGGCTGCATGGGAAGGCGCGCTTGCGAGCGTGCCAGGTGCTGCAGCCTTTGGTGTGGAGGGTGTTGCAACTGGAAGTGAGGCAGGCGGCTTAGCTTCGCAGGTGAACGTGGCGGATAGCGCCCAACTTCCTGCATTAAACGGACAAAAACAAAATCCAAAGGAACGAAAATCGTCAAATATTTGGTGTTTTCACGTTTTTGTTGAAACTCTCAAGCAAAAAACACCGTAAATACTGATGTTTTGTTACGCCTCGAAGCCCAAAACCTCGGTATTTGCGATGTTTTTTGCCTCTGGTAACAAAACTCACAGTATTTACAGTGTTTTTTGGCCAGTGCCTATCAAAAATTCTGGTATTTACCCAGTTTTCAGCATGTTGCAAGAAATACTTTCTCCATGCCAAAGGCACAAAAAACACTGTAAATTACAGTGTTTTGGGTCTGCCTAGGGTTCGTGGAGGGTGCGGAGGGGTGGGGGTACTGAAATGACTAGCAATCTCCTCAATAATCAGGTAACGGGGCTGGCCACCCTCCCCTTTACTTCGTAAGGCAAAACTCAAGGTAGCCCCACCGGAGCTACCTTTCGTGATATAGTTGATCCTCATATATATTACTGGTTGGTGGTTTTATCCTCATATATTACTGGTATATCCAATATATATTGTGAAACCACCAACCAGCGACCAAACATCTCTGACCAAACATCGAGCATCTGCAGAATTGACACAGCCTGTTCATCGCCGTCATGTGATCCGCTCTTGTGGCCTGTGATACCATGGAGACCGGGCGCCATATGGCGCCATAGTCCCAAAATGATGGTATCTAATCCCATAGGATCCATGGTGCTGCTATATACGGTAACATGGATCCCATGAATATACCCCCTTTATGTTAGCATATATACCAGCACCATGGATCCTATGGGAATGGGATTGTTTAGGGGATTTAATGGGAGATATATATGGAATTTCGTGGGATTGCTATGGGAGTTACAGTAATGGAATTGAATGGTTTATCGTGAAATTACTAATGGGAAAATTCTGCATGTGGATATATTATATAACCAGCAATATGATATTTGGGTTTGTCCAAACATTGTGCTATATCACCAACAAATCCAATGTAACACGGAACATGATGACAACCATTGGATTGTTGGGGTACCCATTTTTTGGACAAACCCCAAAAGTGAGACAGGGTGATATAGAATGATTAGAATGGGGATATAAGGGGGCCATTGGGTTCTCAAAAATATGAAAAACACATAGATTTTGTTACAATTATATAACAATATAACATATCATAACCAATATATCATAGATGATAACATATCTATACATATCTCATGACCAACCAGAATCATAGTCTCAAGGAGTGGTTGTCAAGTCGATGGGGATCAGCATCGCGTAAGCAATGACTCTTTGGGATCTATGGGTCATGGCAAAAATATCAGAATCATATGCTATAGATAAAGTTACAAACTATATATATATCTATATATGCTAGATAATGCTAAATAAATATATATATATATCCCGACTCCTGGCCATTTTCATGAGAAACATGAGGATCAACACTTGGATTTGTTTGGGGTTACATCTTCCCACGCGAATCTTCGGTGGGTAACACAATGGTGCCTAGTGTCCTTTGATCCCCACATTTTCAGTGCTGCGTCCCATGCTGCACAGGCTGGATAACGATAATCTAGTAAAGAGTATGTAGGTATATATCCCATAGGATCCATGGTGCTGGTATATATGCTAACATTGGGGGTATATTCATGGGATGCATATTACCATATATAGCATATATGGATCCTATAGGCATAAAGGAAAATATATCAACACGCTATACAAAAACACGTCTAAAACAACACATACAAAAACATCTATTTTAAAAAAACATGTAAAAAAGGACACCTCCGGGATTCTCCCGTCAATGTCCCGCCCGCACAAAACCTCGGAAAACCCAGAGAATTCGCAGCCAGAGCGCTTGTAAAGACCACATCCAGGTCCGAAGTGCCAGTCCTAGAGAGAGTTAAACCAAGATTTTTTGTGGAAGCAACCATCATTGTTACATTATAGGCCGGAATTTGGGCTTTTAGGGTTACGCTATGCTATGCTATGCTAGCGAAACCATGTAATGTCATGTAATGTTCGGATGTCTATCCCAAACGTGTGCAAAAAACATGGTGCCGTTTCGATGTGAGAAATGATGATTGTGCAACAACTTTTAAAAATCGATCGTTGGTTGCCGTACATTAGAGTACTTGTTTGGATAAGATACAACCTGATATAGAAATTGCGAAAAAATGATTGAACAAATAGAACCAACAACAATGGCTCTGAAGACAACAATAATAGAAATTTGATGAAATTTGACTCCTTTACTCAACAAACATGTGGTTTGATTTTAGGCATGTTCCAGCCACGCAACTTGTAAACCAGGCCAACCAGGCAGCAAAAATCACTGATTTCGCTCCGGATTTTTCGGCATTTTTAATGGGATCGCATCCACCAAGAACTGGAGTATGCCGAATCGACGATCATTGGTCTTTGAATGTCTTTAAACTGGTTGGTGGTTGACCTACCCCTCTGAAAAAAGTGCTCGTCAGTTGGGATTATGATTCCCAATATATGGAAAAAACATGTTCCAAACCACCAACCAGTTAAGCATTTAATAATCAATTCAAAAGCGTGACGGACCTAACTTCACTGGGAACCACTCATCATTGAAAATGGATCTCCAATCTTTTGGGCAGGGCATTGACCCATATCTATCTTAGAATTACACTCATGCGGCCATGCCTAAAGAAGCAATCACTTGGATCTGCCTCGTTCAAATAAAAAAAACTCACCCGCACTTCAACTGGATCGATGTTCTAACCCCAAACTCTGGATTGAAATCTTCAATGTGATACGAGTAAATGGATATAAATTGTAAACTGCGATGTCTTTCATCATAAATAGGGAATTCAATCATCCCCAAGTGGTTGACGTTTCATGTCCTTTGTTGTGAAGTGCACATGATATACCTTCTGGTAATTTAACGTAGTTATTGAAAATGGCCATAGAAATAGTTTATATACCTATGAAACATGCTGATTTTCCAGTTCGCCATGTAAACGTTTACTGGAAGGTAAATCCCATTAAATTCCATTAAACCACCATAAACATCCATAAACCTCCATTAAATCACCATTTTCCTATGGTTTTCCTATGGTTTTCATTGAAAAACATCTACAGCCATGGATGTTTGCCGCTTCCCATCATTTCAGCGCCAAGCAACTTGAAGCCGTTGGAAAATGAACCAAACCTGACGGCACAGCCATTTCGGAAACAGTTTGGCGCGGCCATCGGCCGGAGATTCAGATGTGGCAGTAGAACACAATGTGTCACAAACGTTTTAACCGAAGACTTCTGGAAAAGGATGTCTATGACATAGTCGATGACATAGGCGATGTGTTCATTCGTTCACTCGTTGTGAAGTAGAGTGGCCTTGGGGAGCCTTCACTTTGGGGACAGCTTACTTCACTAGGTTGGCTGTTTCTTTTTTGTAGCAAGCTGGTTGGCTGTCTCAACCCATTTATGTTGCGAAATTACGTTTCCTCATCATGCCAGTTTTGGACATGGAACATGCTACAGTACCAATCATTGTTCTTTTTCTTAAGGGCCAGTGTGTATCCACATGCTTGATTTTGTATACTCCCAAAAAAATATATATGTTGATTTTTCACCCAGGCTTTCACAGGGGATGGTAAAATCCTAATTGAACATCACCCAACTATTGGATATATATATATATTGATATATATATATATACATATGAACTCCCGTCAAAATCCTTGACATCTGAGTAGTTGCTATTGTTGTGGTTATCGCTTTTGGGGGGGCCCTATCGCTTTCCAAGGTTTTGTAGAAATCAGCATATTCGAGATCCAACATGAAGCCAAAATCCATTCCTAAACAGGCTCGGAGATCGATCGAGGAGTTGTTTTGTTGGTTTCAGGTGCTTCGGTAACAATTCATGTTGCTTTCATGTTGCATTCATGTCCTTTCATGTTGCATTCATTTCCCTTCATGTTCCTTTCATTTGCATGCATGTTCCTTTTATTCTGCAATTCATTTCCTTTCATGTTCCATTCATTTGTATTCATTTCTTTTCATTTTCCTTTCAGATTCCTTTCATGTTCATTCCAATGTGCATTCATGTCCTTTCATCTTCCTTTCATTTGCATGCATTTTCCTTTCATGTTGCATTAATGTCCTTTCATTTCGTTTCTAAGGCTATGGAAACAGTGGACCGAGTGCAACACATGGTTATCGCTAAGTTATCGCTAAGGATATCACTAAACAACCCCTACAACATATGATATTGGTCGAAGGAATTTTCCACAAAACAACAGAGATAGAGAGAAAGAGAGAAAGAGAGCGAGCGAGTTGGATGCCAAATGATATGGTAGCTGCAGGAAACAGGGCACGACAGGTTGAATTTCCCTTGGTTTTGCCCGTCGGACTGTCGTGTGGTCCCAGGTTGTCGCTTTTGAGGGCCCCAAGTGCTTTACAGTGTTTCGTGCAATACTAACTGTGATTCATATATATAATGAACAACAAATATAACAAATATATAATTGAAGGTGATGTGTAAAATCCCCAAAATGGAACATTTACCAAGCCCTGTTTCAACCAATCTATTTGACCAACCGAACCGGTCCCAGGGCCGCAAAAAAGGGCGCACGTTTCCACTGAGCCATTCAAACCAAGCTCACCTTGCCGTGCCGGTCATGTTCAACCCATGATCCTCCAAAAAACAAAGGGGCCAAAACCACGTTTTATCCAGTTTGAATATTGGTGATATTTGCATTTGATATCATTTAATGTTGATATTTAATGATATTTACGGTATTTTACAGTATCGTTTTTTGATGAAACATGGGGGTGCAATTTGACTGAGACCACAATCCGGGTGGGAAATACCAACATCAAATGACGTAGATCCAGCCAAAAAATGGGAATCAGGCTGATGCAAATCGATCTCAAATTGCACATGAGAGCTGGGGGTTGGTATCTTTAAACACTCTTTAACTACATTTCCCTTGATAAAACATGTTCAGTGGGCAAAAATACTAGCAGCTTGGCATGGCCGTTGGGCTTCAATGTTTAGATTTCGTGCAACGTTCATCTTGACGAGACATGATCCCCCATGACTGCTGGGGAAAACCCCCATCGGAGGCCCATGCTTGCTATTGATGTTGGTTGCTGTATCCTGTCGCATGGATTGGCAATAGTAACCAACATCAATAGCAACCAACATCAACCAGGCAATCTTTTGGCTCCATCAGCTGGTTGTGTGATATCCCAGGACCATCCCGAAGACACTCACCGCGGCGAGTTACGGGCAAGGCCATTAAGCGTCAACTTGATTCGAATTGCCTCGACGCGACTGGGTCACGATGGCACCATGAGTTTCTCTGGTTCAATAGGGCGTTCCCGGATCGTTTTCAAAAAAAAACGCTTGTCATTCTAGGGGATACCGGGATATCTCGTTTCTGGACTGAGATGTAGCCATCCTAGCACTATGTTCGCCCCAGGTGCGATGATGTTTGATGACATATGATGACATGAAGGGTAACGGAACAAAGCTCATGTCAAACACAGAGGTGAAGCGAATTCACATGACATAAAAATATGGTTTTCCGGATCTCAGAAACAAAACTTTCATGTGTTCACTGCGTTCATGCTATAATTGTCCTCCCTTTCAGAGGCCTTGTCTCCCGCTGGTGGGATCTGGTTGATGGGGGACCAACGGGACCCGGGTTGCCGATGCCGTCGCCAGGGGTCGCCAAGCTACAGACTTGTCCCTCTTGCTGATGTCAGGCCCAACTTTCAGAAACCCAGCAATATCCTGCAGGGGAAAAGAACCCAAATTGAAGGTGGATCTCAGATTTTATTTTGGGGTCTCAGGGTGACGATTTTCAGGGCGGCCTTTTGAAAAATAGTTCCGCATCTAACGATTCGATGTTAGTTTTCCTGACTCCTTCCCCATTCAGCACCATGCCCCACACTAAGAATCTCCATTTTCCATCTACGTCAAGATGAACCCGTGGAACCGTTCGCCAGACTCGTGACACTGATCTCACTTGACACTTATCTAAACAAGCGTTCAAGTGTGTGAAAGCTATACTAAACATATCTAAACATGACATAAATCAATACCATACCTACCAGTCTGTATACATAAATATATGGTAATATAATATGATTACATCTATGTGGGATGGAGTAAGCTGGAAGCCAAGGCTGACACCACATACTTTAGATGTGCATATCACATGTCCACATTTCTGGAGATGTCCCAGGTAACAGCTTCCAAAATCTGAGAACACCTTCAAATAGCATGGCAAAACCCAAAAAACTTTTTAAGCTTCCTTTGAACAAGACAGTTCCAGTCGTGTTGTGAATCCGAATCCATGGGTAACCGGGTAACCGGTGAACTTCCAAATGGTAGGTCAACTATTTCGGGTGTGGGTTCCTTTTGTTCAATCTGCGGCGTACAAACGCAAAATGCAAAATAGCACGCAAACCATCTTTGATGATTTGTTCCCTGTTCCATATATATATATGAATATGGTGGTGTAACCAGTCGGTCTACCCAGTAAATCATTCAAGGAATGGTGAATATGCGATTTTTTTGGTGGTTGATTGATGGTTGAAATCCGAATGACTAACCGACAAACTGCAGCGTCTTCCAACCCCAATTCACGGTAGGGTTGTCATGTTGGGGACTGGGTAAATCAGTCATATCATCTCGTATCCCAATGATCACGATTTATCTTAGGTATATATAATACTATATATATATACAGAAATCCTTAGATATTATATGATATTATATACATTTACATAATATTTCACTGGGATTTCACCATGATGATGTTATTTCAGCATATTTCAGCAAGATGCGAAAAAACCATCTGGGATGACTTTCTGCTTGATCATCTCCCAATTCTTGTAGTTTACACCCCCTAAATTTCCCATATCCTCCATGGTGTTGGTAGTATATTAACCGGTGATTTTTAGGACAAATTTTGGAACATATTCCCGCACCATGGAGCATATGGGTTTACTATCATGTGGTTGGGAAACTCAATTCGTAGCTCTGAATGGCTCCACATTTTCTTCGGAATGCGGGTATTCGTAAAGCACGGTCATAACCCAACCATATGTTGATGGTTTATACCACCCATGGTGAAGTTGAGGATGGTGAATCCTCTGTTTTACCAACATTAATGGATACCATCAAGTGAACCTGAATAAAATCCTATTTTTAATCCATATAGATGCCTTGAAATCCTAGATAATCCTAAAATCCCATGAGAAATCCCCAGGATATCTCCATTTTTCCATGTTTTCTCTTGAGAAATAACGGCATCACCCCGGCTATGGCGGCTATGCGCTCGCGTCTTCGCGCCTTGTCGAGCTGATTGACAAGCTGAGATGCCTCGACTCGACGAGTTGCACAAAGGGATGATTTTCTCGACCACAACAAGCCATCCATACCCATATGCTCCATGGTGCTGGAATATTTACCTACATTTACCCCAATAATTGCCCAGTTTTGTAGGTAAATATTCCATACATGGAGCATCTGGGATAGATTTAAGGTGAGTTGTGGTGATTTTATACCAAAACATAGGTGAAACGGTGATATAACCCATCAAAATAATGTTTGCTGGGAACTGAATGGAATTATAATGGGATAATCATGGGATAATAGAAAAACTGCACTGTTTAATGGGATAACAATGGGGATATTGATCAATGGTCATTATACTGGGAATAAAAATGTTTAACGGGAATACCAATGGGAATATATTTTGCAAAAAATTGTAGAGAATATAGCCATATGCTCCATGGTGCTGGTATATTTACCTACAAAACTGGAAATTTAATGGTAAATGCAAGCAAATATTCCATACATGCATTAGGAATGTGGGACACCCAATTTCAATGGACAATTCTCAGAAATTTATTGTTATTTGCTATAAATAATTTGTGGGAAAACCCATGCCAGAAACTATCCCCAAGTCATCACCATTTGATAGGTGGAACCATCATCCCCAAATGGTAGATTTATTCCCCACATCTTTGTATGGGGTTCTTGATTTTTGGTTGTGCACTCCCGGCTGCCGCCTCCTCCTCCTCCCGCCGCCTCCCTCACACACAACTTGTTCACACACAACTTGCTCACACACAACTTGCTCACACACAGCTTGTTCACACACAACTACTCACACACAACTTGGCTCTTGGCGACGCCGTGGCTGTTTGTGTGGCAGGCGTGGCACTCGGCGACATCGACGTGCATTCTGCGTGGCAAGCGTGGCACTTACAGCACTGGGCTGGCTCTGGTGGCGCGCTTGGGCCCTGTTTGGCGCCGTTGTCGCCGCGGCTGTTTGTGTGGCAGGTGTGGCACTTGGCGACATCGACGTGCATTCTGCGTGGCAGGCGTGGCACCCACAGCTCTTTCACCCAACCTGTCTTGCACCATCTCCTTTCCTTCCTGCCTTTCCCATCTCATTTTCACATCTGCTTGGTGATCATTGGAAGAAATTGACATGTGGGGTTATCCGGTCCTTTAATTGTTGGGCTGCCCACATTATTCCAATTACCAAATACCCTTTGGTAATTTAACATAACGAATTGGAAAATCACCATTTCCAATAGGTAAATCATCGATTTCTATGGGCATTGTCCATAGCTATATTAGTTTGCTGGAGGGTATATTACGTTACACTATATATCTTAATTATAGGTGATAACTGATAACCATAAGATTAGTTGAACAGCATGAGTCATCCCTAGTATCCTCATAGGGAGAAGCATGATAAGTGCATGTTTATGTTGGGTTTTCTGGGTAAGCCGATGTCACTTGGGGTTGAGACCTACTGGGATGTCTGCATCCCAGTTGCATCCGTGGGGAGAAAATATGGAACACCTATATGAAAAATCGCCCAGTTCGTCGGATATATCCCAGTCATAGATGAGTTAATAAGCACTAAATGGGATGCACCCAAGTACCATAGCGCTAGTATATTCATCTGCGTATATTTGTTTCTGATGTTTGAGTTAAATGTATATACAATATTTGAACATCATTGATTGTGTGGAATATGGAAATTTCATGGAAATTCACCTTGAAACATGTACTGCTCCAGAAAATGGAGATATCAAAAACCAAATAGGTTTTGAACTAGACCGGTTCCTAGGGATTTGCTGATTGTAGGTGATTGGGATGTGGAGTGGCGATCATGAAAACAATCGCACAGCTATAGCCTCATAAACTGTGGACGGGTTGCTTACAACTCACGGCCCATCATTGTGGATGCTATGCCTATTGGGCCTATCGAAGATAGGGGCTTGTCTGAGAATAGGGCATACCAAAATCCCATGCTTTGAAGTGACATGAAATGGGGAAATTCATTGAAATTCCCCATTTTCAGATAGACCGATATCACTATGGACGGAGTCCAAGCTATGCAATGGTACAAGATGTTTGCCAATGCCATAGCGATTCTGGTCATCACCTGGTATTCATGGTGATTTGGATGATTTGGAGGAGTTCAAACCTAATGAGATAAGATCCGGGAAATGTCTAAACCATCCGCAAGGAGGGGTACCATGGTTCCGCCAAAAATCATGGTATGACTGTAAGACCCAACAAAACGTGGGATATTGAATCAACAATAACGTAAACAAATACCAAAACTGGGGTCTTAACCCCAAAACAAGCAACAAACATGGACATTAGTATCTATGTATCTATGTATCTATGTATCTATGTATCTGTGTATCTGTGTATCTATGTATCTATGTATCTGCGTATCTATGTATCTATGTATCTAGTACGTACGTACGGTAGGTAGGTAGGTAGGCAGGCAGGCAGGCAGGCAGGTAGGCAGGTAGGTAGGTTAGGTAGGTTAGGTAGGTTAGGTAGGTTAGGGAGGTTAGGGAGGTTAGGGAGGTTAGGGAGGTTAGGAAGGTTAGGTAGGTTAGGTAGGTAGGTAGTTAGGTAGTTAGGTAGTAAGGTAGTTAGGTAGTTAGGTAGGTAGGTAGGTAAGTAAGTAAGTAAGCGGGTAAGTAAGTAAGTAAGTGAATAAGTAAGTGGGTAAGTGAGTAAGTAAGTGGGTAAGTAAGTAAGTAAGTAAGGAAGGAAGGAAGGAAGGAAGTGACGTATGTATATTTTTTTAATATAATGAGTAAACATATTTTTAAGGTATAATATCATATGATAGTTTGTTGTTTTTAATGAAGCTGTCCCCATGAATGTCCACAACTTCACCGCGCCTGCCCTGCATAGTGGGCGGCCATGCCTGTACTGTTCGGCCTTAGACACAACGAGAGTCGTCACGTTTCGACACGAGGCTCCCTAGGAATGATCTTCCGCAGGAATAGTAGAGCATCGATCGTACCCGGAAAAAAGTCAAACAGTGAAACATATATAATATTATTTATATCATTATATAATCAAATAATATATATTCATATAATCAAATAAGATCATAGATGTACACATATATCCCCATGGCCCGCCTTTTTGGAAAAAAAAACTCGAGTTCATGCGTCGCAAGATCTGGTCCCCGAACACCCCCCAACATGGCTAAAAACTTGAATACCCTGCAGGCAATTCTAGCAAGAAAAACTATTTAAACAGCCCATGGGTTTGACTGAAAATAGGATACTCCTAATTGTTCTCATCGTTTATCATCCTGTTTTCCATCAGCTTGCCAGAAAATGGAGAGCATACCATCATATAAGCCATAGCATGCCATACCCCAAGGCGCCACGGCTACGCCATGCACCGAGGGTCCAAAATGCTCGACGATTTGCGAGCGCTTCAAAGCTCCTGGAAAGTCCAAAGATCCAACATGGCTGGCACATTCTGTAGGAATGTCTGGGTTAGTTGAAGGGTTTTCTCTACAGGAAACCATGGATTTGCCAGCCGAATGTTGTTCTCTTTAGAAACAGTCATTTGCAATTGCCATTTGATTAGTAGAGGGTACACTATCATAAAGGCCAGTAAACTAACATAGCTATGGAAAATGGCCCATATAAACCGAATATTTAATTACAGACGATTATTTACCTATAAAATGGTGATTTTCCACTTTGAATTACCAGAGGGTGGTTGGAACATTTGGTCTCAAGGACCATCTGCAGCTTTCGGAAGCCATGGATAGCCATGGCTTCCCTAGCAGTCGAAATGATCAGACTCCAGGAGTAAGCTGCTTAGATGTGCTAAACGTAGGGAATGGATGGGAACAAAAAAACACAAATTCCCCAGGGTTTTCATCCAAAATTCCCCCGTTCCCTACGTTTAGCACCACTAAGTCCCTAGCGAAGCGAAACATTGGCTCCATCCTTGGAGAGTACCCAAGGTTGGTATCCGGATGGAAACATCCACCGTCACGGCTTCCTTGGCTCGTCATGAACAAGGCTTCGCCCTCTGGTTATTCATTTTGAACCGGTAAATCATCATGTTGATCTATAAATGGGCAATTGTCCGAAGCGTTTTTTTTAATGACCAGAGGGTAAACCATTGGGTCTGGGGTGTATCCCTCGTTTTGACACAACATCTGTTTTTGGTTTTCTATCATCTGGCGTCTTCCCGCTCTTTGACACGATGAATTTGGTGAACAGCAACAGAGCTGGTGAATGGAGTGATAGCCTTATGACGTAAAAGGCTTCATTTTACTGGAAACCAGCAAATAATTAAAAAAAACAAAAAAAAACAAACCAAAAAAACAAACCAAAAAAAAAAACAAACCCAAAAAACAAACAAAAAACAAAACAAAAACAATAAAAATACAATAAACAAAACAAACAACAATAAACAGCGCACGGTTTGAAACTCAGAGAGACTTTGTGCTTCTCCCTAATCGCCGCAGCTTGTTGATACCACTTGCTCTCAAAGTCCACAGTCTGCTGC
>Ga0126342_10008659_pt1 | contig 18232 bp, 14 predicted proteins | sample Cyp1metagenome_FD_92528 | JGI IMG/M metagenome (GOLD analysis project Ga0126342, IMG submission 92528) | Coral microbial communities from Lord Howe Island, Old Settlement Bay, Australia - Cyphastrea 1 metagenome | ecosystem: Host-associated > Invertebrates > Cnidaria > Coral ... | reverse complement strand
TATATATTATAGGATATATATGATATATACATATATATATATATTATAGGATATATATGATATATACATATATATATATATATTATAGGATATATATGATATATACATATATATATATTATAGGATATATATGATATATACATATATATATATATATTATAGGATATATATATATATATTATAGGATATATATATATATTATAGGATATATATATATTATAGGATATATATATATAGATAAAACGTGATAAAACGAGGGGGAATTGCACGGTTTTGTTGGGTCTTTGGTTCTGTGTTTGGTGAAAACCCTTGCGAGTAGGTTGTGTTTTGCATCTAGGGCAACCCGGTTCAAAAAGATACTGTATGAATGTTGCGATTGGGTTGTGTTCTTTGTCTTCAGGAGCTGTGCTTTGAGATGTTCAAATTTTGGAATTATCCTAAGTAACTTGGGAGCACTTGTTTCCAAATCTTGAGTGCTGTCGTAAACCGCATAGGAATTGCATGATGAGGATAAAATATGTACGATGAACTGGTGTAAAGTCATTCGATGCATTCGCATATGGACTCATAAGTCATTGCTCATTCCCATGTTGGTTGGCGGGTTGTTGCTTGAAAATGCTGGAAAGGTGAGTGCCTGGAGTAGCAACAGCTCCACGATGTAAAATTGTTGTCCTCCTTCAAGACCCACAATTACCTTGTAAAATGGTAGCTACATGCAGCTACCAATCACCAATCCCCCCTTTGTTGAGCAAGGGCCCAAGGACCCTCCTGGGATCAGCTGGTCACAGGCGGATGCTTGGAAATCTGGGAAATCGATTCGTCTTCCCGGCGCCACAACCATCCTATGGACAGCAATCCTACAAGAGGAGCCTCGGCAGCTGGAGATCTCATTGTGAAGGGATCCTTTTTGTTCGTGCTTCCCCTGTCAGGCTCCTTCCTGTGCTAGTGTGGTAGGGACAGGCACTTTCTGAGAGTGAGATGCACCTCCCTACCTCGAAACTTGATGGAGTAGCTGTAAGCGAGCGTGAACCCCTGTTCCGCTTGCGAATATTTGCGATGCTCATGATGAACAGAGTTCCCTGGTTTGAATGGAATTCCGGTGGACTTGAAAGAAATTAGGCCCCTATCATGGAGGATTCCTGTGCGACCGAGGAATTTATGCTGGATCCCATGGAACAGCGTCATCTCACCGAATCGCGTGGGCACCTGGGTTGAAGAGAATAGAATGATCTCAATGACCCAGGGAACTCACTTTTGGAATCGTTTGGAGGGGTCAACTACAGTAGATATTCTTGATTCACCACATTTGTTACATGCTTTGACGCATGGAGGGTGGTTCCTGCAGCTGTTAACCACCTCCGGGCGATTGCTGAAGACCCAAGACCTGAGTTGACATTCAAATAGAGGCACCATTGCATCAACCAGGCGTCCAACCATAACAATTGGAGCAACCAAGGGTTTTTCATGTTGAAGCTCCATCAACAAACAGCAGATGCAACCAGGTGTTTTTTTCGCCGAGGTACGGAGGCCAATAGCAGCGGCATTCCCTGCCTGTGGTTCCCAGCGCCAAAGGCTGCCACTGTGATCCTGTTCTTCCATGCCAATGCCGATGCCAAGCTGCAGATGGGAAATCACCGTTTTCAAGAAATAGGTACGAATAGGTGCAGCATTTATGAATGGGTATAATGGGTCATTTTCGATAGCTATGTCAAGCTACCAGATGGTAGTTTCCATCTCTTGTCATTATCCCTAGGGACACCAGCTATGTGTTGTACAATGAGGGGTGCTAGGTCAAACACGGTCCTTATAGTCATATGCCACGCTTTCTTGGCATTGCCTCTCTACTTTATTGGGGCAGCTGCTGGACACATAGGATCGAGCATTGCGCCAAGATGGCTGAAGGGTGGCTGACGGGTTCCCATCAATTGTTGGTGTGTGATCTTCGTCAGCTGAAGTTGCTGGTCAGAAAATCATAGAAAATCCATCCGAATCCCGGGAACAGCACTGCATGGAGATATAACCCACCAATCACCCACAGAAAGCAACCATTAGTTCTCACATGTTCTCACTAGTTCCCGATTTACTAGGTGAATCATGGTGAATCATGGTTAATCACCATCCTTGCTGGGTGAACTCCCCACTTTATGCAGGTGAAATCCCTGTTTTTGCTGTGCCCAGCCCCGGGTTCACTGATGACCCACATCCAGGAAGACCTTGGCATGTCCTTTGCCGTGCTGCGTCACATACGTGATCAGTTCAAGGTAGGACATGGCGTGAGATGAAACGGGATCAAACGCGATGAAACCATGTTAGCTTTAGATGCTTTAGGAATCGATGTTTGTCGTGTTATAATGTGTTATTAGGACATGAAATCACCATTCACGAGCTGCATTTATAAGCTGTTCCTATGATTATGTACCGTTTTTTTTGCTCGACATTTACTATTTGCACATGTTTGATTGACCCCAGGAATAGTGAGATTTTTGCCAAGCAAGTTCGATATCATTTTGATCTACAAGCGTCGTCTCCTGCCAGTCTTTTTCATTCACCGTTGCGGCTGGGGAAGTGTAGAAGATGTTCCTTCACTCGTGCAAGTTAATGATGTCAGATGGTATGATTATACCAGTGCTGGTCCTATCGTGTTATATATTGATACATTTTTATAAGTATGCAATAATTTAGAACAATTTAGATATATAATTTCCATTCACTCGCTTCTGAGTCTCGCTCGTGCGACAATGCACCTAATTGCTCAGCCTTGAAAATCCGGAAGAAATCTTCCTGAAAGACTGGCATTGCATGCCTTTGTGTACAGTGAATTCAGCCAAGCACTCTCAGAATCAGAGAGGTCGGCAGCTGTGCAGGTGCCACAGTGGGATATCTTATATTTAAGACTTTCCAAAGTGGCCAAAACAAGCGTCCTACACAGTCCGACTGGGTACTCCTTGGCCGCAGCCGTCCGGAATGAGCCGTCGTCAGTGCGTCCGCGAAGAGGATTGCAAGGACGAAGCGCAAGCGGATCACGATTGGTTTGCAACACCTGATGCACGATATGAGGTGGACCCATATTCAGCGCACGTAGCGTTGTAGGCTTGACGCCAATCGCACCATACTGCCATTGTTCAATTCGGTGCTGCCAGGCGTCCGGGAGCTTCATGACCCACTCACTATGGCACTGTGTGCGCCATACCGATGCCCGTTCTTCATCTGGATGTTCGGCGGGATGCTCCATCAGGGAGCCAGCACCGGCCAACACGAGAGAGACCTCGGCAATGATGGAGTGCATGAAGAGGCGCGAACCAATCAATGTTTGAAAAAGCTCTCTAGAGGAGCGGCCCTCAAGCAACCACGGACATGTAGCCGACCGAAGAGGACGAGGATGACGACATCCTTCCAATGCGATATGCCTAGCTGCGCTGAATGTTTCACAGGGCGGGCCTGTGAGACCTGCGGCAAACCACCGTTTGCGGATGATGGCAAGCAATCTTGTGAACACAGGCCCTCGATCCAGATTCCCCAGCTCAGCATCAATTGCGGTATCGACAGAGAGGATGCGTACTGTATATCCCGGCAACACTCCTGTGCAACATTCGCTCCAAAAGTGACAGTCACCACGGCGCCTTCGTCCACTAAAGAGATGCAGCACCCAAATAATGGGTTGTCCATTCTCCCAGGTGATGGGCACGGGAAGAGGTTCTGGTACCTGTGTAATGGAGCAAAGAATATGTTGCAGAGAAGCCTGTTGATTCTGAACTGGATGTAGAAGAGGTTCAAGGCTGCGTGGCAGAGTTGCGGACGTCGCGGCTACTGCCTCATCCCTGGGTTGGTACGCCGTCGTGATACGCACATGCCAGGCCAAGAGCTTGCCAATGGGCGATTCAAAGACGATCTCCTGAATCTCCATTTTCACCCTCTGAAAAACCGTTGGAGTCAAATGCAAAAACCGACGATAACAAAGAGCTAGACGACACCACAAGAATAGGGCCCATTCCTCCTCTGCAGTTAACGCCATGGATGTTAAATCAAAAATCAACTGATCGACATTCAAACTCCCATCTGGCTTCCATGAGCGTAGTGCAGCATCTGCACGTGCCCAAAAAGAGGATTTCACGTCATCTGGCAGGTGATTAGGAAAACCTTCTGCCGTCCATGCCCTTTGCAACGCAGCTTCTGCATGCTCGCGAGTCAAAAGCTGCAGATCAATAGGTGCAATCTGTGGCATAGGAACTGTCTGCGCTGGAAGACGGGAAAACCCTCGCAAATCAATGGGAACCTCAATGTGACATGCCTCACGAAGTGGAGCATAACGCCACGTCAACTGGGCGTAGCAGCCATCTAGGGTACTACGTGAAAGTCGTAAATGTTGCTGGAGGCCAGCAGCAGACCAAAAACATTTATGGCATGCTAAACACGTATCCGAAAAGACAAACTGCCGCTCATCAGAAATGAGTTGATGGGCGGTCCACATGTGTGCCACAAGTTTCTGTTTCATGTCAAACTGCGCCTCACACCAATCGCATGGAAATACCGTATCAGTAGGAAACTGCGAAGGTGCAAAGGATGTCTCAAACTTGACACCTCCATGTTGCAAAGCCTCTTTCAATTGTTTGTGCAGGGCAACTACATCACCAACCACATGAAACTGCATCAAACATTGTTTGAACAAACGTCGAACAACAGAAGGCCCGTTGGAACAATGTGCTCCAAACCAAGTCCAAATTTGTTCAATAGAAGCTGTAGCAAGATCAACGGGGCAAAAGGTTGAATCCATAGAGGCAAGCCAGGTAAGCGCCTGTCGCAGTGCAGCAAACCATCCATGCGGCAAATGAGCAACGGAGGTCAAAAAATCATGGAGAAGTTGTGGACCATTGGTTGCACACTGGAAGGCGTAAAGGAGCCTGGCTTTCACCAACCGCAAAGCCAGAGGTGGCAATTTCCATTCACACTGAAGGGCAAAATCGGTGTGTTGGTCCTCCGACCAGCATCCATCATTTACAATCATTCTTTGCCAACCCATGATGCATGAATGTAACACTTGAAAGGATCGACGCGACAGTAAATCCCAATTACCTGAGCCATGGAGAAGTACCGGAATAATGAGACTTTCAAAAAGTTTCAATCTGGTGCCAATGCTAACATGCCGATTCTTGAGGATGGACTTGCCAACCTGACGAAAGGCCTGAATGGCTCGGTGTTTGCGATGGGAAATCTCTTTTTGAAGCGTGCAATCTGCAGCAAAAACCGTGCCTAAGTGCTCATATGATGCAACACATCGCAAATGCATGCCAAGATTGGGTAGGGGTATCTGTCCAAGGCGTTCGACAAACAGTGCATGGCGGTGGGCTGGTGCCGTGGCAGATCGAAACGAAAGGACAACCTCTGTTTTCTTGGCTTTGAAATTGAGTCCCAATCCATATGTTAGAAAAACTTCATGAGTGGTGTGAGCAACTTGGGCAACGGATGTTTCCAAAGTATCACACTGAGGGGCCACTATGGGTATCGCAACATCGTCGACCCAAGCAATGGGCGGTGCCCACAAACCAAGCATTGAAAATCCACATTGCATGGCAGGCATCTCCTGCAACCTTGAATGCAAATCACGGAGAACATGTACCATAACTGCGTTAAATGCAACGTCAGCTAGTGGGCTGCCTGGTCGGCTCCCTCGTGAGGTGCAAAAAGCAGCATCAGTGCCCGACAATCCAAACCATGTGTACACATGCGCATCCTGGAGAAGTCTACGGTCAGCCAGGGGAACATCATGATGAAGCAAACTTGAAGTCCGTTCAATTTCATGTCGCAAATGCTCTAGGTTGCATCCACTCTCCTCAAGAAGCTTCTGAAGATGAATCGGCAACTCATGACCAGAGCCAAACAGAATCTGTCGAATCATGCTATGAAATGCACTTTTAACATCTAAAAACAAGACGGCAGAAGGCAGCTGGCAGTCTCGTGCTTTTGCATGAAAGGATCTGAGATAGTGAGTGGCATACAAGGTTGAGCAGCCGGGGAAGCCCCCTAACTGCAGCGGCATTCTCCAACTCAGAAGGGCGGGGAGAAAGCGTTGCCTCAAAAGAGAGTGGGCCAGTTTGCCTACAACATCAATGATCATGATGCCGCGCATGTTTGCCACCTCTCGGCTTTGTGATTTTTTCGCGATTGCGCAAAGCAATCCGCCCTTAAATTGTATGGGCTCAGCTCCTACGAGCCACATTTTCATGATCAGCTGCAACAATGACTCTGAGATGTCAGGTCCTGCCGCACGGAGGCTGCCAGGTGTGATACCATCAATGCCTGGTGCTTTGTGTGCTGACAGGCGCTGCAAAGTGTTCTCAACATCAAGACGAGAGGGCATTTGCTGAAGCGATAACTCAAGAGGTTGTTCATCAAGCTGCAGTTGCTGGTGAGCATGGCACTCTGCTAACAGGCGGGCATAGTCAGTTTCATAACCTGCCTCGAGACGACAGAAATGTGTGGCTTGTTGTTCAACTGACGGGCCAGAGCAACGGATGTTGCTTTTGCGCTTGTTTTTAGCACGGGGAAGCAGTGGCTTAATTGCATCCCAAATACGGTGAAAGCCTTGAGAAGCAACACTGCCAGTTTGTTCAGCAAGGTCATCAAAGAAACGTCGATCGTCTGTGCGCACTGCGTGACACACACGCAGAGATGCCATGCGATATTTCTCTGCTGAAATAGCAAGCTCACAATCAGCACGAAAAGTGCTAGTGGGCAAATTGATGGATTTCGAGTCACATTTTTTCCAGCTACGAAAACACACTTGCAGACGCACGGTTCTAGCAGCCGCTTTGGCACATTGCAAAGAGCGAAAGAGGCTCTTCTTCCGTTGAATCAAAGCACACGTTTCATCAGTGAGGTGCTTCTTGCGCAAATGCTGTTTTGGATTGTGACCAAAATAGTGCTGCAAATTGACCTGAAGGTAAGATGCGTGTGTGTGCACATCACTGTTCCATGTAATGGTGTGGTGCGAAGACGTCACTGGAACATCACACTGATCCGAGGCCACAGATCGATCTGTCAGCATCCAGACGTCAGCACACAAACAGGAATGATCTGGTCTAGCAAGCGAAAGGTCAACGTCCTCTGAAACCCACGTGCATACACCATCTGAACGCAGATTGTCAGAGAGAGCAATGTAATCAATGCGTCCTTGAGCTCCTTCAGCATGGGTCCATGTGGCATGTGATCCAATGTGAGCATCTTCAAAGGTCTGAGGCACGTATAAACCATGTTGAATGAGCCATTCATGAAAAACAGCACCTCTCATATTCTCATCTTCGGCACCACAAGCTCCTACAGAATTGGAGACCACAGAACCCAAACGGCCATTGGAGTCACATAGCACAGCCCAGGTCCACGAAGTGTAACCATTGGGAATCAGATTGCTTGTCTGAGCCCACCAACGTTGGAGTTCAACTTCATCATCACTACAAGGAGCATGAAGAACAAGAAAAAGAAGTGCAAGTTGAGGATGACGCAAATGGACAATGAGGCGCCTATCGTCACCATGAATGATACGCAAATGTTCATGGGACACCTTCAGGGTTTTGTGGGCTATGTTGATCTGATTGGCAATCCAGAACTGGACACCACCATGTCCTCGAGCTGTGGCACTAGACGATAAGACATGGAATGATTCAAATGTCTGATGCCCAGAATAACCACATCTCGTTTCCTGAAGACCAATGCAATGCAATCCAGCTGACAAGAACTGTATGGCGAGCTGTTCAGCACGCGCCCCCAGAAACGACCCACCATGATCTTGTTGAGGATACAAGGTAAGAACATTAGCTGTGGCAAATCGCAAGCAAATCTGTTCAGCTGACATTTGTGTGCCTTGGTGTCTTACACGTCTTCGTTCAAAGGGCTGAGCTTGGAAATCAGGCAAATGCGCAAGCGGGGCAGCCGCATTAAACTTCCATTGATGTTTGTGCAGAACTGGCGCATCACCATCCCCTCGAACGGATTTTTCGTAAAGCCAAAGCCATGAAAGTGCACATTGGTCAGACCCTTCATGCAAACAACATTGGAGAAGTGCTGAAAGGTCGGTGGTGACAGAGCTTGACTTCAAAGCAGTGGATGCAACTGAATCGGCCAAATCATTCCAAGGGTGACCAGAATGCCCCTTAACATGATCCCAGCTGACACGGCAGAACGAAAGTTGCTCTAACCATAAAGTCAAAGCGCGAGCAACAAGAGTCAAATCACTATTGAGGGTGGTGGCACAACGTCCCTGAGCAGCCCGTCCAGCATAAATGTTATCATACAGGAAAGACACCGGCGTGGGAGAAAAACCTAGGGTCAAAGCAAGGTAGCATGCCCAGTGAATGGCTAATATCACAGCCGATGCTTCTGCACGTGGGGCTGAGGCAGTTGCTGCACACAGTGATGTCAAATAACCTCCAAAACGTGTGCCCTGTGAAGTGTGAACAATCAAAACTACTCCTGCGGCTGCCGAGCCACATGCACGGCTAAAGGCACCATCAGTGTAGAATTCAAAAGCAAGCGGATACTCATAGGTCCAGAAAGGTGTGACCTGCAGAGCATCAATCGTCACTTGAGTACATTTCGTCGCTCGCAGGTCAAAGCAAACTTGTGGAGCTGGAAAAGTCGTAAGCCTTTGTCGCAAATCTGCAATGCTTTGACAGTTGACCACAGTCCATACTGGGGATGGAAGTAAAGTGGCAAGCTGAAGCACTTCACCTTTCTGGCTGACTGGTGGATCAACGAAACCATGATCATCTGCAGTACATACCGTTCGAGGCATCGGAGGTTTTTGCAGCAGGTTGGTCTCGTCAGTCTCAGCAGGTTCTGATCGAGGATGCAAATCTGCACGTACAGGGACCTCAACCTCAATAGCAATCACGATGTTGTCGCCATTTTCAAGGCGATATGAGTCATCACGAAGAAATTCTCGAGGTCCAATGCCAACATGAAAGTTGAAACTACGCAGATGCGATGGTACAGGAAGAATGTCAACAATGGATGAAGCGGTTTGTCGCTCATGAATGCATACCGCAGAGTGATGAATATCATCCTGATAGCCCAGGTGAGCAACACCGGACAAAAGCACCACAACGTGCTCTCTGCGGGGCTCTTGCACTATGAGCACATGGCCAATCAGATTCTGTGTTGGCGGGTTGGGTGGTGCTGGGTCAACCCAATACAGCTCAGTACGCAGGCGCATATCAAGACGATCACGCCACGCTTCCATGAGTGCGCGCTGCCATGCAGAGATGTCAGACCGCAAACGCACAGTTCGATGCGGTTGGCACCGAGGTTGTCGATGGCAGTTCACGTACCATGCAGCAACATATGCAACTGGGCCTTCATCTTCACGTTCAGTGACAGCGAAAGAATCGAAAGTGCGCTGAAGCATGTGAATCCAATTGGGAGCCGAAATCATGTATTCAATGCGAGGACTAGGAGGGGCATCACCAATCATAGCTCTCAATCGCTGACGGAAATCATCACTATCACTAGCAAGAGGATCAGCTGGAGCGTCAGGTGAGCGGCGATGAATCAGAAACCGAAACGCATGGCCATGCCGTGCAAAAGCACGTTCGTGAGGATGAAATTGCCGTGTACCGAACCAAAGAGAACAGATATTGCGTGGTTGATCAGGCGGACAATCTTCACCAGCTTGAATCATGGTGGTCACCGATTGGATGTCGATACGGTCACCCATCACCAGGGCGTGTGAATGTGCCCTTCCTTGGTCGTACTCGCTGTCATACACCGACATAAGAACTGAGCGTTGGAAGGCAGCTGCTCTTTGAAGTATCATCATCTGACCGATAGTTTGCTCAGCACGATCATCTGGGGGTGGATAGATCAAGAAGCACTCAATGGGCTCATCAGATCTGATGCGATCCCTCCAGAGGAGCTTCAGCTGCGTCTCCCAGTTTTCATAATCATCTGCCAAGACTGCTATACGGGAATTGTAGCAGCGTTGGTATGAATCATGATCGGTGTACCAGGTTTCCAAGCGGCCCAAAATCTCTGCGCCACCTGGTCCCAAAACAGCTAACCTCGTCCAAAGTTCATGAACGTCTTGCACCCACGGTGCATACGTCTCAATGTCCGGCGCAGCAATGTTTTGATCTTGAATGGCATCAGCTGTTTCCTGCAAGACTCTGACCGCACGAAGGAAGGCCTCTGTGAAACTCATCTGATCGATACGCGGATGGTTCAATGACCGCACATGCGAAGACAATGCTGATGAAACAACCCGTATGTCAGTACTATTGCAGCCATCACATCCAAAATCGTCAGGCACAGAGGATCATTCATGGTTCTGAGTGCAGGAATGGTGTGAAGTCACCACAGCTGTCTGCAACAGAGTCACATCATCAGATGAGGGTAAACCAAACTCATGTCTCAAGTCTTCAGAAGGTGCAAGGCTTGGAGAATAACCGGAGCGTGAGGAGGCAACAGAGGAGTGTTGTTCTTGTGCATCATCACTTTGCCGGTAAAATTGCAACAAACGCTGAGTGGACCAGCCACATGTTTCAGGTGGAGGAATTACAACCTTAACATAGTCACCTGGTCGGATTGGAAATCGGGGGTTGCCAATTGTGACGACTGCTTGACGATTACAGTACAAAAGGCAACGCTGCCCTTCAATCTGACAATAAGTGGCCACATCAACAGTCTGAAAAACGCTGCGTCTATCGGCGATTTGTGGGAATGCATACACGGCTCGATCAACAACTGGTGCTGTATGATAATGAGCTTCATGTGCATTAGCATGGATCTCCAAATCTGCCAGCGCTAACACGCGTGGTTCACCTGGGTCAAGGTCACCAACGAGATGTGCAATCAGAGGAACCACATCACTGGGAAGGTCATGCAGAGGAGAAGCAATATCAATGAGACTTAATAAGTCATCACCATCAATACGCAGGAGTCGTGCAGCCTCATGCATCATCAAGTGGTAATCAGACCAATCAATGCTACCAAACACTGGGGGATCATCCAAATGGTAGATGCAAACTCGTTGTGAAATATGGGATGAGGAGCTCACAGAAGAGTGATCATCGGGAACATGCACCTCTGGAGCATCACCAATCCCTGCATGATTTTGTTCTTGAAAAATCGGAACGTCAACAGGCAGAGCATCAATGTGAGTGTCTGGCAAAGTCAACCTAGCATGACCGTCAGGTTCACGTCGACACGTCATCTGCGGGACGTTCAATTGCATAAATGAAACTGAATCTGTATCAATGCCACAGGCTTTCGAGATCAACACAACCGTAGAACATGGATCATCATGAAAGTCAAGGGATGATTTCTGATATGCATGGGTATGAGGGTCTAAAGCCCAAGGTTTGGTGCGCCAACCAAAGAGGGAATCTTCTGACAGAGACACTGAGAACCTACTGTGCGTGTCCTCATGGTCAATGACAAGATGAACATCTTCTGCAAACTGAACATGACGTTGGCATCTGTGCGTTTTGCCAACCTGAAATGTTTCAGCAGTCAGAGCCGCAGAGGTCCCAACCTCATGGGCCAATTGGATGGCATTGTTCAGAGCAGTCCATGGTGCTTTGAAATCTGGTTCATCAACTATGGAGTGCTGCCAATTCATCATAGCTACATCAGCTGATGAGGGGGTTGGCCCACAGCAACAGTACGCATTCGTCACTTGTTGCCGGGCACCCCAAAAGGCTGCATGGACGGAAGCGAAGAACCGGAAAGCTCGCCAACCTCGTCGTCGGTGGGATCTGGAGCCTTGCGCTGCCGTTTTGCCTTTTGCTCTTCTATCTCTGCTTTCTCTGTCAGGTCTTGAAGACTGGTCACAACAGTCGTCAGGCCTTCGTGGATGCGCTTGGAGTTTTCGAGCTGCAAGGTCATCTCGGAGTCTTGCGGCTCCTTGTCGTCGTCGGAGATGGTCTCGGTGTCGTTCTCCTTCAACTGTGCCGATTGCTCGTGGAAGTTGCGCTTGGCTGCCACCAGAGCTTCGAGGGCATTGTCCAAGTTCTCCTGCATCGCCTGCGCTTGTGTTTGAAACATCGTGGTGTATTCCTGCCAAGTGGTCACACTCTGTTGCAGAAAAATTCTCCAGTCTGTCATCAATTTTACCCTGGCAGAGGGAGGTAGCAGCTGATACAGCCTTTTTGGCTTTCTTGACTTTGTCCACAGCTCGGTGTAACCCTTTGGTTGTCAATTCTTCTTCTCGAGCTGCTTGCTTTTTCACTTCTTCCTGTAACCCTGCTGGAAGAGACTCTTCCGGAGCCTTCTTCAATTCTCGCAGCAGTGATTTCAGACGTACTTCGGCATCTGAAGGAGCTGCCGGTGAGGGAGCATACAAGGAAGTGTCTTGTGCAACGATCTGTGGACCCCAAATCCCATCTGGTGGTGGAGCTACTTGGGGTGCATTTGCATTTCCATATCCTTGAGGAGCAGGTACAATAATAGGTGGGGGCGGCGGAGGGACCAGCACAGCGCTCACACCAGAGCCTTTCATAGAGGTCTGCCCTTTGCCATCGCCCTTGTGCATCATAGGAGCAGGAGCTGGTAGCGGGGCTTGCTGTACTTGGGCAGAATACTGTTGATGCTGCCCATGATTGCCACGACGGTATCGCCTCGATCTTTGTCGAGGACTGCGGCCTGATCCATGACCTCGACCTTGTCCTGCATTGTGACCCCAGTCCGCTTGAGAATGCTGAGGTTGTTGATAGTTCCATGGCACTGCAGCCGACGAGTCTTGATACGCTCGTGGCAGCGACTTCGATCTTTGAGCTTCTCCAGGAACAAAATCGGGATCGTAGCACTGATGCCAATGACCACCGCACCATGCACACCTTGGCATCTGTCCTTTCAAGGTCTTGAGACATGCGCGGCATCTCCATGGTGGGGCTTTCACGGACGCCATCTCTCTCTGAATACGGTGCAGAAAAGAAGGGTCTTGACTGTGATGTGCTGACAAGATGGTGTAAATCCGTGCCAGCTGTTTCACAGACAAACGCTGAAAGCCTCTCGTATGTAGGAACCACTGCAAACGTGCCTTGGCTCTGGCGCGCCTCTGTGATCTCTTCTGCGCAAAGGAAGTCGTAATTCACCTTGAGCAGGATCAAAAAGAGGATAAGGAAGATCGGAAGTGCCTTGCACATACACCGAAGCGGCCAGGAAGTACACGGGCAAAGCGAGGTGATCACCAGGAACCCTGGGAGAGCACAATGCCACGAGCAGCGCCGCAGCCGCAAGGCAAACCGAAAGAGTGTGCTCGCAAAGGCAGGAATGTGGCAGCAGCACACAACCAGCCCGCGGGTATCGCACAAACCCGCTAAGTTCAACAGCTGACGGGGGGTACCCGAGGAGCCGAGACCTTTTAGATATATAAATATCATTAAATATACTATTATTATATCATTCCCCAAAAGATCCCAATAGCACCGATGCACTTGTGATCCACAGGTGAACGTGCTGGCAGCTGAGTACCCCGGACACTTGGATAGGTGTCGATCCCAGGAGATGATCTCATTGGAAAACAAGTTTTTTTTGGTCCCTTAAAAGGGGGACAAAAAAATACAAAACATGTTTTTGGGCTTAACATGTCTTACATTTTTTTACCTGATTATAGTGAATTATATATATGTTTTTAATCAGATAAACTTAAATTGTAGTACATGTTCTTACCAGATGACCCATGATTCTGCATGATTGTTTTGCAAAAAAAAAACCAGCAGAAATGAAAAATGTATGTTACATTTTGGATCTGATCCCCCAGTGATATTGTATCAGATATACATATATATATATATACCATTGATTTGGATCATATCCATTGATTTGTATATCTACTACCAGTGATATTGTACCAGATCTATATAATTATATATATACCAGTGATTTGGATAATATCCGATATCCATTGATTTGTATATCTACTAGCAGTGATATTGCACCAGATCTCCGAGGATATGGCCTTCTACATGCCATGGAGCCCTCGGAGGATGCAGTGTACGAAGTGGCACTGACCACCTTCCGATTCCTGGTGGATGTGCCTCGGAGAGGTGAGTCGCCAGCGGTTGATGGCTTGATGTTTGGCATATGTGATAAGTGTATGATTTTGTCATATGTTTGGCTATATTTTGATTTATTCATATATATATATAATTAGATTCTTTATTATGATGATATCATTATGATATGATTTTAAAAAAAACTGTATATTTTGCAATATGTTGCTGGCCGGTAGCATCATTAATAATTATGTTCTATGTTGAACTAGAGTTTTAGGGGATGATCCATCGGCACAACCGAGACACCATGGGTTGTTTGTTTTATGTTTTTTCCTCCCAGGGTGACAATATCGAAACTCATCAAAGCTATACAGCTGGTTGGTGGTTTTAAACATTTTTTATTTTCCATAATATATGGGATCATCCTTCCCATTGACCAGATATTTTTCAGAGGGGTTGAAACCACCAACCAGATAGAGTTGCCAATCCCTATCATCCAATAGATCTTGATGAATTACCATTACATTGGATCTCCATACATTGCCAATCTATTACTATTACTATTACTCATTTTTATGATTGCCAATCCCTATCTCCATGTCCAGTTGCCTTAGGAGATTGGCGTGAGATATTCGCAGATCATTCTCTTTGGCAGATCCTTAGGGAGCGGCCCAGCGGTTCCTCGGAAGAGCATCTGGATAGCGGGGTTCCATTTCTATGGGGCTGGCTGCCAGAATGGATGGTTTATACCCTCTGGTAAACTAACATAGCTATGGAAAATCACCATTTTTAATGGGAAAATCCACTATAAATGGCAATTTTCAATAGCTACGTTAAATTACCAGAGGGTAATGGAAAATCCTATTCAAATGGATGATTTGGGGTACCCCATTGTAGGAACCCCCCTACAGTGTAGGTTTTATATACTGTAGAAAGGGAAAATCATCTGGAACAGGTGGAGTTTCCAGCCAGCCACGTTTGATGAGCGGAGGCTAATTCTACCGTATTTTGGGGAGATGGACATATTGAATCATAAGTCAAGTCTTCACCACCCCAAAAGTGACCCCAATAAAATTGACGATTAAAGATGCATGAACCACTAAAAGACCTTGTAAACATGTATTAACCATCTACAATATTCTACAATATCATCTGGGGGTGTCAAATACCCATGAAAAAGAAGAGCGGCTTGTGACGCCCTGGCCGTCAGGTATTCTTGGCTGCGCAATACCCTGCACCCTTGGCAGCACTTAGCTGGGAGCCTGGTGTGGCCTCTTGTGATTTGAACTTTCATTAACTTTTTTTTGGCCAAGTGCCTTCTTCAGCCATTTCCACAACCTTCCAAGATGAATATATCAGGTCTATAGTTTGCAAAAAAACAAGCACTTACACATGTATATATATATGCATATATACATAATGTTGTATCCTGATTAGTGTGGTGGGTCGGTTTAGTGACAAGTGATCCCAAAATAATTCAGGATCACGGTAAATAATTGGGTGGGTCGGTTTTGTGGAAAGTTTTTTTGTGGAAAGTTTACAGTATTGTTTTTTCATTTTTGAATTGTTTTATTGTGTTTATTTGTTGTTTAATTTTATTTCAATTTTTATGTTGTTTATTTTTATCTTTATTTAGTTAAAAAAAAAAACAGTTTTTGCTTAATATGTTTCAGTTTTTTTCTTGAGCAATATTGATCCGAAATAATATGTTTGTTGTGGTGGTGCTCTATTGTGTCCAGCTGTTGTCTGAAGAATTTGTTCTTTCCTTTTTTCAGTTGGTTTTCATGAGCAATATTGATCCTAAATAATATGTTTGTTGTGGTGGTCCTCTATTGTGTCCAACTGTTGTTTGAAGAAACAATTTATTAAGGTTAATTATCAGCCATCAGCAATAATTAATTGATTATATAGGATGCATTATTAAAACCCAATTAAAAAAAGCATTCAAACAATTTTTCAAGGAAGTAGTCCATGAGCAACCCTGATCCTCAATAGTATGTTTGTTGTGGTGGTCCTCTATTGTGTCCAGCTGCTGCCTGAGGTGAAAAAAAATCAAATTATCCTTGTCCTTTGCTAAAGTTTGTTCTTTTACTTTCTTAGTTCCATTCTTTTGAAATTCTTAGAAATGCCCAATTTCCCAATATATATATACATATAATGCCGCAATGCCTTTTTAAAACCAAATTAAAAAACAGCACTCAAACAATTTTTCAAGGGAGTAGTCCATGAGCAACCCTGATCCTTAATAGTATGTTTGTTGTGGTGGTCCTCTTATGTGTCCAGCTGCTGCCTGAGGTGAAAAAAATCAATCATTCCTTTTGTCCTTTTCCTTTGCCAAAGCTCTTTTCTTTTATTGTCTTGATTAGTTTCAATTGAAAGTAAATTGAAATCAATTGAAAATCAATTGAAAACATGTGAAAATCAATTGAAAATCAAATTAAAATCAATTGAAATCAATTGAAATCAAATTGAAGTCAATTGAAAGTAAATTGAAATCAATTGAAAATCAACTGAAATCAATTGAAAGTAAATTGAAAGTAAATTGAAATCAATTGAAATCCATTGAAAATCAATTGAAATCAATTGAAAATCAATTGAAAGTAAATTGAAATCAATTGAAAATCAATTGAAAATCAATTGAAAGTAAATTGAAATCAAATGAAAATCAATTGAAATCTATAAATTCCACACTATTCAGACCCGTGAGCTTGAAAATTTCTACACTAAAGAGACTCAAAAAAATGTTTAGGGGGGGCCTCACACTAATCAGGATACTACATTATATATAATCATATTATATGCCATGTCACCATATCCCCATATGCCCTCCAGTTTGGTTCCAGGCATGTTCCACCCCACCAGGTGGGCGGCCTGATCCTGGTCTCGGCCTTCAGTAGCATCAAGGCGGCGGTGCAGAGCATCGTAGGACGCGTCTTGGCCTGGACATTCACCGAGCGCTTTCCCAACAGCAGGCGCGGACCTGACGGGCCTGGCGGCGAGCTGATGGAAGATGAGTTGGGAAGATGAGTTGGGATGGAGATGGGGATGAGAACATGTCCGATGGTTTTGACGTTCAATTTGTTTTTGGGGGGAAGTGGATGGGAGAAATTGATGAGAAATGGATGAAGCTGAAAATGGTGGAATTCAGGATCAAAGGTAGAGGATTTTCTGCGAAGAAAATGATGGCAGATGGTTGTTGGAAGATGGGGATGGGATAACTGGGTGATGATTTTTGATCCCATGGGAAGAAGGATGATCATACTGGGGATATATATAATTCACAGGGATAGAATGGGATTAAATGGGGATAGAATGGGATGGGATGAGATGAGATGACATTGGTTGGAATGAGGATTGTGGATGTTTTGGGAAGGTTTGGAATTTGTTTGCTGGATTTGTTGGTCCTGTGTTTGTTGGAAGCAGGTCTGACAGATGATGATAAAGGAAAGAAAGGATGTCAATACATGCGAAATTTGTCATGGAAGTTGCTGAGATTGCACAAGGAGTTGATTGATCATCAGCAATGACACGTAAAGATGCCCAAGTTGTTTTGTTTCCTGGGCTGTTTGATGCTGTGATGCTTCCCATTGTTGGCCAATTGTGCTCGGTCACACCCCCAACCAAGCCCGTCCAGCTGACAGGATCATTGCAAACGTCTCATGTTCCACGCTGTTTATCCATGGTGAAGCTGATAGCTTGATCCCAGCAGAGCATTCGCTGAAACTCTTCAAGCAACTTGCCCAATTGATGGGGGAAACGGTGTTGCAATGAGTTTAGGACAAATGATTGGGGAGAATCGGAAAAGCTGACCCATGAGATTGCATGCAAATGTGACCACAAGTGCCCAAAGCTGCACGCCTTTACTGTGAGGTGTACTTCCTTTTGCCTTTTGCCCGCATGCATTAACATGAACAGTCGGTACATAGTTGTTCCTACATATGCATACAGACGTTATACATAATTGCAGTGCTTACGCTGCATATATACACATGTGTGTCATTGTGTATCTACATGCGCATCTGTAGTATTAAATTTCACGAGCTCCTGGGATTTTGTGTTTTTTAGGGAATATTGGATATCAAGGTCAAGATGCAATATTTGGTGCAGTGTAAAAATATGTTTGCAAATTGTGTAAAAACATGTCTTTTTTGCCGAGCGAAGGTGCGATCTCCGACTGTTTCCAACCGTTTCCCCTTGGACACCTTTGGACCTTCAAAAAAAAAACGGCGTTGCGCGGAAATGCTTAT
>Ga0126342_10008658_pt1 | contig 18233 bp, 10 predicted proteins | sample Cyp1metagenome_FD_92528 | JGI IMG/M metagenome (GOLD analysis project Ga0126342, IMG submission 92528) | Coral microbial communities from Lord Howe Island, Old Settlement Bay, Australia - Cyphastrea 1 metagenome | ecosystem: Host-associated > Invertebrates > Cnidaria > Coral ... | reverse complement strand
TACATATAATGATTATAATACCCAACTTTCGCGAAACTTTCGCCAAATAAAATTTTACTTTCGCGAACTCGAAAAAAACTTTCGCGAGGATTTCCAACATAACATGCACGGCTTTCGCAATTAAAACTCCTTACAAGGACCTTTAGATCGATCACCATATGTATGTATCTGTGTCTCAAAGAACAAACATGGGTCATTCCGCGGTGATCCCTAGCAATTAATCGGTCTAGATCAGCTGATTCCTGGTGTGGATTGGGAGTATAAATCGCCTGGGGTCTTTACCATACCTTAAGTATTGAGCCACAACTATATTGCCATGGCAATATGGGATCTAATGGGATATACAATCAATATCATGGTTATGGGATGTTATGGGATGTTGTGGGCGTGGGTCAAAATTTACAGCCCAGAGTGCAAATGGACTGGCCATCTTTAGTCTGAAGTGTGAACTGTCCACCATCAACATTCTGGTGCGTAGACACCATTGGCTCATGTGGCTTGACTCAACAGGTCAGACACAGCCAAGAATTATTTTTCTTGGATTCTATCCCCATCTGTTATCAAATCATATCCCCCAATATTGCCACCATACATTCCCAGTAGCGTGGTGAACCCAACAGCAAACCAGCCCCAAAATCGCAATCTTTATTGGCGGGATTTCAACCATCCCCAGTCATGCTACGTTTATTATTTGGGTCGCCCACATTAACCGTGATTTCTCACTGTGTAGTGATAGATTAAGCACACATACATGTATATCCATATCTGGATATATATATATATTAACCATAAGAGGTTAACCATTGTGTTAACCATATATTAACCATATATCATATATCAACCATGATATTAAGCATAGATAAAGCATGTGTTTACCACATTGATATCACTACCAGCGGTTTTTAACCTTCCCGCCTCCTGCACCACCGCCGCTGCGCTGCGCCGAAAGCGACCCCGGCGCAGCTCGCGCAGGATGGAAGCGGTGCTGCGAGCCTTCGGGCGAAGCCATAGTATGTTGGAAGAAATCTCGGGTTTATGACCGTAGGAAAAAAATAGGATGAAAAACAATACAGAATTTATATAACCCGTAGGATTTATGAGATATGTCATATGTCTTCTTGAATCTTGGTTACCCCTCGGGGGATTTAACAATTTTCTATGGGAAATGGTCCATGTATAGATGAATAGATGATTTATGATGATTTTCCTTTAAACATGTGATTTTCTACGATAAAATAACCACATGGTATCTGAATTATATAACCAGTGGTTTATCTGTCGGCCCAAGTCTTTCCACTAGTGGGGCTGTTTACGACTGATGCTTGGGAGATCGTTTGCAATGGCGTTGTTTCCTTCTTGCTCAGTGCCCTGATCGGATGGCATTCCCTTTGGTGCATCTCTTGAAGTCACCGGTGGAGACGAACATGCCACTCTTCATCCGGACAATTTGAGGTCACGACAAACATTGCCCTCCTTCTGTTGGCTTCATTGCCTTGGCTGCATTGTTTTGCTTCGTGAGCGTTCCGCTTATGTCCTTCGAAGGGCTGGATTCAACGTTCAACTTGAACAGAACATTGTCGGCACCAAACTCGATAGGGACCCTGTCTGCGGCAAGGGGCATGTGTCGTTACCTGCAAGTTGCCAACAACAATTGGTGCTTGCAGACCACAATCTGAACATGAGTCGTGCTGCGCATGGCTAGGGCTTGGTCAGGGCACTTATTCCCTGCAGCCGCACCATGAGCTTTGAAAGAGGAGTGTCGCAATGCAGCCGAGTGAAGATCGCAATACCTTGTGTGGCCCATCCTTTTGTTGGGAGAGTGGAAATCGTATGACGCTGTGCAGATGGGGCCGGTGTGGCTTAAGCCAGCCAAAAATGTAGGGTCACACATCTCGTGTTTTTGCCCATAGAAAGGATAGGGCTTTGTGCAATTTTGTGCAGCATCATCTCTATCCTTTCTTTACTTTCCCGTCGTTGACTCCTGCAACAAGATGAAGCACTGTATTTTATTCTTGTGCACCCCGTCGGAGCACTGAACAGAATCAGCGCCACTTGGTGGTTGGATGTGGTTGGTAAATTAATGGAGTGGTGAGCATGCCTGACAGGAGGCTGCCCGCTTTCGGTTCCACACCGGTTTGCCCTACTGGGCGCACTGTGCTGCGGAAGTTGAAGTTTAGCATGTTGTGTCGTCCCACATCCTGTGGACTACCCATGGCTGGCAGGTGGGGACAAACTCACCCACCTGCCAGCGAGATGTGTACAAAGCAGCCTGTCGGACCTGAACCTAGTGCTGCGCCGCACTGCTGCCGCTGTGCGCGCACCACTCAGAAGCTGTCCGCGATATATGATTAAAGCACGGATTCAATTTTCTTTTCCAACGAAATGGTTGGTGGGAATGATGTCAATTTACTCTCTGCAGATTGGTTAAATCATGGAAATCCAGGTTTCCCCGTTCGGAAGATGACCTGCATATACCTGCATTCATGATGGGTTCACAGATCTATGTCAATTTAGTTTAATTTATTGGATGGTGAGTGATTTCGGCAACAATTGCTGGGAGATTTTGCTGTGAAACGTAGGAATTCATTTATTTGAGTAAAAAAAAACGCAGGGATTTATCCAGCAAATGTAGGAGGATTTCATACTGGATTTAACCAACACATATTTTGGAATTCAACCAACAACCATTCTGAGCTTAATTAGTTTAGCATAGTTTAGCCTAGTTTATATAGCCAGCAAAAGAAATTTTCTGATTTAAGTAGCAGAATTAGGAAATAACCAACATTCCATTGATGCAATCACACCAGAAATATGTATGTTTAAATCCGAAAACTTCTGTCCTAGACTCTAGCTGTCCTTTATGTTCAGCCGAAATGTGTTTTTGCACTTTTGAAACTGTTGGTATAAAGCACATGTTGACGCTGTTTGGACCCAAGAATATACTTGCTACATCCAACTATGAAAGGCATTCGCAAAAATGTCTCAAGGTTCGCTGTTTTCCAGCACTCAATTGATTGATGTTAGACCATGCAGTACTTTCAGATGTCAGACAGATTCCTGGACATATCCAGAATATCCAGAATATCAGCAACATACAGCAACTAGCGTCCAATCTAATCTGCCAACGCAGTTCCCTTTGAATGTGTAGCTTTGGTCCGTGGATTTTCCATGGGTTTTTCCATCGCCAGGTTCGGCTGCCGGCATTTGTGGAGGCTGTTCCATAGCGATCATTGGATGATCAGATTTGCGAAGAAAAATAAAGGAAAAATAACATCTATCCATCCAACCATCCATCCATCCCTACATATGTCACGAGACACAATCATATATGCACACATGTATATATATATATATATACATATACATACATAGATACATTTCTACGGGTAAACAAAGTTAGTTATGCCCCATTCAATGGCAGCTTTTGAGACAACGACATCGACGGCCAACCTTCGCATCAGCGCAGGTCGCAGTCCCTGTCACCGCCGCGGTCCCGGTCGTCTTTCGATGGAGGAGAAGGAAGGCCAGCAGCAGCGCTAGGAAGAGGAGGAAATACAGCAGGAGCTCCTAGAAAAAATGGTTCAATGGAACTGAAGTTGGCGCATCCGTGCTTTTAAATGGTACATATCTGGAAGGGTTTTACAAGATATTGTGCATACTATCACATATCCTTATGTAACACATGTATACAATGTGTATATATATAATGTATACACTGTATATATATAGTATATTATAGTATGTGCATGACACACGATATGTATGCATGCACGCAGCACGCATGTATGCATGGATGGGTGCATGCATGGCGTATGCATGTATGCATATATGTAGCAATGGGAGTTGACCTCAACTCGGTCCATACACACCCTCAAACCATCTGAATCTTTACTTTCTCTTCACGCAAATTGTGTTCAGCAAAGATTGTTCAGCTTTTTTTCAAAGACGCAGCTGAAGTCAGAGGACTCCGTCATTTTGTAGCAACTGGAGGGCCCTATTTGTTCGATAGAATCCACCTACAGGGAGAAAAATCCATTGAGCTATTTCTGGGGAATTTCAATCTGGTAGGGATGATGCATGTGAAGTTTGTTGGAGCTAAATGGGTTTCAGCGGGTAGTCCACGATCATGCTTACCATGAAACAACAACATGAATTACAACTAAATAAACATCAACAATGAATAACAGCTCCACCTAGTATACATCTTTACCATCAGGATTAGTTCACCATCAGGATCATCTCCAAGCCCACTTTTCCCAGCTCCAGCAGCAGTAGCGGCAACAGCAACAGGGCCAGCGTGGCCAAGACGGCGCTGTGCCGCGTCTGGATCCTTTGCGTTGAGGGCGATGGTGGAGATCAATTGATGGAAACATCTGCGAAATGCATGGAGAATTGGACTATGATTAACTATGGATTGCCATGGATTACCATGGATTACCATGGATAACCATGGATTAAATGACATTATACATATTGTTGCATGGAATGACTTTACTATGGATTTGATCGGATTACTCGTGTGGTGTTTCACGATGCTGAGCCTGGGAAGTTCCAGAAGACCTTCCCAGCTGGGGACCAAATATCACATGGCCATCTCTGCGGGAAGATGATGAAAACCAATGAACATCCATAGTAAATTGGGAGAACACAGTTTTCAGAGAAACCCAAATATCAACGTAAACCATGGGTCCATGGCTTTGTCATACAGCAAGGATTAAACATGATTGAAAGTGTTTTGACAGCAATAAGCGGCCGGCACTTTGCTATGCGGTTGCAAGTGCGCGGATGCTGTACAAAGTAAAAACATCAAAACTTTAGTTTTCAAGTGGGGTTGCAAATCACGTATAGATATTTTCAAGTGTTTAGATTCGATGCGATGCGTACGGCGTACATCACGGTACGTACTTCAACATCTATCACTATGCATTATATATAAATAAATTTATATATATATACAAATATATATTCATTATATATCATATTGTAACCGCCATCAGATCCCCATCCATATCTCCATTATCTTTAATGGCTACTTGGAATTGTAACATTTGTAACTTCCACCAACCATACCCCCATGATATCCCCATAACCATACCCATTATATCATATTAGTAACCCCCATGAATTCCCCATGAATTCCCCATGAATTCCCCATGAATTCCCCATGAATTCCCCATTCTTCACCAACCATCCACCGGAAAGATCTCTGCCAAGGCACATCTCCGATCAGACTGGGCGAGTTCACCCCCAGGCATTGCGGTGCTGAAACACCGGGAGTCGAACAAAAACAGCTGCGGAGCCACTGGGAAATCCTTAACATGTTTGAATGCTTATAGGATCATTCGACTGAAAAAAAACTGAACTAGTTGAGTTTTTCATAGTTGTAATGCGGAATATGTTGTAATCCATTCATATATGTGGGATAAGCATGGATAAACCACGAATCGGAGACTTTAGTAGCCACGAATCCAATCATCATGGCTGCTGAATAGGGGGTCGAGTTTTAAAATCTCATGGGCAATCTTAGATGGCGCAAAAACTCATCATGGATTGTGGCTGGTGATTATTTATCATATGCATCCTCAAAATTACAGCAACAAAACAAAGTACTAAAGCCAACATCTAAGGCTTCCCCAGATTTGACTACCCTCTATTAGTTGGCTGAAATGAGTTGCAATGCTGAGCTTGGTCGGGAGGATATAGTGCATGTATCATATAATATCATATATAAGGTTATAGACTTAGAAAAAGGCACATATGCGTAAGTAGCAGGTATATGCAAATACATGTATGTATGTATCTATCTATCTATCTATCTATGTATCTATGTATTTATGTATCTATGTATCTATGTATCTATGTATGTATGTATGCATGCATGCATGCATGCATGTGTGTATGTATGTGTGTATGTATGTATGTATGTATGTATGTATGTATGTATGTGTGTGTGTATGTATGTATGTATGTATGTATGTATGTATGTATGTATGTAACGTAGTACGTTAGTACGTACGTACGTACGTACGTACGTACGTGCGTATATTGTACGTAGTTACGTAGTTACGTATGTCAAATGTACGTATGTAGTACGTACGTACGTAGGTACATATGTACGTACGTATGTATGTACGTACCGACGTATGTATGTCTGTATGTCAGCATGTACGTAGTTACGTACGTACGTACGACATGTGTTCACCTCCCTATGTGGTTGCCATCACCCAGGCATCTCAAATTTTGTCCAGCCTATTCCTGGCGTCTACTCTGAAACACCGGATTCAAGCAGAACTGGGAGCGGAGAAAACATCCGGGTATTGGGAAAATGATATACACATGTGTAATACATACGGTACGTATATAATCGTATAACAGTATAGCATCCATATATGTCATTTGTGTATATACATACCTTGTATAACATAAACATGTGTATAACTAGGTACAGGATATAATCATTATTATCGATCACTTCGATCACTACCTTGATTCCTGGTTGAATATCAAACAGCTGCCAAATGGATCTTCATACCTCCAAACATGGATAAAAATGGTATCTCTCCTCTGATGCGTCTGAGGTAAGAACTGACGCTCACCAGCTCTTCGCTTGTCTTCAGCATCACAGGTGTTGAAAGGACAACACAAAGCAACACTCATTTGGTGCTGAAATTGACTCAGCAGGACGCAGCCTTTGGGGGTCAGCGTTTCCGTCTCAAACGTGGCTAGTAGATGCTCGTAGTGTGTTTTTGCAATGTGAGTGAGCAACACCAGTGAGGATGATAGGTACCAAAAACATCCAAAAACATCCAAAAACATCCAAAAACTAACTACCCACGTATCCATGTCATGTCCTCTAGGTACAGTAGGGTTGAATACGGCTTTTTGAAATCTTTCTCATGAGCTCATACCCTTTTATGGATACGACGTTAACTAGGGCAATTATTGGGTGCTAAACTGTTAGGCTCCACCCCTACCGTTACAAAGCCACGGAAAAAAACAAACTATCCATTGAAATGCTACTTGTATGTGCATCCCAGTTGGTTTGTCAGTGAAATTGCATGGTTGTAATCTAGCTACCAATAGGATAATTCCGCTATAAGCAGGTGAATCATCATTTGCTGACTGGAATGCACACGAAAGTAAACATGCCTGCAAGCCAGCAAGAAATCTCTATGTCTGAAGTCTGGTATTTGCTGTGAGCAGGTTGGCATAGTTGCCCCCCAACTGCGTCAGTTGCGCACTGGCACTAGTCATTGACACTGGAGTCAGACCTAGGCAACCATAAAAGCTGGCAGAGTGGAATCGCAGCATTGGAAAATAGCAATAGGCCCCAGTGGGCCTGACTGAGAATTCTTCGCCCACCATGATGGCCGTAGTCACTATTTTGAATTTTGCCTTGAATGTGCATCCAACCTGGTATGTATGTACAGTACCATGGTTAGAAACCATTGATTCAACGGGATAGCCGCACATTGTTCACCATGTATATCCTTCAACCGCTGAGGACGAAATTGCACAAGGCATGCAAACATGTTAGAAACTAATGTTCACTTGGAATTTTGTTTGTATGCACGGATGTATGTTACTTTGTGAATATATATATATATATATGACATGCATCAAATGTACAGCATATGGTACCCCCCCTCAATGCCCATCTAACGTCTGATGTTACTGTAATAAATGGTAATTTGGAAATGTTTTGATGACATACACATCATTTACCCGTCGATATGCCCAGTTTAGGATTGGTCACAAATGATGGCCCAATGAAAGTTTCTCTCCAGGTAGTTTTTTCCAATTCGTGACAAAATCAACCACGATAACCTACAATGATAGTGATATGAGAAAACATGAGTAGTGGGGTATCTCGATGTATCTCGTGTACTAATTTTCATAAACCACTCGAGGGTTCGGATGGTTTTTCTGATTGGGTTTGACACATAGCTCCACCAAGGTTCACAAAAAAATACACCAACATTTCATGGTGGACAATCTCACAGCACTGGCTCGACCTACCTATTGCTGAAAGTATTTGCTTTGCGTTCTCACGATGTGGCACTTGAGAGTCCGAGAATTGAATTCTTGGTGAACGGGTATTAGATGGGTTTGTCCAAAAATGGTACATGGTGACATCATGCAGGGGTGAAAATCATGCTAAACCACTACATTTGAGGGGATCCGAGAGAAATCAGAAAAAACGTAGCGTCATTGGGTTGGTTCTGAGGGAACAGTTTGCAGGAAGCCACTATATGTGGAGACAAAAGCACCACGGTTTTCAATGACATATTCCATCCTGGGTAGCCTTTCATATACTCTACATAACATGGATGGAAATATCTAGACAAATAATGCCAATTGTGCACAGGAAAATCAAGCACCATATTGAATATATCATGTATATATATATAAAGCCAATTGTCTGTCATTGCCAGATTTGATTACTGGAGTGTATCTGGTTGTTTGTTGCAACCCCTCTGTTTTGCGCTGTGAAGATGTTCGAACTGCGGATGGGTCAGGGTCAAACTCGTTGGCTCTTTAGCTCCCAATTTTGAAAGGATATGAACCATCCCGTGCTCCAAAGGCTCGCAATACACATACCAAATAAACTTAATGGGTATATTATAAAGATATGTATACTCATGTATAATCTGTGGATTTGTCCGAGAATGAGGTGCACTGTATGGATCTGTGTAGTGTAGTGGGATGTAGTGATGTAGTGGGTAATTATGTTTAGACGAACCATTATCCAATCTGAATGAGTGAAGTATGGGAAATAGGGACATAGTCAGTGATTGTCACATGAGGTGACAACCAAGCCGCAACTAGTTGGAGAGTCACTTGTATGTTTGACAACTGGGCTATCACCCGTTATAAATGATTTTAAATGCGAAATTCACCGGTGAATAATAAATTCCCAATCCTAGATACGCAGCACTTGCTGCACCAAAAGTAATGATATAAAACGGACTGGTGTATCTGTCTATATAAATAATATATAATTATAATATATATATACACGTATATATGTAATTAGTCTCTAATTATATCTTGTTCTTGTTAGCAAAAGCTTCAAGCAATAATTTTACCCAACCAAGGTTTACCCAACTCTGAAGTCAGTGACATCAGTGACCAGCATCCCAGTGTCCCAAGTCGAAGAGATATTTCAGCCGCTTGGGGGCTCGTACAAGTTGAAGGCCAAACACGAAAACATAATTGTAAGGCCAATATTCCATTATATTCCCAAATAATATCATATACTATCATCTTGTATGGCAAAAATTGGTTTAACTATGATCATTCCCCACGGATTTCCCGTTCTAATCAGCCATGTTTTTCATGTGTTCATGGTTCGTTGCCACTGGCCGCAAGAACTTGCGCTGAAATTCCTCCCACAGCCATCGATCGACTCAGCCCACAGCCGTATGTCAGTCCTCTATTGCAAACCCAAGCTCCAGTTTAGCTTCATGATGTTCGGAAACGTAAGGTTATATAAGCCATGAGTTTTTTGGGTATCATTTTTTCAGACACCGCAAACCAAATAAAACAATGTTGTGGCTCTTTGATACTCAGTATCCATTCCAAATGTTGATGCATGCATCGTGCATCTACACTATGCATACATGTTTCTATATGGTTTTATCTTCAAGTTGACATAACTTTCAACGCTTGATTTGTTGTATCGTTGTTTTTGGAACAACGCTCTTCAAATTTCTCAAAAAAGGACGCGGGTTCACGCCCAAATCAATCTCCACAGGCCAGGGTCTGAAGCCGCAATGCGTTTGAACACCAGAAACAATTTGGATTGTTCCATTTTATAGTGGTTTATAGTTTATAGGGATGCCCCTATTAGATTATCATAATCCCCAATATATCAAGGGGAGAATTTGATCCCCGAACTCATCATCCCTGCCAGGGGTCAACTGAACACTGCTCAAATGAAACGAACTGCTCTCATTTTCAATTGTTGAATCCACCAAATAGACGACGAGCCTGCAATCCTTTGCAAATGTCTTGGCAGTAGCGACGAACTTTACAAATGATCAATCGATTCTGTGTAGCACATGCTATTTTATACTATTTTCATCATATCTGCAGTCTTTTGGCAAGGCCGTATTGCGCTGAGGGGTCGATCGCAACTTGAGATACCCCGCGGGGTTTACCTGGTGGAAGATCCTCAGCATGATAGGTTGAATTACCACTTTTTAGATTGAGGATTCCCAGATATTCCCAGCTTCAAGGTGTACTTACCAAAGGGTGCGCGGTAAGTCTCTCAAACCAAGACTCAATCGAAGATCCCCTGCAATCCTTCTGATCGCCAAGGGTGCTCCGAAGAAGCGATAGAGGATTTTCACGAAAGAGAAAATTCCGGTTCAAGCAAAAAACACTAGGGATTAAACCAACAAGCATAGGAACGTAATTGAATAAAGGACAATCTGAATTTAAGCAACCAAAGCTGGGGAATGGGGGACACACCGGCTTAACTTCAGCAACAAAACCAATCAATGGCCGGAATTTTCAGCAACAAATACAGTCATGGAAGAATCAAGGATAGATAGTGATACAGTAGATAAATGTAGATATATGATATATGTATTGAACCACCAATATTTTTGGGGTTTGCATCAAGTTTGCAAAAAAGTGTTGGTCTCGTGCGGTGCAACCAGCGCAGCCAGAAAACATCACAATAGATTCGAGGAAATGGATGGGTATCACAAAATAAAAGCTACATAGGAAAGGAAAGCTACAACACTAGATTATTGTTAATAAAGTTCATAGTTTCTTAAATGATTATTGTTATAAACAACAAGATGCAAAAGCTACAGCAGGACCAGCAAAGGAATGACACAGCACTTCACTATCAACAAACATATTTCAGAGAACAACTGCTTCTGTCACCAGGCAATTCCAGATGTCATCTGTGAGGACCAACGCGCGTTTTTAGGGCACCAGCTGGGAGGGTAACCAATAAAAACAAATTAGTACAAAAAAAGAAAAATCCTTGGAAGTTCCGATTATTTTTAAACATATCATTATTGTTTTATGTTATTTTGTCTATGTGTTTTTTCTTCTCCTAGTTTGTCCTATGTGTTCCTATGTTTTTTTTTGTTTCATGTTTCATGTTGTCCTATGTTTTATTCATTTGTTTATTTGTCCTTATGTTTTTTTTTAAAAAATGTGTGTTCTTATGTAGTTTATGTTTTTTTCATTTTTTAGTGTTTTCATTGGTTTATATGTGTTTCTGAGTTTTCCACCTCTGCGGCCCCAACCCAAATAGTTTCCTACTAATTGGTAACCCCATGCTGCTGACATCATGGGTATTATGTATGTATTTTGGATGTACAATGTAAACCATATATTGTATATATACATGTACTTACTACAGCTACATATCATATGTGATGGTGATTGCCGCTTGAGGTCTTTTAGTGGAACAGTTTCACCTGTAGAGGTTCGTTGCAACATCTCAATGCTTCCCTCAAATCCTCATCGCACGTGGGCAACGTTCTCATTCTTCGCAAAGAACGTTCAAAGGCCACGACTGATTCTCAGCAGTCCACCTGAATGAATCATGGAAAACAATCCTGACAGCCCAGTTTCTTTGAGTTACTGTTGTGCTTGTAGACAACCAACATATACTTTATGTCAGATGTGTACTGGACTGAACAGATGGAATCTGTATCATGAATACACTTTCAATCTAGTGTAGTCGAATGCATGAAACGTATACACGGTGTATATGAATGAAATGAATGAATGAATTGAATGAATGAAGAAATGAAATGAAATGACATGAAATGACATTAAATGAAATGAATGAATGAAGGAAGGAATGAATGAGTGAGTGAATGAATGAGTGAGTGACTGAATGAATGAATGAATGAATGAAATAAAGGAATGCAATGAATGAATGAATTGAATGAATGAATGAATGAAATGAAATGACATGAAATGACATTAAGTGAATGAATGAATGAACTGAATGAAATGAAAGAAATGAATGAAATGAATGAAATGAATGAAATAAATGAAATGAATGAAATGAAATTAAATGAAATGAATGAATCAAATGCATAAATGAATGAGTGAGTGAGTGAGTGAATGAATGAATGAATTAATGAATGAAATGAATGAATGCAATGAATGAATGAATTGAATGAATGAATGACATGACATGAAATGAAATGAAATGACATGAAATGAATGAAATGAATGAAATGAAATGAAATGAAATAAATAAATAAATGAATGAATGAAAGAATGAATGAATGAATACATGAATGAATAAATGAATAAATGAATGAATGAATGGATGGATGGATGGATGAATGATAGTATATGCATCAAATATATAACATTAATATACAGTAACACATAAGCTTAAAGTATTTGCATAACAAATCAATTAAACAAACAACTCTGCGTGTTTGCATGCGTCCGTGACTTGCACTCTCTCTCTCTCTCTCTTGTGCAAAGAAATGGCTATGATACAAGATATAGATTATAGGTACACTACAAAGATACACCATACATCATGTATGTATAATATATTAGTATATATATATGATAATAATAACACAAATAACAATGAGAATAATATATATATATATATATAAATATTCAACAACTACATTATATTCTTTCCTCGGATTCAATCTGATGGCTGCGTACGTACTGCTTGTGAGCAGACTTCTCTTCTGATTGCTACATCGCCCGACGCACGCAGGAGCTGGGCAAATGCATCCAACAAAACAAACGGTGTATGGGTTTATGAGTGATCATATAACTATATATGTAATACAACTATATATGTAAAGAAACTATATATTTAATAATACTATATATCTAATATGACTATATATGTAATACAACTATATATGTAATAATAATTAAAAAACCAACTGTATATGTAATATAATATAACTATATATCTAATATGGCTATATATGTAACATGAAACTATATATGTAATCTAACTATAGATCATTATATATCTAATATACTATATTGGTTAAGGGATGTTAATGGGCTTATAAACCAACTTATAACGGGGCAAAGGTACTTTTGATGGTTAAGTCCCAGTGTTTGATGGTCAACCCTTTTCTTGCGCAATAACCAAATCTGGGTGTTGTGTTGATTCCCTGCTCAGACAGGACAACTCTTGGTGCTAGTAGAATACAGAATGACATGAAAAACAACAATCTAAAACTCAGAGTATATGGTTACAATCCGCTCAAATATACCGTGTCCATGTTCAAACTCAGACCTTGTATGTAGTCTTGTGGCTGTTGTCAGTTCTTAGCATTCACCAAAGACCAAGGACTTGCAAGTTTACCAAACACGGGCACGAAGAAGGCCGTTGCGATTCATAATACAGAAACCACTCAGAACCGTGCCTACCCCCAGAATCGGGGATTTTGCGAATCATACCTGGTTGGTGGTTTCAACCTCTCTGAAAATCTCTGAATAATATTATTAGTCAGTTGAGATGATTATATATTCCCAATATATGGAAAAATAAAAAATGTTCCAAACCACCAACCAGATACTGTCATCTTGACTAACCATCTGACCTACGAAGACATGCCCTAAATTCAAGAGATGCCTTTCCCATCGAGATCACTCTGCCGCAGATCACCTATTTCAAACAAAGACCAATAGTTTTGGGGTCCGACATTTTACCAAACCAACTGCTCACCCAGTCCGGTGACGGAAAGCAAATAAGCCGGTCATGGTAAACTCACCATTTCTTCTTGTTCATTTTCCTGTTGGATCAATCAGCCAACACAATGAATTCTGCGGGATCATCACCCTTGCACGTTTTTTGTTTGTTTGTTAACCATTTCAGCATCTGGTGGTGGCCGAACGAAAATCAGGGTGTCATCGTCGTGGCAAGACGGGCAAGTCGTTGAACTAGCGATGCCATAGTATCAGAGAGTCTAAACCAAGCCACATGATCAGTATCTATAATTTATTGCGGCCAAGTTTCACCACAATTTCATACCCGGATTTTGATTTTTTGAACACCAGCCATCTATTATAAATTATAACTGAACAATACTGAACCTAAGAATATGTAAGAAACACCCAGTGGTTCAAAGGTGTTTGCGATCATAAAATAAACCCACAGATCCATACAAGAAGGAACCCCTTATCGCCTTATCTTATACTTATACGATCGATCTTTATACATCTTTATACCCAGGATTTATGGTCAATATATGTCAATATATCATTCTATCCACAAATCGAATGGATCGGTCATGATGGGTCTATAAATCAATCAATTTATCGGACACGATAAAAATTTAGCGTCAGGCCCCAGCCCCACTGGGCCAACCTCTGCCTGCACCGGGCAAGATCTCTGCAACTCGCCAGACTTATTCAAGACTAGTTCCCGATGCTGGTGCAAGCGCAACTCTGACTGCTCTCCAGCTTAGGACCATTCCACAACGTTCTGGAAACGAAGAAAACCAGGAAAACATGAAGTCTTTGAACAGACTCGAACCACTATCTTCAAACAAAAACGACTTGCTGCGCAAACTGAGTCCAGGGTCCTGCCATCTCCGAGTTGCTCCAAGCCACTGAAGATTCGGCGTCGCTGAATCCGGCTTATTTTTTTGGTCGCCCACGCGGGGCGAATCTTGTGTTTTTTTGTCTTTTCCGGGAACGGTAAGTTAAGCTCTCTGCTACCCGAAGCGCTGCTCGTGCCAAGGCACCAAGCTGCTGCTTCGCTGTCCTAGTCAGCAGAGATCAAAAATCCTGGCGCTGCTGTCACCAGAAACGTGCATGTTTGGCGCTTAAAAGGTTTACAGCAGAATGGTAGACCCGCTATATGGCGGTTGGAAGCCTTTCTGATGCACCACCAAAATCGTTGCAGGTCTCCCCTTTTTCACAACTGCTGTGGACGAAAGTTGGCGCCTTGAATCGGATGTCAACGGTGTGCGGCTGTCCCAGCGATACGCGAAAACGCATCTGCTACGTATCGACTGTCCGCGTGTGGCTTTGGGAATCTGCTGTCCATAGTGGTACACATGGTTGAATTTATAGTTTTGATATGTTTTGATATGTTTTGATATGCTGGATTTTCCACCGAATAAAATATCATTCCATTCACTGCAATGAAGGACTCCACACCAACAAATGGTTTAGCTCTTTACACAGGGTCCCGTATGTGCCACGTAGGGCCGGGCGTTTATCATGATCTGGGGTTGGATCATTCATGCGCCATCCATTGCTCTCCTTGTACGAAGATGGCAGGTAGGCATGCGGCGGCATGATTTGACGAAAGGCCCCGATTCCTGTGGCTTCCACTATGTGTCTGGGCGTTCTCCTATTTGTTATCTGATCAGCTAAGGAATGAGAGGATCTTGCAAGAACACAGGTGATGCTTTGGCTGTTCTTTGATCCTGCAACTTGGACTTATCAGATTTTATCATCAAAAAAATGCCACATGCAAGCCTAAACAGCCTAAACGAGTCTGTTTATCTATATATTTGCAGACATTGAACGTGAACAGCATTAGCCACATGGTTGACATTATTTGAAGGACCCCTTTGGATGTGCAGAGCATCTGGATAGTGAATGAGAAGAACTGACTTCAACAATAAGTCCGTGTTCATGCTTATGCTACAATCGTCTCTCTGGGCAAATTCAACCAATTTCATCCAATTTTTATTTACATCAGAATCAAGCTCATGTTGGCATTATTTCGCTTGCTTTTGTACTGTTCCGCTATCTTTGCAGATCCCAAAGTCACTGCTGAAATCTCACCATCGGATGCTGTCGACTCGATTTTCAGACTCACCTCCTTTGCGTTCATGTTCCAGGTATCTGGGTGCATTCACCAACAATAAATCAAGAGGACTGGACATGTGGGGATGGTTCCCCTTCATCGAAGAGTCAGCGAAGAAACACGAGTCCAGTTGTGTAGCTTAACGTGTAGCTTAACGCACATGACTGGAGCATAATTTGTGCTTGCTTGCTTCTGATCTTATGAAATGACTCTGACTTCCAATCGCCTGAGGGTAAAACATGTTTTGTAGCTGATTGGACCGACAAATGACCATCGTGATATACCATCCCTAAAGGCCCGAAAAAACACACCATTTCCTGCTAAACCATGGTTTCTTGCGTGTGTTTAAAAGCAAAACAGGGCAAGGAATTATTGGGTATACTCTTGCTGGGTATTGTTTTTGTTGATATCCTCGATGATGCGATTGGATCGTATTTACCAGTATCTATCTATTATTGATCATACTCTGATTCTTGGGATGATCTGTGCAATTCTATGCATAGCCCTCGAATTGTTTAGAAATGGGGATGCTTTATTTGTGCGGGTCCAGCATTCACAGGTCCTGTGGCCACCTCAAAGAGCAAGACATGTGCAAAACACTCAGAGATTTGCCAGGGATCTCCCTGTATCCAATGATGATGTATGTATTCATCTATCTATACTGGTTGGTGGTAGACCTACCCCTCTGAAAAATATGAAAGTCAGTTGGGATGATGACATTCCCAATATATGGAAAAATAAAAAATATTCCAAACCGCCAACCAGTATATCTATACCTATACCGTATATACCATATATATATATATAAATATGTATATACAGTACCTATGTATACCTATACCTATACCTTGGGTTCCTGCGGACCTGCCTGTTTGTTGAGGGGTGTCTGTTGAATCCAGGAACCAATTGCTTAGATTCAGGAACCATTTGCAAGACCCATATTCTGCAGCATTTTCCTCTTTTGGACAACAAGCCAAATGCGTAGCAAACCAACGTTTAGCCGTTTAGCTATCACATGCTATCACTTCCTTTGAAGAAGCTCATCTGCTCAGGAAAACAGAAGTGTTCTCTTGCGCATGGAATCGACCAGCGTAAACAGCGTAAACCCAACAGCTTCAGATGCTTCAGCTCAAACTTGAGCCATTCGGCCATTCTTCTTGAGCAGCCCTGGTGTGGAAGCTTCTAGGTGTTCATCATACATATTGGGACGCAAAACAGGTGGTGGTTTTCTATGGTCTTTGGTCACGATCAAGCATGATCATCGTGTGTTGGAAGCCATAAACCGGTACAGAGAAGTCAGTGCTGAGACAAACTGAGAAGACGATTTTGCTTCGAAAATATTGTTTCTTACCCCGACCATGCACAAAAAAAACAGTATATGTATATATATATGTAGGATTATGTAGGTATGCATGTGTGTATGTATATCTATATCGGCATATTTCATTATAATATTACATGTCTATGTGTCTAATATCATACATCAAATTCAGACATGCTCTCATTCTGTATTAGGACCCTTCACCTGCCTACAAATAGATTTAGCTTTGAAACCTCCAGAGACACCCACGACTGGAAACTGCTCAAGGATGCCTGCAGCACGCATGCCGCATCTGGGAAAACGTGCTAGCCTGACGGGTGCATGTGAGCGCTGCAAGTCAGCCTCAGTTTCTAGCATGGATTTCAACGTTGGTTTCATTTAGCTCCTCTTCGGGGGAAGTGAAGGACTATCTATGGGTTTGGCGTAGCATTTATCACCACTAAGCTATTGTGTTCAATGGGGTGTGAATCCTCTAAGTCCATTTTCAGAACAATCCACTGGCACCAGAGGGAAGGGTTGTCCCAGCTTAGAATCAATGACACCAGCATTCTTTCAATGGCCGGCCCTATACTTATCCCTACTTTTATGGTTGGTTGAAAATTGAACTCCGATACCCTCTGGTAAACAAACATAGCTATTGAAAATGGCCATTTATAGTGAGTTTTCCCATTAAAAACGGTGATTTTCCATAGTTATGTTAGTTTACCAGAGGGTATTTGTTAGCTAACTCTTGATGCTCATGTCTTCCTCTCACGTGGCTCTGGCACCCAAAAGATCGAATTCATCGGATTGCTTGGAGAAGGCGGCCACGAGAGCGGACGAGTCGAAATTGCTGCAGATTGAAATTGCTGCGTCCACATAGTGAACATGATTCAGTATGCCTGTAAGATCTTCTGAGAAAAATGTATAATATATACACATATGCCGTTGCATCATGTAATTGCCCCAAAACATGAATTTCAACATCCATTCAAAGAATCAAATCTGGATATGAATTACTTTACTTCGAGTTATCCCCACCATGACATTTATACATTTTGTTACTGGCAAATCTTCTGGCATTCTATCTGACATACCTTCTGGCATTTTATCTGGCATATCTTCTGGCATTCTATC
>Ga0126342_10008657_pt1 | contig 18234 bp, 15 predicted proteins | sample Cyp1metagenome_FD_92528 | JGI IMG/M metagenome (GOLD analysis project Ga0126342, IMG submission 92528) | Coral microbial communities from Lord Howe Island, Old Settlement Bay, Australia - Cyphastrea 1 metagenome | ecosystem: Host-associated > Invertebrates > Cnidaria > Coral ... | reverse complement strand
CCTTCTTGACCTTGGCAATGTCCAGACATATAGCGTAGGATGTTGTTGGACTTGGTGTGTCCTTCTTCAGTGCGACACTCTTGCAGCCCCATGACGTTCAAACCAAATTGCTTCATCTGCTCAAAAAGGAAATGGAGTTTGCCCCGATGTCCATCCGGCCCACGCGACAATGAGAGAACATTTGCGGTCGCTAAGCTCATTGTGCATTGGACGGTTTCAGCAGAGGAACTTGGAGGCTCCGGCTCAGCAACTTTGCGTTCCTTGGGCAAGGATGGTCTTGACGTCAATAGCTGTCCGTCTTGCCAAGCAGGGAGGCCACATTCAGCCCCAAAAACAAGCCAGAGATGTGGAAGAATCTTGTTCCATTTCCGCATGTCAAGGGGCATCTGTCGATGGTGAAAGCTCTTGACTGCTTCTTGCTTCGCTGCCCAGTCAACAAACTCGTTGTATGGGTCACCAGCGTGTGACCTGACATGGTGTAGTCGTAGGTGACCTTCTGGAAGACCTCTCTCAAGACATTGGTAAATGCCTCTCATCAGTCGGTATGAGTCATCAGCATCTCCAACCCCCATTGTGCCGAATGCTTGATTGCCGCACGTCAAAGAATCACAGCAAAAAATCGTCGGCATGGTGGAGTCTTGTGTCAGTCTCCATAGGCCTGCCCAGATCATCGCTTCCCTCTCTGCAACCTCCGCACCAATTCTTGTGGCATGTGTGTAGCAGGAGCCGGTCAAGTCGTAATGAACTGGGTGTGCGCACCATCCAATAGGTTCAAGCCTGGAGGTGCCATCGCTTTGCTGCTTTTCTCCAATGACAAGCATTGCCCAAGAATCGGGCTGACCAAGTTCGTCTGCTTGCTGTGGGACCATTCTGCGGAGCTTCGATTGTGACGACCCATCTGTATAAATGAGCCATCTGCCGTAGCTGGTCTCATGTCTTGGTTGACAAACGGCAGCTTGGACGAAGTCAGGTAGATCAAGGCCATCAAAGTTCGTGCAAAGAAAGTTTCCTCCTGCCTTCAGGAGTTCCTCTACATCCTTGAGGCGGAAGTTGGTCTCAATCGCGAAATGGGCTTCAGGTCCACGTTGACATTGCAGTGGGAAAAGCCTGCCAATTGGAGCTGTCGTACTAGACCAGCTTGGCCATTCGCTTCTGACCTTGGATGGCTGGATGCGCTGCTCAAACTGTGGATCATTGTCGCAAAAGAGGACATGTGTGTGTCCCATGCCAACCTCCTCGATCTCTAAGATGACCGCCCTGTTGTAGCCCAAAGTGCCTAAGAGTTTCATCAATCCTATTGTGTCAAGCGGTCTTGGCTCGGAGTGCAAAATGCAGCCATCGGCATCTGTGGGATCTTCATTGCAAAGGATGTAGTGGTGACCCTCTACCTGTTCTCGTACGCAGAGAAACTTGTCGCGGTAACCAAAACGCAGGGCATGGCAAGTATGACCCCAGGACAAGAGTTCGTGCTCAACCTTGTTTTTCGTGACAGGTTCCTCAATCTCGACATACGTAGGAAGCTTCATGTCTTGGTGACCAGGGATCAATTGGACCGCGCACGTGGTCCGGAAAAGGAGCTTGTCGAGCTCCAAACGTCTCCGATCCTCTGGCCCATGGACATGAGCCACCGATCCATGTGTTAGGCGCTCAGAGGCCGTTCTCGCAATGTGTACCCGGGTTTGAAGCAGACCCAAACCGTCAGTCCCTGGCACCACAGGCGCTAGTGGCGGTAGCCATCCATGTGGCAGGTTCTGGCGAAAGACCAAGAGATGGAAACTTTGGCCATGTCTTGTTGGGAATTGTTGATTGGGTCCCAGGAGCTGTGCACCTGTCCTTAACTCGAGAGCTGCTTGCTCATGGTCATAAGCCGAGATTTGCAAAACCTGTTGGAGTTGGCCCGGATTCGCTACAGTCACTGCAATCCGAAAAGGAAGGCCCTCGTTGACTGCATTGTCCTGAACCGTCAGTAAGATCCCCGTGGTGTGGTCAGGGAAGAGCTGTGTCAGGATAATGTGCGCGGTGATGCCCTCCTCAAGGTTTTCTGGTGGTGGTCTTACAACATGGATCTCAATTGGAACTCCTTGCATGATCAAGTCTCTCCATGTGAAGGTTAATCTGTCTCTCCAATCAGCAACATCATCAAACAGTGTCGTTCTTCTTGCGTAGAGACATCTGTAGTGACCTCCGCCAGGACAAAGAAACCACACTAGAAAGGTTGCTGAGGGTGATTCTCCTTGCCAGCTGGTTGCCCCAAGCTGCCATATGGCATGTAGCGCATGGATGTCTGCTGGCTGGCTCCAGATGTTGGCACGGTCTGGATGAAAGACCGGCGCAAGCGGGTTCAACATCCCTGTGGCATAGTCCGCACATTCGTTTCCACCACCAGTCAAGTCCAAGGCTTGTTGGTGCGGTTGGTCTTTGGTTCTTTGCATCAAATCGATGTGGTCTGGTGCCCTCATCCAATCAAAGCCATCAATCCGTATGACAATGTTGAGAGCCGGGTCCAGTTCCTCGAAATCAACGATGCTCAAAGGGAAATCACGAAGCGTCACTCTACAGGTGACAGACCGACAGACTGTAGTGAGCTCGGATATGCGCAGGACACTAGCAGCGGTTTGCAGTGTGGTCAAAGAGAATGCCCGATGTGTCCACATGTCAACGCTCCTGCGTTCATCCAGAGTGCTGATCAAGCAAGTGGTCTGTCCGGGCCTCTCGGATTGCTCAATGATGAGATGCGCTTGCACACATGCAAATCTGCTGCACGGCGGTGTTGGCTGGACTACATGGATGACAAATTCCTGTTGTGGGTCAAGGGCTTCGCTCCATGAATCCGCAATTGCCTCTGTCCAGCTCATCTCATCTTCCTGGAGTCGAACTGGTCTCCCTTCATCACAGCGTACTTGTAACTGATGATGGATGAACCACACTGTGACATACATGATGCGACCTTCTTCTTCACACTCAATGAGATCAGTGCGATCTCTAGTGCGTATCAACTTCCATTCATGACCTTCGGCAAATCTGCCTCTCTGTGGCTGCACTGCTCGCAAAGGTGTCAGAGGGTGTCCGTGAAGTGGAGCATTGTCAATGTGCTCAACAATGGGATCCCACAGGTGCTCCTCGGCACCCGGTGACGCTCCAATTTGTCGAAGTGAAAGGGCATCATGTCTTTGTCGGCATTTGGCTGCCACATCTGTGCGGGATGGTTCTTCTTCAAGTGCAAGGTCTCGCGCAATCGCAATGGCAAGCTCTGTGTCCAAATTCGGATCTTGTGGCGGCGGAACTTGAATCTTGAAGTACATCCCATGAGCCATAGTGTGCGTGCTGGCATCATTCGCTGACCATAAGACATTGTTCTGGAAAATCGTGCAGCGATCATGCTGAAGCCGGCAATACTCGAAGAGTCCAGTCAAGAGCAAGAGCTGATCACGATGTAGAGTAGGGTTGACTTTGATGACTTTTCTGCTTGCCGCTGCTGGAACAAGAAGGCCCCCTCGAAGTGGATGGAAGTGAATCTCCAAGTCCAGTAAGACAAGTTTCTCGTCTGAGCCTGCCGCGATGTCATACACAGATTGCAGAATAATCACTTCTTCCGCTTCTGTGTGGACCCCCGTTGGTGTGGCTGGAACATAATGGAAGCATCTGATGTCACGCCTACGTGCTCTGCATGCACGAATGGCCTCCTCAAGAATTGCCATGTATGTGGTGCTTGGCGCAAAGCAGTGAGCGCCTGGTTCTGAAAGACGAAAGATAAGAATCCCAATGTCACCACTGTGGAGGCTGCTGCTCTCATAGTCCCCTGGACCTGGCCCAATTGCCTGTTCATCCGCAATGTCGTTCTCAGCAAAATCATCCTCATTTGGCTGCTGCATGAAGGATGCATCATCGATGTCAGAAAACTGCCTCTTCCTCGTACTCAAAGCCGATGAGCTTGCCGCATTGCTCTGTGGCGGTGCATCAAAGATATTGATGTTAAAGGCATGTCCATGATGAACCTCATGAGTGAGCACCGTGTTGAATGGGATGTCATGCCACTCATAGCTTGTACGACAACTGATGCTATGCTGGCTGCACCAATACATAACCCTGGCCGCTTCCGCAAGAAAGATCCCCCCAATCCGTCTTTGAAGGGAGCAAGCAACTGCATACGAATGCGGGGGATGTAGTCGATTGAAATGATGGATTGTGGAGAGTGTCGAAAATCGATGAAGCCAATGCCCCTGAGAAATGATCACGTCAGCGTGCACAGGTCTTGTCAGGTACCCTCTGAAGGAGTCTGGAAAAACCACATGAATCTGGATGACTTCATTCGGTCTGATGTGATCCCTCCATGCCTGACCGATATCAGTCTCCCATCTTCGCCAGTCCTCTTCAAACTCAAGGAATCTTGGCACATCGCAATAACGTTCATCTTGGTGGTGCAAATACCAAGTTCTGATATGCATGGAGCCGTCATGATCAAGATCAGTGAAGACTCTGTGCCGCCCTGCGAGTTCAAATAGATCATGCACAAAATTGGGAGCACCTATGGGGTCAGGAATGATGTCAGGGTCAGCCTCCTGTTCTTCTTGGCCAGGTGTCTGTTGGCGTGCTTCATCAGGGATTGGATGATGCCATTGGTCAGTGAGTCGCAACAACGCTGGACTCTGGGTCTGCCGGATCAACGCGGCCGTTTTCGACAGCGGTTCCTGGCCAGACCGATTCACTTTGAATGGTTTGTAGGCATCCTTGTCATGATCATATTGCCATAAGTCTTTGCTGTAGTACCATCCCCATGGTTTCATATCAGCTTGGCAAAGATCATGATGGCGTAGTACACTGGAAACCATTGTTAGGCTCTCCTCCATGCCGAGAAGGACTTCAACTTCTTCACAAAAACGTAGCGATCGACTGTCCTTTGTTCGATCGTGTCTACATTCAGTGTCAAAATCCTCGGTGCCAATGGAATTGTGCCTGCATCCCAAAGCAGACAGCGTGCCTAAATCAAACGAAAGCTCGAGGGCACGCAAGGTGGCTTCCCAAGGTGAAGTGAAATCCGGCTCTGTCACGATGGAGTGTGCCCATCCTAAAGTGTAGTCCACCAACAGTGGAGAAGTTGCTGGCTGTCCACAGGAATACCCAAGGGTCATCCACTGTGAGCCCCACCAAAAGGCTGCATTGATGGCATAGCCGCAGGTTTGGAGCCTGTGGGTACCGGCTCTCCGCTGGTTTCCTTTCTTTGTCGTTTCTTCTGTTGTTCCTCTGCTGCAGCATGCTCCAGGTCTGCTTGTTGAGCAAATTCTCCCAGCGAGGCTGTCAGATGCGTCAGGCCATCTTCGATCTTTTTGGAACTCTCTGTATTCATCAAGGTGTCGTCCATCATCTCCGGGCCCTCCTCCGCTTCCACGGTGATGACACCTCGATCTTGAAGTTCTCGGAAGATCGCCTGTGCTTTCTTGACCTCGTCTCTTGCCTTGGTGATCTGCTCGAGGTTGTGCTTCTCTTGGCTCTGAAACCTCTGCGTGTACTCCTGCCAACGTTGTACAGAGAGGTGGAGAAACTGTCGCCATGATGCCAGGTTCTGCGCTCTGGCGAAGCACACCTGTTCCAATCGCTGCTGTGCATTTCCAAGGTCCTCTACAGCTTCGTGCATGCCTTGGATTTTTTGCATCCCCTCGTGGACCTTGGTGTCCTTCATGACGGCGGCCACCTCGGCGGGGAGCTCTGTCTCGTTCTTCTTCAAAATGCCCATGACTTCCTTCAATTTGAGCTCCGCTGTGGAGGGAGCACTCATGGGCGGTTCTTGCGATTGCCCTCCAGCAGCATTGTACGGAGCTGCAAATTGCATCCATGAGTCTGACGGCCCTGTCGGGGGTGGCATAGGTGGTGGAGGGAGCGGTGCCATGCCCTCTTGTCCCATGCCTTGGTGCTGGTAGGGCTGCGCCTTGCCCTGGCCGCCCTTGCCACCCTTGCCTTTGCCTTTGCCACCTCCTCCATGGTGTCGTTGGGACTTGGGTTTCTGTTGCCTGCTCCTGGGGCTTGCGCTCGTCGACTTGTGATTGTGCCATCCATCCCAATATGGGTCTCCCTGGTTGTAGCTGCGGCATGTCATGTGCCTTGAAGGAGTCTGCGAGCGTTGGGAAGCCGCTGCAGGGTCCTGGTACGCAGTAGCCGCACAATCCTCCCAGTGTTGACCACATGCCGGACAGAACAAATCGTTGCCCTTGATCAATCTTCGGCAGTCTGCGCACTTCCATGCAGGCTTCTTCTGCGATGTCATGGCTGCAACAATCCTGCGAAGGAACACTGAATCGCGCGAGTGATGACCTTGTAGAGTGTCCAAGAGACGCTGCAAGCCCTTGTTGTCCAAAATGCACAATCCCCGCTTGTGCAGATGGAATGAAAGTCTTGCACGAGCCCTCGCTCGTCGGCCTGCTCTGCGCTGTGTGGGCGTAATCCTTACCGGCAATGAACAAAACAAAGGAGAAGAAGACCAGCAGGGTAGATGGCATACACCGGAACCAAGTTAAATGCAATGCCGTCGCGAAAGCGCCAGAATGCACAAAGAGGATCACGATGAAGATGAGGCCACCCAGAATTTTACGTGCCTGGGAGCACAGAACAGGTGGTTACGATCTGGCCAGGATCGCAGAGCACTGCAAAGATCTGTCCACCAGCGAAGTCAAACTTCAGCAAATGGATGACCCGCGGGCAAGACGGAACACGGGAAAGCCCGCTAAGGTAGTTGGAGAGAGACGTTTGAAAGGGCACGCTCTGATCCAAAACCTTTGTATGTATATATATATAAACCAAATTATAGATATTGATTATTACATTTTGAATGCACATATGTATAGGGTTGTTTTTTTCTCTTTCTCTTCTCTATTCATGCTTGTCAGTCCCTCCGAGCGGTGTTCCCACCTTGGAGTTGAGGCTACAGTCGGAAAGCCTTCCCTTGGTACAGTGGCAAGCTTCCACAGGGAGAGAAGGTGTCAGAGGAGTCACTCCAGGCAGCTTTGTCCTACAAACCCCGAGAGAAGCGCCTGAACAAACCCAACCTCACCGAGGCGAGGGTCCAAGTTCTGGATTTGATATGACTTGACCGATTTGACCTTTTTTTGAGGCTCCGCAATTGGCAATCGAAGTGTCACAGGTGTTTTTCAAGGAACCTTGTCTCTCTTGTAGCTGTGCTGAGGTGGACTCAGAGGGTGAGGAGATTCCACTGTGCACCAAGTGCTCGATGCCAGTGGGAGAGTTTGCCTACCAGGGTCGTGAAGGCAAGCACACCTGTGTGCACACTGAGTGCATGGCGCAGGTGTTGACCAAAGAAGCGCAACGAGATGAGGAGGTTCGCAATGAACGTGAGCAGCAGAAAAAAATCCTGAACCGCAGGGAGTACGACATTGGATGGCGCATGGATAGCGTTCCGGAAAATCTCCCTCTGGCGGAGCGCATGGGCTGCAAGGCCTCACCACAAGGTTTGTGTTGTTTGGTCCTGGATGAAGCCTCCAAGACGGTTAAGGTTCAGGCGACCCTGGAACCTTCTGCTGCAGTGAATTTGGAGTACCTTCTCCTGGCCTTAAAGGTTCGAAAGACGGCTTCCAGGGAACCGCTCTTCTCCTTGGATCCAGTGGATCCTCAGAACCTAGAAAGCTCTCCTCAACAGAAAGTCTATGAACCCAAATGGCTGGCTGGCACCAGTGCTGGAGATGTGATGTTCCAAGCGGATTATTTTTTGAAGGAGCTTGCTCTGGGTGAGTATCCGATGCCTGTGGTTGGAATGAGCAGCGTCTTTGATTTCTCCGAGATGACCGGCAAAGAAAACCAATGGGCCGGCCACAATCTCAGTGTTTTGGAAATGCACATCTTCATTGACAAAGTCGCCTGATGGTTTTGCGTTCAAATGGCTGTGTGCTAGAGTTTCAACCAAGGCCGTGAATGGTTCGTGGTCAAGAAGGCAGAAGTTCGACTGGCTGAAGATAACACGCTGATCCCTCACGTCAAGATGGGCGTTGAGGCTGGGAATGGGACATTAATGTCAGAGCATACAAAGTCTGAGATCCCCAGATTTGCTTGTCGGCTTTTGGTAGTCTTTAACCTGGTGAAGTATCAGTGGTGATCACCAGAATCCTATTTGCGGATCTACGGAGACGTGTACACAAAACCAGGCTCGCGAACAAGTGCTGACGAAGAATGGCCTGGAAGATGCACCAGTGACTTTGCCTCACCACCCTTTGAAGAAGTTCGCGGAGGCCCAGCGACTGCAGATTTGAACGGATGAAAATGAGGATTTTCCAGCATTTCCTGCAGTTGTTTGGAACGCCTGCTGCTATGTTTTTTTTCCCCAAAAACCAGGTACCTCCCAAAATCCACCTCATTTCACCAAATCCACTGTTCAACAGTTTAACATCATGCTTCACTGCGTTTCTATGTTAAGCTGGCCATGTTGCTTGGGGGCGCTTCAACCCGGCCAAGGCCTTCACCAGGCACTTCGATCTCATCGCAGAGCGAAAGAGTGTGATCTTCCACCTTCGCGAGTTGGCCAAGGCGAAGGGACGTCCGGATGTGGCTGACCCTTTGTGGCCAAGACATGTGTGTGATGTATAAATTATATCTTCTATATTGCAATGTATGAACTATATTGAATTATATTGAATTATAGGTAAATAGAGACACATTTATGATATCTATGTCATTCTATGTCCATACATGACAAGCTGATGTGAAAAGTCGAAGATACGGTTGGCAGACTCCGAAGAGGATTGGATAGTACTGGATAGGGCCTACATATAGGGTTGGGTTGCAACATGTCACACAGCAACTCAGTAGATATCAGCCAGACCTGGAGAGAAAGACATGAGTTGATGGTGATGGTGATACCCAGACTGCCAGGCCTCTGTGATGGCCAAATACCTTGTGGATTCGAAGGCTCGCCTGGATCCCAAATGGTACACTTTGGCGGAGGAGATCGTGAAGAACATTCAGCCGGAGGTGGGATGAAACGAAACTTGGAGGTTGTGTATTTGACATATAGAAACTGCAGTTGGAAGCTGCAGCAGTGAAACATTTCGTTTTTTTTTCCTTTTAAAATTGTGCATTGTATTCTGTTGTACCTTCAATTTTCCACATCTACTGTATCATCCACCTTCATCCCCGTCCAGCATGCTCGGAGGCTCATCCTGAGATTCCCCAGCTCTGGAACATGCGGGGCAACTCGAGGATCAAACTCAAGAATGGCCGACTCATTGACATGGTCACAGGCTGCGTCTCAGCACATGACGCGTTTGAAAACGTTGGAACTGTTTGCAGTGAGACAACATGCAGTTGAAACAGTGAGACTCCACTGGTCACTGCCAAATTGGATCCGGTCAGTTGATATTCCCATTGGACTGGTGTGTTGGTAGGTCAGCTTCATGTGATTGCAAGATTTATCGAACACATCCATATTACCCTCTGGTAATTTAACATAGCTATTGAAAATGACCATAGAAATAGTGGATGTTCCCAGCTAGAAAATGGTGATTTTCCATAGCTATGTTAGTTTACCAGAAGGTATCCAATATTTGGTTAACCATGGTTAACCACTTTCCTGTAAAAGTCCTTTACACCAGTGACAGTGATCTCCCACGGTGCCGTGATTTGAAGCCTCAAAATTTTTCCCACAGACCTAGCCAGAAATTGTGGGGAGCCCATCCCCCATTTTTGAAGACACACGTATCATATCGTTGGCGATCTCCATGCATGCATGAATAAATGTTGTATATACGTATATATATATATATCATTATATATATATTTATAATATATTTATAATATGTATCTCTCTCCCATTGCCTCCCATGATCTCCAAAAGTATCCGCCGCATTCCGCCGCCATCCTGTCATGTTTTAAAACAACTGTCCATCTCCTTCCTATCTGGCAGGCGGTCAGAGCTCCCTACAGGCCATCTACGGCGGAGTGGAGTTTGGCCTGGATCGTTTTGAATTGGCCCAGCGCCATGCGCTGCAGGGCCAGCCAGGGATGCAGCTGGGTCAGTCAGGCCATGTGGGGCTGGGCAACATCGACGTTGAAGGTTAGGGTTCCGGTAGGTTGGCATATAATGTGGGAAACCCAATAATAGACCTACCAGTTGGGGATGGTTTACACCCATAGAAATCGTGATCTTGCGGATGGTTTATTAAAATTTTTCTTGGGTTTACCACATTATTCATATGACGACTGGCTGGTGGCTTAACACAGAAATGTTATAACATTGTTTCTACTTGATGATACGTTCTTACTTTTCCAGCCCCTAAAAATGAGGAGGATCCCATGTCTGGTGGTTGTGGATGGGTCGAAGCCACCAAGCTGTTTGGAATAATCAATGCGTTCTACCCGTCTGCATCACATGCAGAAGCGCCTCTGATCCTTGGAGAAGTATATAGACAGGGATGAGCTTATGACAAGCAGAAACCAAATGACCTGGATACAACAGATACAACTATTCAACTTGACAGCGTTCTGTGGACTGACCGGAAGGCTCACTTCAAGTCTGTGACATTCCGTGACTTTGTGCGAAAGTACACTCAGTGAATGGAAAAGCCAGCTGTGCAGGCCGCCCAATGTTTATGCCACAGCGCTTCCAGTTGGGTCAGCGCGAGATGCCACAGGGCTTGGTGCCTAGGAAAGTTACTGCTGTTGGTGAGGGGTGTAATTGCCAAGCACATTGATATCTTCCTGAAGGTGTGGACCTGAACTTGGACAAGTTCTCCCTCTCCACCGAGGACCTTAGTGCTTGAGCTACAGTCGGTACTTGGTCTGACTTGGCTCAGTTGTGGGTCCTTCCAAGACGGCCACGTTTCTGGGAGTTGATGTGTTGCAGGAACGCTTTGCCGGCCGGCTGCCACCCTGCAGTGGTGGGGTTGGCTCCCTTGAAGCTCGCACCAGCCTGGGAAAGGTGTGGCGCTCAGGAATCTGCTGCCAGAGGTTTCAAGTTTCAGGGCTGAGAAAGTTGCTGTGTCACCGGCTGCCAATGCATGAGGCATTCCTCAACAGCTTGAGGCAAAGGTCATGGCTCCTTGTTTGCAGAAAACTCACCTCAAGGGTCATGAAGTTTGAATGCTTGGATTCTTTTTCATGATGTGCTGGTGGGTTTCCAGGAAGCTCATCAGGAATTGCCAAATGAGGGCAGGGTCCGGTTGCTCTTGTGACTGATCCATCAGCTTTGTGGATGTCGTGGGTTGCACTTTTCAAAGGCCTGGCGTGAAGCCAGATGATCAGAGCCTCCTGGTGAACATCTTTACTGTGCCCCAGTGTGATCGCACAGAAGAAGGAGATGCCTTCATCCCCCCTGATCCGCAGCTTGTTGAGAAAACGTGCCGCCAAAATCATCTCGAAGTCGGACTTTGCTGGTCTTGTTTCTGATGACTTCCAGCTACTGAGGAACATGGCGTACATTCAGAAGCTTCGGAACACAGTGGGTGAGGAAACTCGGCCCAAGAAAAAGGTGAACAGATTTGTTTGTAATGAGCCTTTCAAATTCCAGGTGAGAAAACCAACAACAGCCAAAAGAACAAGAAGTCCTCCAGACAGTCTTTACTAGTCTTTCCAATAAGCATTTCCACGGATCGTTGGAAATGTTCTCCAAACAAATCGAAGACGCCACTTCCAGGATTTCAGCCAAGGCTAAGCCGGTGCAGGGAAGAGAAGCATATGTTGCCTCCTACACAACTAATTAGCCATTTCACATGTTCATCAGATGGCTGTTAAACAATTTTATCAAGCATCCCAAAGATCGGATGCTTCGATGCCAAACCTGACTGAATTCTGTGGGTCCGAGTCCCAGAGCCTGACATGTGTCTGAGGAGAAGAGCATTCGCGAACGCCGCAAGACTCGCTTCGCCGACAAGACCCTTGGCACAAACAGAGTCTCTGAAGATCCTGAAAGAATGAAAGAATGGGTAAGAGGGGAAAGAAACCATTTGCCTGGAGAAACCTAGACCAAGGAGTTTCGTCATGGCCAACCCTGGCTCAGACTTCCCCAGATCTTGGACGTCACGCTTCCAAGTGGAGTTGGAAGGGTGCAAACCTTACGCAAAGGAGAGTGGAATATTTGGATTTAAAGCTTAGAGCATCACAATGTGAATCAGGTGTTTCGTTTCTTTTTCTTGCACGGTTTCTTGAAAGTGAGTGTGTTGAACGGCTGGCCTCTTTTTTTGAAGCGCGCAACGCCTCTCTTGGAAGAGCAGCATACCAAGAATCGCATAGCATGCATGGCGCAGACTCGTCGCTGCGTTTGGGTGGATGCATAACATGACATGACTTCCTTTTGCAGTTTCCGAACATGTCAGGACAATTTGTCGTGGATGGCAAAGCTGTATTGAATGGTTTGATAGCGTCATTTGCGCTGCATTTGGCTTTGCCCAAGCTGTCTCAGGCGAGTGTCTTATACCGTCCCAACCAAGTTTGGCCTGGTGAAGTTGGATGTGGAAGACAGCTTCAAGCGAAGCCTTCTTCAGGCCATGCTAAGGGAACCTAATTCTGGCAATAGATGCCTTGAATCCCACCAAGTAGCTCCATAGTTGGCAGGACAATAGACTGCACGATACTTCAGATGTCGTGTTTTGCAGCCACTTTGAAAAAAAGCGTGGTCATCTTGGATGGAACTGATGGATTTACTTGGAAAGTCACTCTCTTTGAATCTCTTTGGTGTTTGAAGGTAGAATCCCCGTGAAATCCACTTAAATTTCATAAAATCTCCAATAATTCCCATTAAATCCCCACTGAATCCCTACGTTGGCGCTGTGCTCAGGAGGTTGTGCCCAACGCCGTGCCAGAGTTTCACCAAGTGACAGAGGATGGTGTCCACTTCCGCATCTACAAGCTGGGCAGTCTGGAGGTCAGCCTCAACCCACAGGTTTACCTCAGTGCTTCTGGATAGTAGGTTGGTGCATGTCTTCTTCCAGAATGTTTCGATACTGCTTTTGTTCATTTTTTTTTTGCAGTTGTTCTTGGAAATCATAGGAAACGATTGAAATCTTCATGCCCGTTAAGATAGACTCAGAAACCTTGTGAGTGAAAGCCAACAGCCGAGTGTACACAACGGAATCCGTGTCGTTGTTTTTGAATGCGGGTTTTGTCAGGTGCGAACCATCCAAGAGCCAGAGGCAGAAGAGCAAGTGCACCAGGTCTTCAGTTCTCGAGGCGCCTCCTGGGAGGCACAAGCCACCAAAGCAGAGGCCTGGCTCCTGGACACGTCACGAGAAGTGTTGGGCTGTGGATGGCTGTGGCATTCACCTCAAAAATCTCTTGATGGCTAAGAAATGCTAAGAAATGCTAAGATTGAGGATGCCAAGTTGACTTCGTGTCTTCCTGTTGACCGCAGTGTGTGTCGATCCAAATTTGTTGGTCAGTCGAGGGCAGAAGCGATGAGTTGCTCTTGTCAACAGGCAGTGTTGCACAAAGAGAAGTTGAGCAGATGCAAGATGTACATTGAGTCCTGCGAGCATGAGGCAAAACGCCTGCAGTTGCAATCAAAAAGGGTGTAGAGATTGAGGTGTTGTTGCAGAAGTATCATGGGTTGTTTGGCTTGAGCTTGATTCTTATGGAGTTCTGGACTGGAACGGTCGAAGGACCGAGAGTCGGTGTTTTTTGGGGGGCTGGCATGGGAAGCCTCGAGGCCTGCAACAACTACTACATGGTCTTGGAGACCGAAGAGAAGAGCATTGTCGTTACAGAGCGACTGGCCAATGGCACCCTGCTCTTTGGCTTCACACATTCAGCACTCGCCATTTCTTGAAAAATGCATGTCAGGGCATTCATCAGATTATGCCCTAAACTTCTAAACTTTAAACACTGCCTTGCAATATAATTTCATGGGTTCAATGGGTTATTTCAAATCAACCCGTTTTTGCTCAGTTTTGCCAATGTCCTCAAGGTCTTGGGCACAGGATCCTCAGAACTTGGAAGATCGCAACTCGTTGGCCAAACTTCTCTTCACAGCGGACTGCAAGGAACCGCTTGCTGCGAAAAGCCGCTGAGATGTGGTGTTGGGAAGTGGCTTCAAGGGACTTGGATTCTGGTGGATTTTGGAAGGCTAAAATGGCTTTTGGGGTGACATGGTCAGGCAGGTAGTGTCAAATGTCTTGGATACAAGTTCAGTCCACTCCGCGCACAGGAGGGCATGGTGTTCGGTGATGTGGTGAAGCACTTCGAGGCAGTGCGTTTGCAACCTATCTTGCTATCCCCGGAACAGACACATTACGAGAGCTCAATGTGACCAAGTCTGGGAGTCGACTCTAAGTGGCTCAAGAATAAGCAGATCGATTCGACAGAGCAACCAATATCAATTCTGTTTGAACTTGACACCAGGCGCTTCCTCAGGAGACTGGATTGGACTTCCGCAAGCGTTATGCCAAAGCTCTGTACAAGTTCTTGTCTGGCCGACAGCTGCGCGGCAAGTGGGGAGGCCCCATGAGTTTGTGGACAGGTTCAGTCAGAAATTACAATGCACCAAACGTCAGAAAGCCATGAAATTTTAGCTTGTCCAGATCGCTGAAGTTGGGATGCTACCGTTGGCGACACATTTGTTCATGTCACTTCGTTTTGGTTGAGCCTTTCAATTTCCTACTGCAGTTTTTAGCATCTGCCATTTTGAACTGAAGGGTTTCAGCCACAGGCAGCGCCCGCCGCTATGCTGCCCCAACGCCCAAACGCGGCCTGGGGATGTCCATGAACTTCCAGGCACCTGTGCATCAATAGATGCGATTGCAGCATGATTCTATGCCATCTATGCATCATTCCATGGCACGTCCAAATATGGTGCTCCCAATCATGGCATGTCCAAAATCCACCCTCACACTCACCGAAGTACCGAAGTTCATCTGCGCAGGCGTCATCTTTCGCTCGAAACGCGGGCATTCGGGGACTATGAGATATGAGGCATTTCCTTTTCGTCAGCTTTCGATGGATTTGAGCTGGCTACAAAGCCAGCTGGTGTGAGCTTGATGCTAGATGGATGCTCCACAATCATCCCAGAATAGCTGCTGCTCCAGCACTAAACAAACCTGATGCTAAAGATTATACAGGTGTGAGCAGCAATGTGTCAAGTGCGGTGAGCTAGCTGGTTCTTAAACTTTAGTGCCTATTCAGTTCTGGTGTTTTGTTTGTTGGCTATGGTTGACGTGTCACAGTCACAATCCGCTTCCCAGCTGAACCCTTCTTCGCAGATCAAATAGCAGGAGGCTTAAAAAGAGGGGTCGTTGCTGTTCGGGTCCTGAAACTATCTGGAATCAGCCGTGAAATTCTGGAGCCATTGCCCGATTCCAAGCTCAACCGCTTCGGGGAATGTCAAGCACCTCCATCCGCTCATGAGAGTTGCTTCACCTTGTTTCCGGAAAGTCGTAAGCCACAAAATAACCATTTTGACCCATTTGTTCGAGAGACATATGACTCAATTGTTGACAAAAACGGTGTTTTGAAGGAAAACACCCGCAGCTGCAACATCAGAGTCTGGTTCAAAAAGAGATGTCAGACATGGAAAGAGTCTCAGCAACCAAATGACAATTCCAATGGCTTCGTTAGGACATGTGCCAGCCCAGAACAGCCAAAACTTTGAAAATGGAACCCCGCCAACCTGGTACTGTATCGATGGACGGATCCGCAGAACCAGCCCTTAAGACCCTGAACTGAACAAAATCCTCAAGTCGAAGAGCTGGTCCCGCTCTGCAACAAGCGCCTGATGGCAGGGTGCGCCTGTCTTACTCTTGAATGTTCCTACGTCATGGGGGTACTCCAATAGCTGGATGGTTTATAACGGAAAATCTTCGTAAAATGGATGATTTAGGGGTATCCCCATTTTGGGAAACCTCCGCATGATCGAACATGGAGTCTGGTGGGATTTGACACATGAACAGGTACAAAGGACTCTAAAGATCTTGACGGCACAGAAACTGACAAGTCCAGTGCTTCTACTTTTGTGGCCAGCTGAACATCGGGACCAAAATCACTAGAACTGTAGGCCTGAGATAAACTAAGCACCTGCATATGTACTGGTAGGGCCTGGTAGGGTGGATCCAGCACCAGCACTACCTGTGTTGGCTTCTATTTGCTTCCTAGCAGAGTCATGTCTTCCTGGCAACAGAGTGTCCCCTTTGTCCTAGGTATGTGCTGGTGCACGTGCTGGAGGTTCTAGTGCCAGGGAAAGACCTTGGCGATACGCCATCATGTGAGGTCCGGGCTAATTGCTGACTCTATTTAGTTGAAGTGTTGATGGCAATATGTGCCACATTGTGTCACTATAGTCACTATACCAAAGGCATCAAAGGCACAGATTCGTCCTTTTGGGGGTAAGTCCCCAATCAATCCACAACCAATAGGCCATAAATGGCCATAACAGGTGAATGATCGCAGCAAACTGTATGCCAAATGGGACCCCTTGCGAATCAGGTTGCCTTGGCGGATGCCACCGCTCAATGTCCGGCCGGGGCCATGGCTTCCAGTTGAGGTTCTGACTGCCATTTTTGTGTTCCTTACCATGAAACCAGGCTGCATCCTGCACACTATGCAAGATCTCTGGACTTGTATTTGTTGGTCAGGCGGCAAACATATTCTTTGAACTCCTTAAACTCTCAGACAGAAGGGCAGCGGATGTCATGGTGCGAACTATCCACTGGGACTATCTGGCTGTTGGTAAACTCTGATTGCCTTATGAGCATCACCTAGTCTTTGTGTGTCTCTGCAGACCCAGTGCCGCGCATCAAAAGCCCAGGTTCCATCTACTTTGGAAGGCGAGAACATTGTACTGCCAGTAAAGGCCTTGGAGAGCCAGTGCTTGAGCTAGAGCCGTGGACTACTAGTGCTAGATTTCCATCTTTCAGACTTTTCCAGGTAGAGTCGGAGGTTTCAACATGTTTCTCAACCGTCGGACTGAGATACCGCTGACCGATGCGGATCCTGTGATCTATGTGCGAGCACGTGATTCGGATCAGAGCTCTGTCGGCCTGACGCTGAGTACACTCTACAGAATCTACAGACAGGCTCATTATCCTTCGATTTGGGAAAGCTTTGGACCCTGCAGAATTATTGATTGGTGAGGCATACTAAGGCATGATTATTTGGGAAGTTTGTTTTAAATTCGCCAAGGCCTTGTGGTGGTGCCAGTTAATGCGCTGGTGCCGATGGAGGCTTGATTTTGGGCGTTGACCATGGCATGGGGCCAGACCCAGCATCCAAGGGTGACATGGTGGTTTTGCAAACGAAGTACGGAGAAACATAGGTCTCCGTTTTAGTTTTTAAACGGGTGATGACATGTTGCGCAGAAGCAATGCTGGAAGAGGTCCGTGACATGATGACAGATGATGCACTGGGTATGCCAAAGGTCGTTTGGAAGCTGGACGGGTTTGTATTTAATCACAACTTCGTGGCAGATATGGAACGTGTGGTATGCCATGGATGATGGCACTGACGAAGCGGAAAAGCCAGATGAGGAGATTCAGTTGGCTGTGCTTCAGCTTGGGACAAAAGACAGGTTCCCGCAAAAGGCAAAACCGAACCTCAGCAGAAATTCTTCAGGGGTTTACATTTGGAGATGCGTAACCCTCTGGCAATGAAACATAGCAATGGAGAGTTGCCCATTTACAGATGATTTTCCCGTTGACATCGAAGGGTTTACCAAGTGCGGGTGTTTCTCCAGGAGACGCCAAAGATGCACTTACTCCTTGAGCACATCCCTGCAGAGGTGATTCCGGATTCCGGTCATTCCCCGCCCCAACCTGCAGAGTTTACCCTCTGAGTATTTATGGCCATGGAAAATCACAATTTTTAATAGGTAAACCATCTATAAGTGGGCCATTTTCCATGGCTATGTTAAATAACCAGAGGGTATACTTGGGTTTGTCACACACTTGCTCAGCACAGCAACTTTTGAAACTCCTGTCATACAGCACGTATTTTGATAAGAGAGACTTTGCACAGCTTCTGAAATCAGCTACAAACTGCTGCGGTTTGTTTGAAGGCTGCAGTACAAGAGACGAAACAGTCGCGGGACATGCGCACACAGGAACAGATGGGCTTTTGTGAGTCATTGACGGCCAGTGCTTGTAATTGAATCGAAGATTCTCTAGAAGATCTACTGGTATTCTGATTGTGCTTCTACAGAATATTACAATAAAAGTAGTTACACACCTCGAGAATTCTCAAGGAGAGAACACCGGTTGAGCACAGAAGCGGCATGTCCCTTGCATTAGGGACCGACGTAAGCTGCAAATGGAGCTTGCT
>Ga0126342_10008656_pt1 | contig 18234 bp, 15 predicted proteins | sample Cyp1metagenome_FD_92528 | JGI IMG/M metagenome (GOLD analysis project Ga0126342, IMG submission 92528) | Coral microbial communities from Lord Howe Island, Old Settlement Bay, Australia - Cyphastrea 1 metagenome | ecosystem: Host-associated > Invertebrates > Cnidaria > Coral ... | reverse complement strand
TCGGTTCGGTTCCGACAGATTTGCGGTTCGGTTCCTGCGGTTCGTTTTCATTTACCGGTTCCATGACCCCGCGGTTCGTTCCGGTTCGTGTTTGTCGATTCGTGTCGGTTCGTGGGCACACTGTATATAACATAACATGTATGCATATACATTTTATATGCATAGACGTTGTATTTTGAATCCATCCTCTAGCACCCTTAACAAAACATCCCAGACTCGGTGCTAGGACAAGATCCGCAGCTTGTGCACCCAACACACCAACAAGCTGGTGAAGGTGGCAGGGGTCGTCACCAAGCGATCTACGGTCCGCAACCAGGTGCCCATTCTTCACAACGGGTCAACTTTGGGTTGGGAAGTCGATGTTTTCGCGGCGTTGACCATAAATGGCTTTGTCTGACACTGGGAATTACCGGCAAAAAATGCATTTTTGGGCGGAAGATCTAGATTTATGGCTAATTACCTCATCTTCAACATTATTCAACATCTAGCTGACTCTCATTTTTTTTTGTTGGTGTACTCAAGATCAGCCATATTTAGGTTGGTTTCTGCTTGTACATATTGCTGTACCTCCTAGAGCAGCCAGGGAATTTGACATCGGATCCAAACGCCGAAGTCCAAGACCCGCTTTGAGTAGATGTAAAACGCCTTCTGCATCCTCTTGCTGTAACACGTATGATACGTATGTTTACGGGAAACAAATATAATCCCTCTATTTTTGGTTTGAGGTGTTTTCCAGGCTCATCCTTACCTGGAATGATACAATTTCGACCTTTATTTATGTTGTTGTTTCTCCGGAGTTGGTGAACACACCAACAGCAGTGACATGTTCATCTTCTGATCTCTTGCCCTAATTACATTAACACACACTGAACAATCCCTCTCAAACCCTATATAATCACAGTAGATCATATATTTGATCGACTCATTTTTTGGAACCAATGGAGGACATGGGATGATTCTATTCGCTGCATGAACCTCAATGATTATTCAATCCACATTTCTGGTGGTTGATTATGCATGATTTTCAAAGGCATGGTATACCCTAGATCCATTTCCCCAATGTTTGCCTTGACTTACACATAATTTGTCGATTAGCGGTTCAACAACCATTTGTGCGTTTTTTTTTGGTTGTTGTTCTTGCATTTTTCTCTCTATCCTGGTATATTCACCATCATGTATCCCAACGCTGTTGATGAACAGGACCTTCAAAATCCCCAACGCTGGGATTCTCTGAAATCGGGTACCCCCAAATCCCTTGGCTTATCACCAGGTTATATCTATAAATCATGTGAGATGTTAAATCACAATTTCAAGTTTAACCGGTTATATAACCCAAGTTTCAGACGCAGCCATTTCATAGTATCTCCACTAGATCACTATTAAATCCCTAGGATATCACACTGTTGATTGGTTAAATCAGCAATTTCAGTGATGAAATTCAGGATGTTCATTGGTTAAATCACCATTGTTGGCCATATCCATATCCGCCGGCCTTTGTTTCAGGTGAAACGCCTCTGGGTGCGTTGTGCCAAGTGTAATCTGCCTGCAGGGCCCTTTGAGGTTGCTGAGGAGAAGGACTTGAGGCGAGGTTGTGGGAGGCAGATTGTATCCTATTTGTTATTTAACATACAGTGGATGGTTGCGAAATCCTGCGCCAGTTGATAGGTGGTTTGTCCCATTTTTTAGAGGGTTTCAACATGCAGGATTTCTTCAATCCATAGTAGCTATGGAAAATCAACTAGAATGAGTAAAGCAGATGTTCAGGGTCTATGTCAAGTGGGGGCAGGGTAAGGTAACTAGTTCATGATGGAAAAAGGATGAAGACTCAAGACAATTTTCTTGGGAAACGTTGGCAAAGTATCAATTTCTTGAATTTCATGATTAAAAATGGGTGAAGCAACATTCTTGTTTGTGAAACATTGGTAAAGCAACAAATCTATGGTGAAAACACTGGTGAAGCAACAATTTATATAATATTTAATGGTGAAACATAGGTAAAGCTGAAGTAGCAATTTCGGTTGAACCGTTGGTGAATATCCATTTTATGGGAACACATGGGTGAGGTAACAATTTGTTGTTCAAACATTCAAGTTGGTAAAGCAACATTTTGGTGAAATTGTTATGTGGTGAAACCTTAGTAGCGTAACAACTTGTATGGTGAAATATTGGTAAAGTAATAATGTTATGATGAAACATTGGTGAAGTATTTTTTGGTGAAACATGGATAAAGTAACCACCTCATGATGAAAAAGATTGCGATTGATACTGAACAAGAGGAAACGTGGGTGTGTCTGAAAAATCGTAACACTTAATGTTCTGGGGGTTGTCTTAAAGCATAGCGTACCATAGCGTACCCCCCAACTGCAATTTCATGAGGAAAATGAGGCCCTTAACGGACCATTGGATTTTGAGGCAGCCTGTTTGTTGGATGGCTGGGCACAATTTGCTTGGCTTAAGGCTTAAACAGTCACAACGGGAATTTAACCATCGAGTATGTTGGAAAGGAATGCAGGCTCTGTATAAATGTCTACTCAGTCAATCCCAATCTCCTATACTATGTCAGAGAGGTATCCATCCAAAGGATGGTTCCAACCATTTGTATCCAATTGTTATGTATGGCAACCCCCCAACAAAAAATAGAACAGAAAAAAGTGAAAAAAACATACGAAAATAGTGAAACGATCACAAATTTCTATTTGTTTTGGGGGGGGCTACTATAGTAGGGAAGAATCACTTTTCTGTCTCTTGGTTCCTTTTTGGAGATTTCTTGACCACGACTTTCACACCCATGGCTCCCCGCGGCCATCGTGGTCACTGCCAGACCTTCCGCCTGCTTGGAGTGTGCCTCCCGTGGTCCATGGCGGGTGGATCGTCAGAGCACCATCTATCAGAACCATCAGACCATCAGCTTGCAGGTGCACCTAACAGCGGTATGCGCTGTGGTGAAAACCATGGAAAGCCTATGAAAGGTGGATGGAAAGGTATGAAACATCCTAACTTGTGATAGAAGTGATAGAAGTGATTATATAATTAATGTTATATAAAGAAACCAGATTATATAATGGTTCATTTATTTGGGCAATGCATGCAAACAACTCTTTATGTACGTTATTTTTGGCCATGGAATAACCAGTATACAGAAGCCACACCGTTTGCTACTCAAAACGCCGCCGAACATCCCAAGAATCTTTAGCAATGGGGTGGCCATTGGGTGTGCCCCATTGCTGGACACGGTCCACTTCAGGACATTTATTCGGCTCGATCATTATATATGTCATATTATGTATCATATATTTTTTCCAAGACAGTGTCCCAAATACATATTAATACCTGGTTTGTTGCTTGGAACATTTTTTTATTTTTTATTTTTCCATATTTGTAATAATCATCCCAACTGACAACTGACTGATATTTTGCAGAGGGGTTGAAACCATCAACCAGATACAGTAATATACATTCAAATCCCATATTTTCATCCAAGCGCCGCTTTGCAGCCCTTTTTCCTTTGGACATTGTGCAGTTTTCGCATCGCCAAAAGGTAGCCCTGTGGAGTTTTTCGAGGCAAATCCCACGTTTTTTGCTGACCAATCGCCAGGAGAGTCCTAGCTCAGTGGACGCAGGAAAGATGCCACGCTCGCGCGAGGTGACCTGTGCTGGTTCGGCCACATGGAAAAACTCAATGGGAAATGAATTTCCAATGGATGATTTACACTATGTTTTGAATGGATTTTTTTCATATGGCAATCCAAATCTCAACCATGAACGGTGGATGTTCCATTGCCAGGTTTGATTACCGGAGGGAGCTATGGATTGAGTTTCCTAAGCCTGGCCGCACATGAGAATTTATAACTAAGAAAAAACGGTTGTAGAATAGAGGTATACCCTCCGGTAAACTAACATAACTATGGAAAATCACCATTTTTAATGGGTAAATCCACTATAAATTACCATTTTCAATAGCTATGTTAGTCATTACCAGAGGGTAATTTTTGGCAGAATGGAGAGGATTTCCATGGGATATCATGAAGATATATCACGCTCCTGATGGAATCGTGGGAGTTGGACTGGGGTAACTCTCCCAAAATGGTCAATCTTTTCAGGCTGGTGAATTGTTCTAATTTATCCAGTTTCATATTTTTTAACTGCTCTGGGTCATTTTGGTCACTGAGGGTATGACCCCATGGTGTAGGTTTTGCAGTGTTTGAGGTTGTTATGTGACAAAATACATGATAACGCTTCAATCTTTGGAATGTGTTCCGTTTGTTTGGGTGAATTATAAAGATCGGAGAGTTAATAAATATTATATGGAGTTCTATAGGGCATCACAAACACCAAAGTCGGCCTTCAAGAACTCTGTGATGTAGGGCCTAATCCCACCCTGAGCATCTCAGACCACAGTCGTTTCGGGTTACGACTTGGGTACTGCTTCACTACGGCTGCGCCATGTGGCTCTGAAAGGATGAATTACACATGATTCAATGATTCTTTCCCCAAAAAAAAAAGGTAGAAACACGCAAATCCCGAACTTGAGAAGGCGGAGAGAGAAATCCCAGTATAATTAACCATAGATTACCCATCGATTAACCAGTATTGTTAATTAAACCATAGATTAATCCATAGTAATCCACCGGCGAAGAATGGCAGCCAGGCAGGTGACCGGGCCCAATAAAACCGGCAGGTTGTGCTGACCGGAGATTTGGTGGACACGGTGCGTCCCGGGGACGAGTTGAGACTTGACTTTCGAATGGGTTTGGCTCTGAGAGATCCTGGAGAATGTCAAGCCCGGATTAATACCATCTGGTAAACTAACATAACTATGGAAAATCACCATTTTTAATGGGAAAATCCTCTATAAATGGTGATTTTCAATAGATATGTTAAATTACCAGAGGGTAAACCATGGTTTATTAATTGGGGGGGGTACTCCTCCAATAGTATCCAATAGTCATTTCATCTAATACTTTTCTATGGTAGCCTCCCAATTCAACAGCCGTTTGGGGTTTATTAATCCAGGGTTGACGTTATACATGTATGATAGTGTGTGTGTGTATGTGTATAATCATGTCGACAGTTATACACATATAAATGACATTATATACAGTATACTATATATAGGCGATGGAGAGAGAGAGAGAGAGAGAGAATATGTGTGTGTGTGCATATACAAATGCGCACAATTGTTTTTGTTTAGGTATGTATGTTTAGGTTATATGCGTAAAATACTTGAAAACTTATGTTCGAATATATTTAGTTTTCCTATCAGCATATAGTTTATTATTTCAATTTTTAACGGGTCATAGATTTGCGTGTGGGTGGATATTCGACCACATGCTCGAGGGAACTCATCGGCATCTACCGTTGCTTGCACGACACGGCCACCAACGCGCGGACATGTCCCTTGGTGGGCCGTTTTCACAGGGGCAGCAAAATGGTGATGGTGAATTCCCACGAAACAACGGTGAATTCATTGGTGATCATTTTCTATATGGCATTGTATTGGAGATATACAGTATATATATATATGTATTAGGTATCTATATGTTTATTTCAACATGTTTGGGGTAGCCAATCCGGAGTCTATTTGATATATATATATATAGATATTGATTTTATTTATATGTGACCTTGTTAAAAACCTATATAGTGTTTCGATGTTCTTGGATGTTTTTTGGATGTTTTTGCTACACACCTCTCATATTTTTGGAGCGTTGTCAAAATCAAGTGGATCCAGAGTGACATCGTTTCTACGCTTGGTTCGAGCTTCCGAGCCATGCCAGCACCAGTTGTTGAGGAGACTCCAGGAGTGGCGAGCTGCTGGATTCACACACTAATGGTTCGAGGATTTACCCTCCAGCAGCTTAGAGTTGCGGGATTCGAACTTTCAGCGTTGCGAGCGTTTGGCTTCACTCCCAAACATTGAAGGAGTTGGGACGTGCCGGATTCGCAGCTGGGCTTCAGCCAGGGTTGGATTTAGAGCTCAGCAGTTGTGGAGCGCTGGCGTCACACCCGACCACCTTTTCTGGGCCACTTTACTGAGGAGTTTCGAGCGAAGGGATTCACACTTCAAGATCTGGTGGAGGGCGAACGGTTCAGCATTTGCAGGCGCCTAAACTGGCTTTTGCAGAATTGAGAGAGGCTGGCTTTGAAGCCCAGCAGCTCTTAGAGGGTGGATTTACATTTCATTTCAGGATTTTCAAGATGATGGCTGACAATTCAAGACCATGGCGGCCTGATCATTCCACAACTTCGTGAGGCTGGGATGGAACTGGTGCATTCTAGGCTGGCAGGGCTCAAATCCCTCTGCACCTATTCCAGGGTGGATTTACACTCCAGGAATCGCAGGAGTGACCCTTGAACAGCTGGTTCAAGAGGGGGTGACGATTGAGCAACTTCGAGAATCTGAACTTGAACTTTGGTAGTTGAGGGAGGCGGCTTCACACCCCAGGAACTGTGGGAGGGTGGAGTTACATTGGAGGAACTGCAAAGTGCTGGTTTCACCATTCAACAGCTGGTTGAAACCGGTTGCGATCTTGAGCAACTGCAGGAGGTTGGGTTTACACGGCTGTGGATGGAGGCCAAAGTCACCCCCCTATCGGACCACGGCAGGTTTTTTTCACTCAGCTGGTGTTTTGTGATTGGGATCTTGGATTGGTACAAGACTGTAGGGCTTACGACATGGGTGCAAATTGGAATCATATGGAATCATGATTTTTGATCCATGTTGTGCTGTATTCATGTGCAACATTGTGCAACTTCTTACCAGGGTTTCTGTACAGTAGTCAGTAGTTGGTTTTATCATAGGTTTATCCAACCTTAGGGGGTCAGGTGAGTAGCCGCCCTGGAAATTCCATTCCCTTTGCGTACAATGACCAGGGCAAGGATGACAGATTTGCTTTGGAGGACGCACCAGCAGGACCCCCAAATTATAGTTTGGATAATTCGGATTGGAAAAAATGGATTGAACATGGAAACCCCAGTGTTGGACAAAGCCCTGTATTTGGATATATTTGGATATTTGAGATTAGTGACAACGATTTCCACTAGAGTTGCCCCTCAATCAATGCAAAAAGTGCAGCCCTAGGCTTCCCGGTCTATCGCACTGACATCCAAGCAGTTCATATCAACCGAAAAGGTGATTTGAAGCTTGGAAGCACAGACATCAGCAGCCATCCATTGTCTGTGTTGCAGACTTCTGGACAAAGTAGAGCGAAGTTTATATGATAGTACAGACCAAAATGATGATGCATCTATGTTATGTGCTTTCACCATTTTGGAGTATACAGTATTTTCATATCGTGTGTGCACGCACGCTTGCATCTGTGATAAAGGTATAATGATGTATGGGTAAGCATCTCAATTTCAGCTCATTTCATTTCTATATGCAGTATAATGCTGGCAGGTTTCACACCTTGCCCAGGGAATTTTGTAACCGATGTAGTTAACCTGGAAGGAGCCCTGCACACAGCACCAGATGGATAGGGTTGGAGTTTCCATCGCATCATCTACACTCCGGTGTCATCAGAGGTGGCAATGCAAAGTGCACCATTTATAGCTGTTTTTTCCGCAAAGAGAAGCTCCATTTACAGGGGATGTTCGTTGATATTCCACTGCCATTCCTTGAAATAGCAAACAGATGTCATGGGTCATTCCAAGATCACACTAACTTATAGCTCAGCCATTAGTTACCAGCATTTACCAGCTAGTTGTGGCATGTTGTGGCATGAAATTTCATCAACCCCAGAGGCTTCATCTGGTGAGCTGGTCATTTTTTCGACCCTCAGGAAGTTGATCCAGATCAGTGACGATCAGCAAAAGAACATCCTGGATTTGGCCAAGAGCCCCTTGAAAGCAGCCGCATCTAGATGGGGATGGAGATTGCCACCATCCGGGACTGAACATCTGGCAATAGGGGAAACCACTTACCAAAATGGTTGCATCAAATCCCACGAAAAAGCATCGATTCCGGATGATATCCGTTCTTTCTATCACAAGAGAACTGTCAGAACTTGAAATTTACCGCTAAGGCCCGCAGATCCGCGAGAGGTTTATCTCCTCAATGGCTCCATCCATTTACGGCGGCTGGGAAGATTCCAGGGGAAGCACATGTTTTTTTTTCATTTTTTACCGAATGGATTGGTTGAAGGGAAAACCCACAGGAAACCATATTCTTTTTTTTGCAATGAAATATGGGGCTTTCCTGTAAAATTTGGCATAAACCAATCCATTGTTGTTTTTCCCTTTTTCAAATCTCCGGGGGATACGGAACACGAAATTATTGTTTAAATTTATGGGTAAGGTCCGTGATGATCACGAAAGATCCAGACAAAATCATGTATTTTGATCCGGACCGGTATACCCTCTGATAAACTAACACAACTATCAAAAATCGCTCAGGTATAGATGATTTAGGCGATGGAGAAAGAGAGAGAGAGAGAGAGATAGATTATTTACCTATTTAAACATGATGACTTCAATAGCTACTGTATGTGAGTTTACCAGAGGGTAGAACGCAAAATCTCTCTATATTATATCACTCCTCTTAAATCCTTTTAAGACGTCATATTCCAGTTTCAGGAACTTTCCAGTTATTGGGGGAAAAAAGTGTCATGCGGTGCCCCGGGACCGTGTCAGGCATGTGGCACGTGAAAACGGCCATTGCATTGAGCCTCTTGGCTGAACTTCTGGGCTTCCCCAGCCATGACATTTGGGGAAAAAATGCAGAAAAAACACGATTGAAACTACGTGAAACAATATGAGAGTACGGGGATAGATTTAAATTCGATGTTTCGGGTTGGACATGGAATCTGATGAGGCATAGCCTCATTCACAGTTGTGTGGTTTGAAAGTGCAGGCACTTGGGATGGAACCACTAATCAACTGGTTGGCCTAAAGAAATATTACAAACTACTTAGGACTTAGGAAACTTAGAGTGTGCATGCGTGATGATGTGTCGTTTTCATGCATAATAATCACTCCAACCGCATCCCCAAGTCGCATAGATGCCGACCTGTGAGGTATCATGGGCGGGCAGCCAAAGCAGGCGGCTGGAAAGCACCGCATCCGTGGCGACATCAACACGCTGATCGTAGGCGTGAACCGAGCCGATGTGGATGGAGCGATCCAGAGTTTCAGCTGGTGGCCGTTGTAAGTTACACTAGATTTCACATATTTTCAATATATATATATATGATAATTTCGAAGAGATATAATATGATATTATAATACTAATATCATTTACATTCATTTACACATACTTACAGTATATGTTCACATATATTCAAATGATAAAGACATTTTTGTTTTAAAGAAGACACAAAAACGGTGCGGCCACAGCTCTTCCACAGGTGACCCGGGATTGGCCAAGTCGCAGTTCCTGAAATATGTGGAGCAGAGCCCCGCTTCAGACATGGTGACATGGGGAAATTTTATAAAACAAACGACACGTGTCGACCGAATCCTGGAATCATTTGGAATCATGGTTTATACCCTCTGGTTATGTCAAAATAGCTATTGAAAATGGCCATTTAGTTCGTGAGTTTTCCCATTAAAAATGGTGATTTTCCATAGTTACGTTAGTTTACCAGAGGGTAAATGTTTATAAGATATACATATATAAGGGGAATCATCCCAAAATGGCCGCAAGATTCAGGTTAGTGAACTATGATCATGTACCCAGATGGCTGGAGTGGGCTGCGGCTGCGGTTGCTGAGATTTTGATCCATTTCTTTTGGGGGATAGGATGGGTAAAAGTAATATATACTGTAAGTCACGTCTATAAAATACAATTATTGATGATGATGATGATGATGATGATGATGCTGATGCTGATGCTGATGATGCTATATATTGTTCTGCTGAAATGGGACAGCACGTATCCAACATGATTGGGCTGTGCTGGCTGTCGACGGATGGTTCATATCAGATATCATAAGTGTTCATGTAAAATGTTCATATTTTACATCCCAACCATCCCAGTAGTTTTGTATAACACTTAAGGCATACATCAGATGAATATGGATGAATATGGGATTGAAACATGGGCATCGAATTTACCATTATTCATCCCATATTTCATGATGATATATATATATATATTTATGAATAATGGATACTAATAATATATAATAATATGAATATGGATTTGCATCCACCATTTCAGCTACAGAATGGGCATCGTAACGATGCGCCATGCTGGGCTCATGCTACGCTGGGCTGGGCTCCATGAGGTGCTGACAGGGGTGGACAAAGCCCCAACGCCTTATCGTTTGGCCTAATGATTCAATCCTCATTTCATTATGTATTAACTTGTGTTATATAATATTATATATATAAGGGATAGTACTATTATATATATACAGCCCATGTCGGATATTTAGTTAAGTTATGCTTATGCTATGATATGTTAATTGTTCAACAGGTAAAACTATGAATATATCACATTTGTTTTTTCTGCATACTTATATGTATATATACGTTTTGCGCGCACACCTTTTTTCGTAACTTCGCTGAGGACCTTTCCCCGCGCGGTCTACACCACCGGCAAGGGTGCCAGTGGTGTGGGTCTCACCGCTGCAGTGACCCGGGACGAGAACGGGCACTTCTGCCTGGAGGGTGGCGCCATGGCCCCTCGGAGCGAGAAATATGTCCCCAGTGTGGATGGCCAACAGCTAGGATACCCTCTGGTTATGTCAAAAGTAGCTATTGAAAATGGCCATAGAAATAGTGGATTTTCCCATGAAAAATGGTGATTTTCTATAGTTATGTTAGTTTATCAGAGGGTATATTAGGATGATTAGGATGTAAGATATGTAAGACCAACAGATTTAGAGATAGCCTCTGGCAATTTGTAGCTATGGAACAATGCATGAAAAATCATGAAAACATGCCTATTTAGTTGGATGATTTACGTACTAAACATCGGTAAAGCATTTGGTATTGTTTGTTGCTATGAAAAGAAACCAATTTACATAGTTCCATGACTTGCCGATTATGTCAATGGTGGTTTCCCATTGCTATTTTAGTTTACTGGAAGGCATAGCAACTACACCTGTACAATGATAAGTTTCTCGGTTATGTTAAATTCTTGGATGTTTAGTTTAATTATATATGTTCTATGATTGTTATCCTGCGTCGAATTAGTTTGTATTGGTAGGCTCTGCAAATCTCTACAACTTGTTTTAATGGGATGATAGATGTAGATAGTAGATGTTATCACAACTATAGATAGATGTTTATATAATTTTATATCTATTACTATTACTTGTTTGTTTGGTATTTGGTGCTGTGACATGTTGTGATTCGTCTCTTGTCTATGTTTGGCAAGCACTGCCATGGCTTTCCCTAAGGGCATGCTTCCAACTAGCCACAAAGGTCAATGAGAGCCACAGGGGGATTTCATGGGGAATTTAGCAAGGTAGATGATAGATATAGTGGGTCTCTATTTATATACATATATTATATATTATATATGGGAACATATAACCAATGATGATATTGGCTGGTTTCAAATGTGTGGTTCTATGGTTGTTTTCCACAGAAATTGGATGATCCCCAATGACTCACGTCTGACTAAGGGTTTATATATAAACCATCTACTTCGGGGTCTCGGGGGTCACATTCCCATGAATACATATGCATATTTATATACGTATATATATAAATATCATATATATATATATAATATTATATTATATCAACATATATCAACAGCCCCGGCAACGTTTGAGAAAGGTCTTGGCAGACGATGGTATTTGCCTCATTGATGAGTTCGACAAGATGTCTCCTGGCGGGACAGATGTGAGGGGTGAACAGAGACCATGACTGACATGCATCCTACACAGATGAACCAGGGTTATTACAAATACAGACAAATCCCAGTACAAGTACCACATCATTTGATCATCCGCCAGTTCCCATGACTAACATGCTCTATTGTAGAGTAACTTTCAGAGAAATGACGGTGACTTGTGCGATGTGTGTGGTCCCTACATCATTTCACCAAGGTTGACCCATTTTAGACGGGCAAGATCCAGCTGTGAAGCTATTGTAGCCATCATTGAATCAACATGATTAAGTTACATCAAATTGCCATTCAAGATGAAGACTTTTTGAAGATGTTCATGTGCGATTTCGATCCCAATATATCCCAAATATATTCTACATGTTTGTTAAAAATAAGGGTGTCTCAAAGTTGGCTTTCAAATCCAATAACTTGCACCTTACATAGTATCTATCTATATATATAGTATATATATATATATCAACATGTAAGATTTTAACAATTATGCATTATATATATCTATATATATATACAAAGACCTTTGAGGCTACCTTGCTATTCAGCTTCTCACTCCGATCGCCTCAGGAACGACCAGGATCGAACTTCACTGCACGAAGCCATGGAGCAGCAGTCCATCTCCATCTCCAAGGCTGGGATCGTGGCAACGTTGCAGGCGGGACCAAGCCTGGGACGGCGACATCGCGGCGTTGCGGGGGCGGCATGAAAGGTGGAACCAATAAGTGACATCGACATATCGTAGGATTTTTTCGGATGTCATGAAATGTCCAGGACATGTGTTACAGATATACTGTTACAGCTATAGCAAATTTACATAAATTTACATCAGGTATTTTTGGATTATCTCGGCATATTCCATATTTACACATATTACACTTAATCTATCTAGATCTACACCCACAATGATCATAAATGTAACAAACATCATGGAAACCCTACCATTTGCAGATGATTTACTGATTGAAGACCCTGGCCGAAACCTTGCCTTTTTAGGCTCGCTGCGCCGTGGTAGCTGTGGCGAATCCCATTGAGGGACGATATGATCAACAGAGGAGCCGTTCCCGTGGCAACCGGAAACATGATCAAATTGGCTCAATGTTTACATATAGATGTGGGAAACTATGGAAAACCCATGAAAACCCATGTTTTTTTTCAAGGAAAACTGTCTACAACATTCTACAACTATTAAATTTTCCACGGTATATCATGGATAAATTATCACGACCTCACGCTGGAATGAGGCCTGGAATGAGTTAACATGAGTTAACTACCCCAGGCTGGTGAACTACTTTTTTTTTCGGCCCCAAAACGGAATGCTCAATCCATGCATTTACCCTCCAGCAATCAAACATGGTTTGCCGGAAAATCACCATTTAGTTCAACAATTGAGAAAACAACTCAAATTGCTGTGGAAGGGATTTCCCAGGTCATGTTTGATTACCGGATGGTACCGTAACTAAATGTAGAGGGGGATTCTGGCGGAAAGCAATGGCTACCGAGCATTTGAACATTCCGATTCCAGGGGTTGGGATATGAGTAGGTGCTGACCAAGAAATCCCAATTCTAATCAGAAACCTATCCCAAATCATCCAAAATCAATGATTTCTGATTTTCTGACCCTATTATACATCTAAACGTTTACCATTTATAGATGGTTTACCTATTAAAAATGGTGATTTTCCATGGCAAACTGTTAAATAACCAGAGTGTATCCACCGAAGATCTCAAGGTCCCATTGAAATCATTGAAACCTCCGTTGTTTCAAAAAAAACGGCCAGGACCTTCTCGCAGAACGTGAATTTGTCGGATCCCATTCTGAGTCGCTTTGACCTGATGTGCGTCTTGCGAGACGAGGCGGATCCACTTCAGGAGAGGGAACTCATGGCGCATCCGATTTCATCACCTGAAATCGGGGATGCTTGGAACGTCACCCAATAAAGCATAAAGCTTTCACAAAAGAAACTATGGTTCTAAGTTCCAATCTCCAAGATATCCCAAGATATCCAAAGATTTGGGATGTTTTGGGATGGATAGGGCAAAGTTAAGCCCAAAGATGGCATGCGCATGCGTCACGATGATTTGAGACAATCAGCCCCATGATTGCCCCACCCTTGGTGGCTAAATGTGCCACCAACGATTGCTATCATGCACTATCTCCACTCATCACTCAGCCCATCTCAGCCCTATGATTTTGGGTTACACATGAAAAAATCCTACCCTTTCTGCCAGCCCCTGGTGTTTTTCCCCCCGCCAGGACGAGATGTTGGCCAGCCACGTGGTGTGCAGCCACATCCGGAGCCATCCGGACGCCAATCCGGAAGAGAAGACCAAGAAGCCCAAAACCAACAAAACCTCGCACTTGAACCCCATCAGCCACTGGGAAGAAAACATGCCCAACCAACTGGACGGGAAGAAACGAAGATCCTTGAGTTTGTTGCTGAAGATGGAACCACAAAAAAAAAAAACAACCAGCAACCTATTAGTTTTTGGTGGACTATCAAAGACCAACCATGAAAACTGGAAGATTTCACTTGGGAACGTTATTGCACTGTGTTTATCATTGATCGAAAGTTTCCATGTTTTTTTTGGCGGGGAACGTTGGGGTTATCACCAGCGTTGGAGGAATTGTTCATTGTCAGCTTAGATTCTAGCAACCCCGAGTTAATATGGAAAATAAATGAAAATAACACAATGCTTCCACAAGTTTGTGGTAAGTTGAGCCCTTTCCACCTTTTGAGGATTACAATATTAGATTGTAGCATGTGGATCCATGTGGCATGTACAACTGCTGGTCAAGACCCAGGGGATTTCTCCGTTTTTGCCTCCTGCTTTCAGGTTATCAGCCTGAAATTATTGATGTGTTTGACGGCAAAAATATGCCTGGAGAAAGACATGAACAACTACAATATGAATCACATGGATGTCCTTTTCCCATTGGTTGACTGATTATGTAGTAGAGCGGTCTCCCATATAATCAGTAGGTCCCTTAAGGTAAACAATAAGCAATAGTATACTAAATCGCCCCCTATATCCCCCTATATTTTTTCCAATATATCCAGGTGATGACCATCCATTCCACCAGGTCGGGAGACAACTGGATTTTCTCCATGTGTTTTTTCCATAACGGGATCCATACTTGGAATATCTTCTATCTTTTAGGAACTGATGGAACTGAGGATTTAAGTGTTTGCTTTGCGGTTGAGTGAGCATGGACCCTGGTAAATTCAATGCACTGCAACATAGTGCAACTGCAAGGGAACATTTACAGGAACGCCCTATATTTCATGGGAAAACCCATGATTTTCCTTTCAATCGACCTATATCCACCAGGTCAAGACATGTTGAAGAAGTACATCGTCTACGCACGGCAGCGGGTCTTCCCCAAGATGACCGACGTGGACTCGGAGAAGCTTGCGTCCTTCTACTCCGACGCTTGGACGATGAATCGGGGCACCCTTTTCGGTGGTTGGCGGTCTGAAAATGGGTGATTAAACCACACATGAACTGACAATTGTTGTATGGAGAAGATCATCATTAGCCCATGAAATTTTCGGATAGCCTATGTTCAGACAAGCGCACATGACTTAATTACACCTAATCGCAGTTTTTTCGTAAGTCAAATGGTGGTTTAACCAATACCTGCAACAAGAACTGGGGGTGAATCACTAAATTTGTCCCAACAAAATGGTGGAGTTTTATCAGCAGCATTCAACCAGGGGTTGATGATTAATAAGGCCTTCATCGGCCGGGAGGGGACCCAGAGGTGACCCCCCTAGATTTCCACGAAAAATGGGGATGTATCACTGTGTCAATGGATTGCTGGTTGGTGGTTTGGAACATTTTTATACATTTTTTATTTTTCCACATGTTGGGAATAAATAACCCCAACTGACTCATATTTTTGAAAGGGGCTGAAACCACCAACCAGATTGGTTTAAGGAAAAATCTATAGGAAACCATGCATGTTCGCATGAAATATGAGGGAGGGTCCGAGGGTCCTGCAATTGTTCCTTAAACCACGCCATGGAAGATGATGATTCAATCTTGACCCATGTTAACTTAATAAATGAATAGAGCCTAAAAACCACCAACAGCAAGAGGTAGTGCATATATATATATATATTTATGAGCCTGATTTGTGCACACCAAAGTAACATCGCAGAAATCAAAACCAGATTCAGATAGTGAACGCTTGAGTGCACTATATATCCTTCATATCATGTTGGGTTCGCCAGCCATTTGGGCTGTGTAAAATGAGTGGTTGGTTGATTCAGAGATTATTTAGTCGATTGATTAGTTGTTTGGTTGACTGGTTGGAGGGTTGACTGATATTGACTGATCGGTGGACGGACTAGCTGCCTAGCTTGTTCATGGTTTGATGGGCTGATTGGTTCATTGATTGGTTCATTGATTGGTTCTTTGATGATTGGTACCTATGGGTTTGGTACCTACAGACTCACGGTGCAGTCCAACCTGATTCCGGTGACAGGAACTGCGAGCAGAAGCCTTCCGCACAGGTGCGCGAAAAGGTGATTGGATGATGGCTCTCAAACTGCACTGGGAATCCAAACTAATCAGAAGATATCCAAACCAGAAACTGGCACATTTGACATTGCTTTGACATACCTTCGACATTAACTACATACTACAAGGTGGGTTAGTGGGTTAGTCTATTCTTGGACCATCCATTTATTGGTCAAAGTTTGGACCCTCAGCAGGTCCTGCATGGGTCAACCGACCTGTCAGCGCCCTGGCATTCGCAGGGGGAGCTCCAATGACGGCGCGGCACATGGACAGCTTGATTCGTTTGGCCGAAGCCAACGCCAGGATTGAGTTGAGACACCACGTGACGTGGTTGGCACATGGACGTCGCGACGTACTCCATGGAAAAAAGCCCTAGATCTTTGGAAGACATTCATGTTCATACATGTTATCAAATTGACCACTTGCAGTAATTGAGCATTTTTTCAGCATTTTAAAGCCAACATTTGAGACGGTTTTCCATGATGGTCATGGTGGATGAAGTGGTTCACAGGAGGTCAGCTTAGATAGTGAATTCTTATGGCAAGGTCACTGTTTTGCGGTGGCTGGGAGCAAGTTCCATTCCTCAAATCCACAGATGGCTGGATCATTTTCACAAGATTAAGATATCCAATATTATCCAATTGAATTGAAATCGAAGTTTCGAAGTGTGTCCAATTGTTGTATGATCCTGATTTGGATCCGCATGTTTATATTCCTATATATATATATATATATTCATTCTATTATACTGTATGTTGATATACGTTGATATAGCTCTATACTATACACATTCCCTATCTGTACATACATGTATAATAAATACATACATACACATAGGTACACATACATATATATGTATGTGTACATAGACACACATATATATATATATATATATATATATGCATGTGCCCATATTGGCCCACGTATTCGAGGTGAACAGCCGGGACATTGACAATGCCATCGCAGTGATGTTGGAATCCTTCATCCAGAGTCAGAAGCATCAGGTCCCGCGGCTCTTGGGGGCGATTGCCCTCTATTGAAAATGGTGATTTATAGTGGATTTACTTATTGAAAATGGTGATTTGTAGTGGATTTACCCATTAAACATGGTGATTTTCCATAGTTATGTAAACGTTTACCAGAGGGTATAAGGCAACAAGGGGGCTTCTTAATCATCCAATATCGGGTGGTCGGCTTTGGGTGATTGGATTGTCGTGAATGGGTATCGGGTTCGGTACCTTATTTTCAGAGCCCAAAGAGTGGGGTTAACAATTTGTTCTCATAGGCCCCAAAAGGGACATACATACAATATTCATCGATATTCATTAAATCCGAAACGAAACCCCGTTGTTTAGTACCGGATCTCTGTTTAGTTGTTGGGCCCATGTTGGAGGGCTTGGGGTTACACGATGTTCTAATAGATGACTGATTTTACGATGATCATCAGTGTGATGATTGTGATCCATAGACGGATATGCGTGCCCAGAAACTTCCAATGGATCAAAGCAACGCAAGACCCTGAGAATCCTGAGATGAGATTTGGAGAACCACATGAAGTCATGATTTGATTAAGTATGAGTAAGTATGCCATTTGGAATTCCAGAAAACTTTGAGGCAAGTTCGAGATGACTGCCGCATAAATTGATTGGATCGTGTGTCATGTCTTTCGTTGTTGATACCCTCTGGTGAACTAACATAGCAATGGAAAATCACCATTTTTAATGGGTAAATCCACTATAAATGGCCATTTTCAATAGCTATGTTAGTTTACCAGAGGGTATGTCAATGTGTTTTTCCCCACATTGACGTGTGGGGTTTTTGTTTTTAGTTCTGTATCCGCTCCTCTTCCTCCTCCTCCCGCCGCCTCGCCTCCCGCCTCACTCACTCACTCACTCATCACTCATCACTCACTC
>Ga0126342_10008655_pt1 | contig 18235 bp, 21 predicted proteins | sample Cyp1metagenome_FD_92528 | JGI IMG/M metagenome (GOLD analysis project Ga0126342, IMG submission 92528) | Coral microbial communities from Lord Howe Island, Old Settlement Bay, Australia - Cyphastrea 1 metagenome | ecosystem: Host-associated > Invertebrates > Cnidaria > Coral ... | reverse complement strand
TTTTTTTTTGTTTTTTTTGTTTTTTTTGGTTTTCTCAAGGTTTTTTTGGTTTTTTCATGGAGTGACCCCAGAAGAGTCTGAAAATATTGTTTTTTTTTGTTTTTTGTTTTCCCGATGTTTTTTTGATTTTGGGTCGGCGGTCAATTGTGTTTTTATGGGGCCTTCCCCAAAGTGCCTTAAGATATTGTATTGTTATGACTATATACGAAGAAAACAAAAATGGAATACTAAAAATACGCATTTTATGCTGTAAATAACAATGCAAATGACACATTGGGGGGTCGTAGGGGGGGGTGACCATATATATATATATATACATAATGGCCATAGAACACATGCATATGTCATATAAACATATATATATATAATATTGTAAAAACAACTATTTATGGATTAGCTGATCTGTGTACAGATTCTTTCTCTTCGGGTCGCTTTCCAGGCAATCTTGGATGGTATCATGCCTGGAAACCCTGAAGCTCATGAATTTCTGACCGAAAATGGAGGATGTTCAGCTGTGGCATATCACAATGACACCTCTGTTCTCCAGGTTCATTTCTTTTGGTTTATCGGTTGGGAGGAGTTACTGCGTTTGCCAATCATATATAAACTGCACCAACTGTCACTTTTTCTGCAGTTCCAATGACAGGCCAAAAGCTGCGAGGAATTGCTTCAGAAGGGCCTCCCAGATGAAGAGTTCATGACTTTGGCAGTGGCCTTGCGCTGCTTCACTAAGCTGCGGGTCTTACATTTGAGGAGAGTTGGGATTGGGTTCATGCGCAAAAACCATATGTACATATATGTATACACAATATGGCTACACACACATTATTAAAACATACATGATTATGTACACATGTAAATATAGTATGACACACACACAGACACACACACACACATATATATGTATAATATAGACACTTGCGGAGTGAGAGTTTATGTGGATTTGTTGTTGGGCTTTGGGATGGGAACTTCCTTCGCAGTTACTTTTTCTCACCGGCGCGTTGGCTGCAGGAAGTGTCAGATCCGAGAGCGGGGGTCTGATGCCCTGGCCAAGGCGGATTTCGGTACAAGCATTGGTATATTTGATGTCCATTTTCTTAAGATTTCTTTAGGTCCTAGCATTATTAGCAACGATTAGCTATGGATTTCCATTGATTTCCATTGGTTTCCCCAGGTAGCACTTGCAGCTTTGAGTGGTCATCCCCGGCAGGGCCTGCAGACCCTGAGTGCCAAGAATGCCAAGATCATTTGCAGCGACATCGATGGCCTCAGTTTCCTCGTCAAGGCCAGCGGTTCTGGGATGATAGAAAAAAACGAAAAAACTCCTAAAAAAACTGGGGTGATGACATACGGGGTGAAGCACCAAGTAAATATGTTTGGACTTTTGTGGTTTTCACACGCGCACACACATGGCGCTGATTACATATGCAGTCGAAATTTTGATCATTTGTAGTACGACGTACGAGCAGTGGATATGAGCCATGAGCAACACCGTTCTGTCTCGACAGTCCTGTCTCTTTGCATTGCGGCTCGCGCTGAAAACACATCTGCCCGTCTCACCACCTGAGACAAGCCGAAAACGTTGCCATTCTACAATGCCAAGCCTGGTGCAACCATGGCTGGATTGATAAAATCACCGGGAAAAAAGAAGTTCCTCCATGTATAAAAGCAAACACGGGATACATTACCCCCTTCCCCAGAATTTTAGCCATAATCGTTCAACACCGGTGGATTTGTTCATTCGAGGGTCGCATCAGGGTGGATTGATAGGATCTCGATGTGAACCCTGGAGTATATTATAGTACATATATACGGGCCCGAATGCAGGTATCGGTCAAAACCAAAACGGTGGTACACAGGTGAACATCAAGAGAGCCGGCGAACGGATGTTCATCCCCCCAAATGTGGTATTTCAATGTATTTCAATGTATTTGATAGGTTTTGATCCATCCCCAAATGTGCCATGGGGTCAAAACTTGAGTAACTCACTCAAATTGGGGTATGGTCATGAATCAACTAAGATATAGCACACTAAAGCACACTTGGGTGCAGTTCTAGTTACAAGATGTTACAAGTGGATATACACCCATAGTATCCCATAGTTATAGATGTTACAGCAGTTCTATCCCAACTTATGGAGGTTGCTTGAGGTTCCCACATGATGCTTCTACCGTTGTACCCGAGTTATACCCCTGAACGATCCTTAACGGCACCAGTGTCGCAGCGGCGTGTCAGGCCTTGTCCCAGGCTCTTCGATCCAATCGGGCCGTGACCTGCCTGGACCTCTCGGCACAGAGCTTCTCCCAGGGGACGGTGCAGAAGATGGGAGATGCTGATACCAAGGCACTGGTGATGGTGACTGGTTGACCTACCCTGACATACCCTGACCCTCCATTGACATGGTGAAAATGGATGTGAACAAAAAGACCCATTTGGTAAAATGGTAGGGTTCATAGTAATGTTGGACTACCAGAGGCTATTTGTTTGAAAATCGCCATGCTATCCCCAAAACTAACAGTCCAACGCTCAGAATCAGCCTTTTTTGGAGGAAGGTAGTCTTCCGACCCGGTTGGTGGCAGGGTTTGTTACTTGGGAGGACTAGATATTGGATCCACCATGGATTTCCGAGTTTCGGCCTGGGAGGAGCTCGCGGAGGCATTGAAATTTGGGGCCATTGTGGAGCTGAATTTGGCTGGCAATGATATTGGCCCGGAGGGTACCAAGGCGCCCCTGCGGATGGATGGGCTGAGGGGAATTGGACGCGTGAAAACTAAAACGGGGATGGGATGTTGACTGCAGCGGTTGAATTGCAGGAGGGGTTGAAAGCGTTCTTTGAGGACATGCTTTTGACTCTTGAAAAATTGGGGAAATGTAGGCAGAACGAAACCCAAAGACAGCCCTTCAAGAGGGCTCATTGCTAAGCACACCAGATTTTTCACGGATGATCAAGGCCAGGCCTGGTTTATAGCATCGCATGAATCACCCCCCGGGTTGTTCAAATTGTATAAATCGGTCATCCTAAGATAAAGTTATTGAATACTTTAGTAACTAAACTTTAGTATTGGATTTCTGTATTTTTGGGTCCCTTAGTTGGGGGGATATTGAACCTTAAGGGGACAGGATGAGTAGAATTTCCATTTCCCACTGAGGCCATAGCTGCAGCCCTTAAGACACCCAGCTGCGCTGTGCTCGACCTCAACCTGGAGGGGAACTGCATGGGCCCGGAGGGGGCTGAGGCGACTGGGCTGCGACGGGAAACTCAACACCCCTGAGGCCCTGGAGTTGGGTTCAACATGTTCAACTCGATTTCTTGGGATCAATGACAAGCCTGCGCATGCTAACGACACTACAGCTGGAATTGGCTGCTGCCTCCAAGGCGTATTGGCTTCAACTGCAACAGATTCCCAACTCAAGAATCATCAACAATCAGCAAACATCATTGAACACCACCAAGCAGTCATCCGAAAGCAGCAAAGATCATTCAAAAATCATCAAACATCAAAAAGAATATCCGGAATCATCTAATCAAGTCATCGGGTTCTTTTTGTCTATGTTTCTATATGTTTCTTAACTATTCTACACATCCACAACTGGTTACCCATCCCCTCGGCGTTTTTTCCTCTCACAGGCCCTCCTCGAAGCCCTGGAGGTGAACCGCAGCGTGCACATTGGCTACGCGGGCAATGGCCTCGAAGCCCAACATATGGAGGCGCCACCGATGGATGGATGGATGGATGGTTCCCAGCTTCGCTGAAGCCAACTATGCCAACTGAGCCGCCGCCCACAGGCTTTGAGGGAAGCCCTGGAGCGCAACAGAGCCATGAGAACCACACATGACTGCAAGGCGGGAGGTGAAATTTTGGGTGCGGACCTGGGGACAAGCAACAGAAATTAGTGTTGCTCTAGCCCATTTGAGGTAAATTCTAGCCATAAAGGGGGGACCATTGGTAATTTTACATCGTTATCTTAAGTTATCTGCCAATTTTCACCCATTGTTTTGGGGTGTCGGGAGCAACTGTTGTGACATCCGGGTCTATTATCACGGATCAAAATCGGTGCTCCCACGGATGGCCTTGCTTTTGCACCCGCCCACCCATGCCACATGAAACGCAAGTTGGCTGGAAGGGTATCACAGCCGAGGCGCTGCTGGGCAGCCAGAGTGATATTGGGCTCGGTAATGGGCTGAGCAGCACAGGCAGTGGGTCCGTGGGTGGGTAGTGTCAAGTCTATGACTTTCTATGTAAAGTGCGCAGTTCCCACTGCACCTTGGAACTTGGTGATATTTGGTGATCTTGGTGCTTTGTGCTGAACACTTATGACTTTGGTGGCAGGTGCCGTCCTGAAGGCAGGCGCTTGCAGTGGTCCATAATGCAGTTTCTCAGATGCATTTTGTCTGCAACTCGAGTTGCAGGCACCGCTGAAGCGGAGCACTTCCTCAAAGGTGCGGGACATGGTGCAAGTGCGCCCAAAGATTCAGGCCGCGTCCTGGTGGGTGGGGTTCCCAGGGGGCGGGCTTGCAGGGTGCTTTGCCAATTTCTAGAACATCCGAAATCCACTCCACCTGGGTGGGAAAATCGTGACAGAGTGCGTAGTGGAGGCCATGTCCGAGTCCTTGAGGATGAACAGCACCAGCACCCACCTCCACTTGAAATGGGCCATGGACGATGTAGCTGCCAAGGCGGGGCTTCAGGGAGTTAGAGGGTTGTGGCCGGTTGTGGCCGAAGCTGCGTCAATCAGGAGCTGGCCGCATCTCTGGCGGTGAACAGCACAGTGACCCATGTGGATTTGGGTGGGAATAAGATCGGCGATGATGGAGCGCAGGCGGAGATCAGTGGCAGCTGTTCTGTATTCCTGGTATGATAGAGTGGTGTTTGATCATGTTTGATCCTTTGATTTTTCTCTGGTTTTTGTGCGAGATATCTTTCAGGCGCAAAGATGGCAAAGATGCCTCACTACATTATGTATATGTTTGAATATATCTGAAAGTCATGAGATCAACAGACTATATCTTGAAGTCAGATGTATTCAATATTTATGTTGTTAGTTCCATTCATGCAGATGTGACCCAACGTGTGGGGAATTCCCAATTCAGGTTTTTCTCGGGGATGCGGCAGGCGCTGGCCAGCGCCATGTTGGTGAACAGAACCGTGGTTTTCATTGACCTCTCGGGAAATCAGATTGGGGACCTCGGTGCCAAGGCAGGTCGGTCAGGTCGGTCAGGTGCTCGATGCTGTTTCTGCTGTTTTGCTGGATTTGATTGATGGGATTGATGGTTTCAGGATGTTTCAGGATGTTTTAGATCATTTGTGGGGGGCCAATCCAAAGTCATCCAAATTCATCCAAAATCATTCAAGTCCTTCTGCATGTGGTGCTGGAGGCCTTGGCAAAAGCTTTGCGAGAGAACAGCACCATCAAGCAGATCAATCTGAAGAACAACAAGATCGGCCCCAAGGGTCGCAAGGCCAGACCCACGATGACCCATGACGATGCAGTGCTTGGAGGTGTTCCTTCAATACGTCAATATGTCAGCAACTGACAGTGTCAAGAGATGTCAAGAGTCAAGGCTACAACGGTTGTGAGGTTGAAATTTTTGCGACAGTCCGCACAGGCCCTGCAGGTGTTGCAGCTTGAGCCCACTGAGCCGCGGACTCTCGTTTGAGATCTACCTGCGTAGTCCAACTGGGCTTCAGGGCCTCAGGGTGGCCGGAACGAGCTGCTTTGGAGGTTTTTTTTTACTGGCCGCCAGATGGGTTGTGAACAGCGAACATCCCAGTGAACATCTAAAGGATGTGCCCCGCCGTTGCGGGTCAGTGCTGGGGATGCTGCGTTCCTTCCCTATCCTTTTTTGCATCCCAGGGTGCCGATCTGGATGGTTTTGGGCCAATGAAAAAGCCGGGAGGGTTGAAAGGCTGATGAAAGATCATGAAAGTGAGTCAGGGGGCTTCACACTTGACACCAAGTTGGCTAAGATTCCATTTAACAGCTAGCCCGACTCTCGAGTTCCTACTGTCCTAACGACTTGTGAAATTTGAGACCGGTCACTTCTCTTGGCTTCTTGCCTTATCCACCTTATCCAAACCTTCTTTGCCTTGTTCAGCTTTGGCCCTTCGCGCTGCAAAGGCCAGTGCTAGGAGAGTCCCGCCATGGGCGCCATGTTGCAGGGTAGCGCCCACAAGGCGACAGACGCGATGGCCGCAACGGCGTCAGTGGACCGCAAAGTGACGTCCAAGAAGGGCGTGGGCTTGGCACCGTCCATGGGTTATGACGCCACCCAGCTGCATGCCCTGAACGTCTCCTGGTTCTACTCCTGGAGTTTGAAACCGAAGATTACTGTACCCGAAGGCACGGCGCTAGCGTGGTAAGCAGGCCTTGAGGGGTATAGAGGCAACTTCATTATCTCATTTCCCAAGCTGTTTTGTTTTCGATTGTGTCAGGCAGAACTCTTTCGTCCATATGTTTGGGTTAGCCGTTAGCATTTTCAGACTTCAGGAGTGGAGTTCGTGCCCATTGTGGCCAGGGAGAAGCACTTGCAGTGGAGTCCTGCTGCGGGATGCCATGAGCTTCTAGGTAGGAGATGCTATTCCTTGAACAGTAGGGTGCCACTCAGTGATAAGATATTTAGTACGTTGGTTACCATGCATATGAATCATATGATATGACTGCACCAAAATCCAGTTAGAGGATGTTAGAGGGTTCTTTATTGAATTTGGGACTTGCTGGTGCTGATTTACGAAGTTCTAAAGTGAGGTAAAGGATTCACCAGGGATGGTCTCACCAGGGCCACCAATGGCCACCAGGGATCCTGACCAGAAAAAGCTAGGCCGCTAGGCTTGAGGTTTGGACGGTTTGGATAGGGAAATTTTGGTGGAGACCTTCCCATTCCCGCAACATCACGACAGGTTTTAATGAACCTGATCATGCAAACCAAGCCAACCTGAGCGTCAGCGAAGCTTTGACCCTCTGGCCCCAAGTCGTGGCAAAGGTTCCAAGTGGAGGCCGCTTGGGATCCCCGGCCATGGCGGGAAACCCGGTCACTGGCTCCTGGTTCCCAGAGTTCATGGCAGCTTCACCCCAGATGGATTTCATTGCAGTGCATTGGTACAAGGGGGCAAGACCGGAGAAGTTCATCAGCGATATTCAGGATTTGGGATGATGGGGGCGTTTTCGGGGATGCGTATTTGCGACACCAAGGCATTTTCTGGTTGGCGAAGAATTCTGAAGATAACAACTTTGGGTGAAGATGGTGAAGCTCCGCTTTTGCCCTTGAATCATCTTGAATCTACATCTCAGAATCTCAGCTTTGCCCACGAACAGCTACCCACGAACTCCAGGGGTTATCTCCGGTTCATCTCCGGTTCATCTCCGGTTCCCAGGAGGTCATTGACACCTACCAGAAACCCCTGTGGATCACAGAGTTTGCCCCGCAGACCATCAAGCAGAGCGAAGAAAAACCGAACAGATGGAGTCAAGAGGAGGTGGACGCTTTCATCTACCAGGCGCGGTTTTTGAGATTGAGGGACATAAGATGACATAAGTACCCTGAACCCTGGATAAGGATTGAGCAATTTGATAAGGCATAGCGAGCTCAAACTGCCTAGCATCAAAATCCATCAAAGACGATCCATTATTAAAGAAAGTATGACTCACATGGCCTTCAAGTCTTTGGATTCAAGTCTTTGGATTGACATGGATTGACTGCTAAATATCCCCAATATGTGCAGGGATATGACATGATGTGACGAAAATGACTTCTTTGCGTTCGCCGTGCCGTGCCGTTTTGGGAGCTACCCTTTGGTAAGTTAACAGTTCGCTATTGAAAATGTCCCATTGAGTTCGTTGATTCACCATGATTCACCTATATTACCTATTAAAGATGGTGATTTTCCATAGTTTTTGTAAACGTTTACCAGAGGATACCAGTCTCAGGTTGTGGCTTGGATGGAAGGCCATCCCCAGATCGAGCGCTATGCCTGGCACGACTCCAAGTCTAGCAGCAGCTGTTTGTTTGACGCCACTGGACGTCTCAGCGCTACCGGCCGGGCCTATGCGGCTGCGGGTGCTGGGGATTGAACCGAAAAGAGCGGCGGTTGGTGAAGCACTTCATGCAGCAACGTTATGATATCATATGATATCAATGATGATATGATTTACGGTATATGTATAATTACGTGTATATGTATATAATATGATGTAATATGTAGTGATTGATGCCATGAAAGTTGCCTCTGAAGGGGGACAGATGAGGCTTTTTTCCTGCTGTCATGATGGTATTTTTCTCCTCCGAACTCCTCGTAAGGACCAAAATGGGTTTTCCATGGTTTTCCCTTATCTTTCTTTCAGCAGATGCCAGGAACCTAGCCAATGGGAGGGTGCCCGACCCAATCGTTGAATTCTGTTGACTTTTGGCACACCAGGTTCTTCAAATCAAATGGCCATGGTGAAGCTGACAAACTGGCCATATTTTTTTGGAAGTGAATAGAGTCGAGTTAATGACTTGAACATGAAAGATGAGATCCGCTAAATGTAAGAGCGAAACTTAAAGAATTGTCAGCCAATCCTGCGAGAACGGTCATCCGCCAGCATTTGACGGTAGCGGGGAGCCATTTTTAACCACAAGTGTGGGAATACCAAATCCAGATTGTTAAATATATACATACACACACATGTATATATATATATATATAATATTTTGAAGGATTTTTTAAATGATTTTTTGGAACGTACCATGGAGAACGAGCAAGTATAATGACAGGAGAGGCGCAAATCCAGCTGTACTGTACACGGCATACTTGAATCATTGAAGATACACTGAGGGCATGGTCAAAGAGTAGTGGTAGCCGTGGTAGCCCAGCCACATGGCGACATGATATCCCATGAAGATGATGAAAGAATTCGCACCACCATTGCACTTCTTGGAGGTCCACCTCAGTCAGCCATGGGCGCGGCTTGTGCAACAGAAACCTTAAGCCTGCCGCTGGCCATTGCGCAAAGACAAGATGAATCGCCCCTTGATCGGTGCTGGGAACTGGACCCAGCATGGCCCAGTTCCGCAGGCGTTTGAGTTGTTGAGGGCACAGTGGAAGAGAGATATCGAGTTGGAAGGTGCAAGGGCCAATTGAATAAACATCAATTAACCAATTTGATGCGGTGAATCAATGCTGTTTCAGGCCGCTTCAGGTGCATGAATTCCTTGGCATGCCATGTTTGTTCCTGCCGCAAGATGAAGCCCCCGAGAAAACTACATGAAGCCATCCAGAACCACAGAACCACCCCAAGACATTCCAAAACCAAATGCATCCAAAATCAACAACAGTCACCAAGGGTTGAATATGAACCAAACATGTAACCAAATTTTCCTCCTGCTTTAGACTGTTTTGGTAGGTTTTAGATGGTTTTAGTCGGTTTGACCTCCTTATTTTAACCCAAGAGGGGCATGGCTTCCCTACCACCCGAGGTGTCATCGTTTGGACCGCCTCAACTTGAGCGAAAGCCTGGCACAGGAGGCCGCACGACGAGCGCGCCTGCAGGCAACTTGGAAAATCTATAGGAAACCAGTAGGAAATAGATGGACATATCCCAGACCAATCCAAAAAATATCGGCTTTAAGTTAACAAAAAGTCATGGTTTGTCCCCCAAACCATGGCCACTTTTGGTATCTTTTTGTTATAGAGATATTGACCCCAAAAAGCTGGTGGGTTATGGTGGGTGAATGGTTCGGCAGGCCTTGGCCTTTGATCAACTGCTGTCTCTGCCGGAGCTGTCGCGGCAGCTGTGCCTCTTCTGGGGCCTCAAAACCAGCAGGGCCTTTGCGGCCCTGGCGCGGAGCAGTGGAAGCCGCACCTGGCTGGAAATTCAAGAATCTGATAGATTCTATCAGATCTATCATTGGGAAAGCTTCCATTTTGTTGTTGGTACAGCTTTCACATGACTCCCCAGTATGTTTTTTTTGTCTCGTCTGGAGGCACTTAAACCAGAAATGTCTAGAAGAGGCTTTCCCGGCTTCTTCCAGCACTGGGACGTTGGATTTTGGCTCTGAATGCCAGGTATATGTATTGTACTTTCGCTAAATAGACATTCACACGTCATTAAAACGTTCGCTTGGGGTTGAAGGTGGGGCCCGGCCACCCAAACTCACGAATCTTCATCACAGGGTTCCTCATGATTTCTCTGTAAGCATAAAGCTTTGGGGTGGTTAAGCTATACAGACCACAAACCACATGCGGAAATATCAGGACCCTTGCTTCATAATGCTTCATATATGTGCGCTTTATACAGATCCCGTGGATATTCCTCAATTTGGTTTGGAGGCTTCACCGCTTCGACCCTCGATTTTTTTGCGGGAGCCTGGTTGGCCACTATACCAATATTCCATTTATTGCCATTTACCATTTGATAATCAAACATGGCCAGCGGTTAGCTGGAAGATTCTCCAATATTGGTTCGCGCGGATTTTTCCATTCAAGTAAAATGTCAATAGTAGTTATATCCCATTCATATCCCATTTTTTTTTGTGAAATCCTATACTACTCCCATGAATTTAGTTCTATCCCATGAAATCCGTAAAAAATGTCCCATGAGTTTGGAGAAAATCGTTGGTTAAGATTTCATGGGACCAACAAAAAATGGGATAGACCTAAGTTACCTAACCATAGTTTTAAACTGTTTTAAACTGTTTTAAACATATATAGTTTCTATATGTTTCTATCCCATTCTGAACTTCACATTTCTGCCGCTCCAAGAAGTGCGTCGCCTGGTCCCTTCGCTTCACCGCGACGCGCGGCCGGACTTCCACGTGCTGGGTGGATGCCTGGCAACCACGGAGCTGCTTGGGTGCTGAAGGGGGAAAAATGGCTTGAAATGCCTAGGGAACTGATGGAAATGTATGGAATCTGAAGGAAAATGATGGGAATTTGATGGAACACTGATGGAATCTGTAGATTTTTGGGGTGATTTTTTCGGTGTTTTGGATTGAAACCATCCAAGGATCACAGAAGTTCCACCGCGGGGATGGCACCGACAAGAGGGTAGAATGGGATATTATGAGGCCAGCAGGATCCAGCAGGTGTAGAAATTTGTGTCTATAGATCTGGACGAATTATGAAAGACCATGAAACAAATGCAGATGGACTCGGGCTGGCATGGGCTGGCCACTTCTTGCAAGAGAATGGCCCTTACCCAGGTGTGAATCAGGTGATAGGGGCTTTTGCCTGGGAGCTGTAGCCCATGGATAGATTGTAGGAGCTGCCTAACGGTGGAGAAGTGCAAAAGAAGGGATACATAGGGATACCAACTCGAGTTTCGAAACAATATCGATTTCTCTTTCTGGAGATGGTCAAATTGTCAGTGAGTCATAAGAGCCCAGGCTGGCCAGCTCTCAGCACTACAACCAGGGCACAGGTTCCTGGAAACTTCTCCCTCCGATGCCCACGGAACGGCGCTGGTGTGCGGGTGCCGCTTTGCGGGGGCAGCTCTATGTCATCGGGGGGCAACAAGAAGGACACGTGCTGTGCACCGCGGAGCGCTTTGATGTGGACGCAGGCCGCTGGGAAAGCCTGCCAGACATGCCCACCTGTCGCGAAGCTTGTGCGGTGGCTGCTTGCGGCTCGTATGTTTATGTACTGGGTGGCTGTCAACATCATGTACCCTTGTCTTCTGCTGAGCGGCTGGATGTTGAACATCTTCACTGGGAAACCTTGCAAGACATGCCTTGCAGTCGCGATGCTTGTTGTTCCACGTCCCTCGGAGGTCGAATTTACGTAATGGGTGGCCGCAGCAGTGGCCATTTCCTCTCCTCCGCCGACATGTTGAGGCCTAGCCATGGAAGTCCAGCCAAGTGTCGCTGGTCGCGGCTGCCTCATATGCCAACTGCTCGCCTCGGTTGTTTCGCGGCTGCTGCTGGGTCCTCAGTCTACGTTGCTGGGGGTCATGCTGGTGGAGGACGTGCGTTGGCGATTATCGAACGCTTTGATGTGGCAGAATACACCTGGGAGCTATTGACAGAAATGCCGTCAGCCAGACTGGGGGCTGTCAGCTTGTGTTGGCAACCTTCCCAGATGGTGGGATGCAAAGTGCATATCTACATCTTTGGTGGTCATGATGGCCAGGGAGCCATGGATGTGGCTGAGCGGCTCCAGCTGGATAGCGATGGCATTTCCAACCCAAAATGGGAGACCTTGCCCCCACTGATCACGCCCTGCTATGCCTGTGCAGGGGCAGTATTGGCCTGGTAAAGATGTGCAGCCGAGTTCTATTGGGCCAGATTTGGCTAGATGCTGAAGAGTCTCTGGTGCCAGTGGGGCCTCTCAACCAGGTGCTCATCTCAGCATTCTAATGTGGGTGCGTGCAAGAAAGACATTGCTTTCAAGCCAAAGGCAAGACGTCGCCAGACAGCTAGAGGTTTGGACAAGCCATTAAACTTGGTGTGCGGTGGGATGCAGTGGGCATTGTTAGGGGAGACCCGAGAACACGATCATCGCTATCCACAGCTTTTTGCGATGAGCGAATGGTGCACGTGTTTGAGACGGCCTCAGGCTTGCCCGCAATTGGCAAACTACCGAGCTTCGCTGAAATATGACTCATATAATCTTATATATTTTGTACTGCTGCCCTTATGTCCAACGGGTTGCGTAGTGCATTCTCATAGTGCTGATCAGGATCAGCAAGAGTAACAGGGACAAGATGCCTCAGAGATTCAGAAGGTGCACTATGTATGGGAATGCTGGTTGACAGCAGGTTTCAGAAGTGCGGGTTCTGCAGGAAAAGAAGAACGAAGCTGCAACTCCAATCATGGAGAGAGGGACCTAGGGATGCCATCAGCAACTTGCTGCAGAGCAAGAGGATCAGCCACAGACCAAAAAGAGCTTGAAAGACTACAGAAGACAGGAGGCGGTTCCAAATATTCTTCCCTTCCGAGGGTTGAAACAGGATGGCGGTGTGAAAAACGGATGAACATGGCGTGCATTTTAGGGCGGCGCCAAGGAGCTTGAAGAAGATTTCCATCATCTTTCCCAGTTCCAGATTTGGATCCCATTTTCGCAGCTTTTTGGATATGGCGGGGAAGGAAATCAGCAGGACCAATGGGCAAAATTATAGAAGGCACCACTGGACGCCATCATGGCCAAACCCTTAGATGGAAGGGAGCTAGGTGAAGAAGAGTCCGAAGAAACAACAGACATGTGTAGGCAGGATATTCCATTCCCTATCAAGTGTGTCATTTTCATTGAGTTGATGTTGGATGAAGGCAGACGCCACTACATTGAACCACATTGTCAGCCTTCAATCTCTAAATCTGGAAACTGCAGCAATCCTTGCACAATCTATTTTAAGCCTGTAATTTTAGGCTAATTGGAACAGGCAATGCTGAGATACGTCGCGAAAACATACAAGGAAAGCAACTTGGTTTTTGGCGCTGAACCCATGGACAGAAATGGACAGGTGCCAAGTCGGCAGGGGGGAAAGTTGCCTGATCAATTCTTCATGCTGTAGTTGCGAACCCATATAGCCCATCAGTTGTGGATATCCATGTGTACATTGCAGTGTTGAACTGACCATTTCGCAGCTTGATTTGCTTGATCTTCCAGTGGGGGGACAGAAGTCCATTCTCCGCTTGGCGGTTCAAGTTGGCACCCTGAAGCACAATAAAACCAGTGTTGCTCATTTGGAGCCGTACATCGGATGCACATGACAACACAACGAACTTTGGGCTCCGGGCACATCTCACCAAATTCACTGGCTGGAACGCCTTTCAGGCTTGGTCCAACTGGAGCTGGCGTGGATGCACAGATGCTTTGTAGCTATGGGTGATGGGTGGATGATTAGGCCCCGACTTGTGACAAACTCTGGATCTACACAGTGGAAATGCACCGTTGCAGACCATGACTGCAATTACTCTTGGATCAGGACATACAACATACATACACAGATAGATACACAACATAATAGATTTACACACACACATATATATATATATATCAATATTCATATTTATATGTACAGACTGTAGGTATTAAGACGAATTGAACTTCCTCAACTAGTTTGTGAACCCTACCTACCAATCCTTATCCATCATGGTGTTATAAGCGTTGACGTCTAAATAGGCACCGAACCCCTTCCAGCACCTGGCCGCACCCCTGGCCGTGTCGAGGTCAAGCTGGTTGGGAACCTCATCAGATCTTGGCCAATTTCATGTTGGCATTTTAAGACACTACCCACTGATACTTCCCACTGATACTAAGACTTACTAAGATACTATCATATACATTCATATGCTATCTACTGATACTACCTACTGAAATTACATACTGATATTTGCTGATAGCTGCTGATATCTACTGATATCTACTACACATGTGTGCAGGTAGATCTATCGCTGTGGCAGATCATGCAGATCACGCATAAAGATCAATATGATATGGTGATGCAGGGGAACCTCAAAAAGGCTGGTGAAAGGTTGGTGACATCAGTGCTGTTTGTGCAACGCAGCATTTTGTTTGCGGCTCAATGGGAATGTCCAGGGCACGGCCAGCAACAGAGGCATCAGGAAGTCATCACTTCACAGGAGGTCAAGATAGCCGCATTCTGTCCAGTTGAGGAAAGGTGTCCTGACATATCCTGATATGTCCTGACGTCACATTTTTTCCAGCATTTTGGTATTGAACATTTGACCTGATGTGGCCAGCAAGGAAGTCACTACAATCTACCGAAGCACCCGGGTCGCCGTTGCCCTGACGATTTTCCGCTGCTTTTGTGAAAACCAGTGACATCTGGCCCCCGACAGTTCCCCGTGTGGCGGATCGCTCCGCCCGCACCCATCTAAGATGATGGCTACAGGCGCTCTCGATGGGCAAATGGTTGGGGTTGAGAGCTGAACAGCTATGACTTACCCCCCAAGCAGCTGGTAAATGGCTCCTCTGTCTTTCGTGCGATGTAGAATGTACTGCACTTGAGACTTTGTGGGTGTCAGTTGGGATTTGAACGCCTGTTAATATTTTGTTTCCTCCCCTCATTTCGCATGATGAAACACAAAGCCGTTGCTCTAAAGGCATTGACGATCTCTTGAGTGATCCGTACGGGCCAAGATAAAGGGCACGGAGCGCAGTGCCTTGTTTTGACCCAGACCCGGTTATCCTTTTTCCCTCAGGTAGTAGGTGTCCAGCCAAGCTGCAAGCCCTTCGCTGCTGCTTCGCTTTTGGAAAGGCACAAACTGTGCCGGACTGGAAGCTGTGGAACTTCGTTTCATGAAAGAAACTTCATGAACCCAACAGCTCAAAAACCCTAACGAGCCCAGGCTGGCCTAAAGATGGATGTGGTAAGATGATCTCTCATGATCTCTCCAGTGGCTAAAATAATTCTCTATATCTTTCCAGTGGGCTGACATTTTCGGGTTCGGAAGGCTGTTGGAGGCTTCCCTCACCCAACATGTCTTGTCAGCATATGCCTCGGCCCGCAAGGCATATCGGCAGGATGATGCCAGCACGTCGGATCAGGAGGAGCGGCGGAAGCCATGGTCTTTGCACATGATAAAGACATATAAAGACCACAACATATACATTACAATAGATTCCAGTAGATATTCACAATTACTTATTTTCATGGGTGGGGGGCGCGGGACTATATGATACTATATGATCATATATATATGATCTATATGTATATATATATATTATAAATGTAGACTTCTTACACTATCTTCATCTTACATTAGTTTATCACTTTTTGCCCACCCCACCTAGTGATGTTAGCCCCATATTCACCATTCGGGGTTGAACGTGCCACCAGGAGTCCTTAGATGATGTCAGTACAGCTGCCAGCACGTCTCTGGGCGATGGATTTGAATGATAGTTGATGATTCAAGTATTTGGCTATTTTGAGTGACATTTGGGATGATGCTTCTGCAAACGACGAGCATATTTCTCGGGGGCTTGAAACTACCAGTTTTTGAGGTGCGTTCGGATGACCGGTGGCTTGCGGATTTTGGACTTTCAGCCAGTTTGGTACAATAGAGAAGAAAGATCAAACAACCTGACCCAAAGTTGGGGCAAAATGCCATTATTTCTTCTGCATGTCCCTAATCTCTAAGAATCATTGGAGGGTTTTCACGATGTTTTTGCAATGTTTAAACCAATTTGGCCATGGCCAAGACTTCCAGCCCCAAGGCCGAACGAAGTGTCGGAGGCTGACGGGAATGCAGTGATGTCGGCAGGTTCTCAGTGCTCCGGCAAGCATCTCTATGACTGGATGGAATTGGATGGAATTGGATGGAATTGGATGGGGATTTTGATGCCCAAAAACATTCATCACGACATGTCTCAAGTACCGTTCTCTAGTTTGCAAGTGCACTAGATAATTATATTAATATAATACAAGATACTACACGACTTTGCCGCATTTGTACAGCAAGGGGTTTGCCCACTTATGTCCACCTGCACATGGACTGCCGATGAACGAGTTCGGTTCCAGATGGAGGTCACCCCATGTCTTCAACGGGTGGGCGCGCATCAACGCGCTGCTTCTGTTTTGCCATTACCAAAATTGACCAAATGCACAAGTATTGTAGCCCTACCAATGTCATCCAATGTCTATGTTCTGGGTTCCACATGGTTCCACCACCAAGGTCGCCCTCAAGTCACCGCCCCTCGTTGGAGCTGCAGCCTTCCGAGGCTGTTGGGATACGATGCTTCAAGTTATAGGCGTCATGTTCAGACAATGCGGTTTTAGAGATGAAGATGGACTTGGCATTTCCTCCACCCCTCGATTTTTGGAAGTTCATGAGTTTTTTTTTTTGGGTTCATAACCTCCATGAAGAGCTGAGCGGCTTGAAGCTGCTCAGCCGGGATCGGGCGAGGTGACTGTAACGTCGGGTGAGAGCGGCGGCGCAGCACTGGTGACTCACGACTGGTGGTGCGATGTGGATGCCAAAGCGGCCACCGATGCCGGGTGGCTGGGCCCGGCTGGGCAGAGTGTAGCTACCTTTGGGGCCACAATCCCAGTTGACTCCTGAGAAAATATGTGGTAAATGCATGTAAATGCGGGGGATTTTAATGAAAGGTTAATAACGGTCAATATTTATATGGCATTACGCGGCTAATCTGATCCCAGGTGCCCAAGGTCCTTAGGTGGGATGGAGCTCCTGCTTGCATTGGATATCATTGAATTGCATGGTTGCGACTAAGGCTGACCACGGCCAGCAACTTGGTTGCAGCCCGTGTGATTCATGAGGAGGACCCAAAAGTTCTCTCAGATCCTTTGGCGACGCTCCAGCGACTTGGCTATTTTGGCTGTTTGTCGTGCAGACAATACTTGGTGCCGTGAAAGAACAACCATCAGGGCGGGTATGACTACCATAAGGGCGGGACATGGGTATGTTATGGTATGTTACTATTATATGATATTATATTTTACCTCGATACCTAGCCCATTCCCCCCAATTCGACTGTTCGAACATGCTTCATCACTGCCACTACCCCTACAAGCAGCTGTTGGGATCCGAGAGATAGAAAAGCAACATAAAGCATCTCTATTCACCCGGGTCTTCTACTTTTCCGTGTCTTCTGGGCTGACGGTTGGGGTACGCATGGCCTTGATCCAAAGCTGATTTAGGTGTGTCCAAAAGTATCCCAAAGGCCATTTATCATAACTTTCTATATTTATTGTATCCTCTTGGTATGACCATGGCCCCCCCGCGCCATTGGATGATAGCGTCCCTACGAGATTTAAAGTGGCCTTCGCACATCACTCTCAGGCTTTACGAAGAGATGTTAGAGCCGAGGACTTGGAAGAGGAGCCCTTGGGACAAGCGCCAGGGAATGACGATAAAGATGACTTCCCCCCAGCACATTGTTTTTGCATTTTTTTTTGTGGTTGCATGATGTTCCATGATGTTTCATTGGGTGGAGTTTTGATACCCGTTTTGATATAATATACCAAAGCCGAAAGGGTGGCCATCTTTGGATAGAGACCGAGTGCCAGGACTGACTATGTGGCAGTTTGGCTGGGCATGGGCCCACGATGGTTGGTCTACTTATGTGAAGCCACGGGAGATGCGCTGCGGGACTCATTGGAGTCAGGCGAGACAATGAGGGGGAGAGAATTGGGCATAACATGGCAGAACCAAATATAATCGAAGGAAGTTTAGAAGTCAAACTTCCGACAATATGGACAGATGAAAAGCAGAGATGGGAAGAGTCAGAGAGAAGAGAAGAGTAGAAGAGAGAAGATCAGAGAAGAGAAAGAGTCA
>Ga0126342_10008654_pt1 | contig 18237 bp, 18 predicted proteins | sample Cyp1metagenome_FD_92528 | JGI IMG/M metagenome (GOLD analysis project Ga0126342, IMG submission 92528) | Coral microbial communities from Lord Howe Island, Old Settlement Bay, Australia - Cyphastrea 1 metagenome | ecosystem: Host-associated > Invertebrates > Cnidaria > Coral ... | reverse complement strand
ATTGAATATTATTGAATATTATTGAATATTATTGTGATGATTGTCGTTATTACTACTATAATCTACCATCATTACGTTTACATTAAGATTCCGAGTGCGATCACGAGTATGATCACGGATGGCAATCTGATTTATGGGAGTGGCGAGGTTCATGCCCTTGTGGAAATCCAGTTGTGGGAAGATACTGCAAAAGGGAAGACGTGAAATTGAAAGCACGTTTTTCACTGACCACCCCCAGCCTTGACATCATGTGAGCCAAAATGCTTCACAGGCACGTCAAGCACCAAGCCAGAGGCCAGCGGCATCGCCATGGTATGCCACCGGGGCTTAAAATGAACACGACTTGGGGTGACGGATTGGCAATTTTTGATGCAACTATTGTGTGGCCAAGAGGCCCACCAGGAGTTCTAGGTTTTGGAAGGTGGGTACTTGCTTGGCTCATGGTTTTAACCTGCCAGAAGGAAAGGAGCGGCATAAGATGTTTTGTTTCTTCTAACATCAACTCGCAATGTTGGAGAACGCTGTCCGTGGTTCCTAGTGATCGAACAGTACTAATGAACTAATTCCAGTAGTGTCAACATGTTTCAGATCGAACATGAATTTATCTCCATCATTATCCATGTATATTTGGAGAGACAGACGTATCTGACAGAATTTGATACCATATGTCTTCGGGGGTATTGCTGTATCTATCACGTCTTCATTGCTATTCCGTGATACCCCCTATTCCTGCTGGTTTATCATATCATGTCATATATATATAGTAATATATATATATTATATATTATAGGAATATAAATGTTAGCATGTATAATATTATTATCAATTCTTATTATTGTTAATTATTGTCATTATTTTTAAATACAATATATATATATATATGTAAATACTGTATACAGTGCATCTATGTATTGCAGCTCAGATCCGCTGAATCCGCTAAGGCCATCGACTTAGAGGCACAGGTCGTGCGACCTTTGGCGAAGCCGGCGCCAGCGAAGCCTCCCAGGGTGCCTCAGGTGCCAACCGTAGGAATTCATGGCCGGGGATGGCTCAAAACCCATCAAAAGTTACGATTTCACCAATTTTACCAAGGAAAAATGGTGTTTTTTTAATGGCATGATCATGCCCACACCCATGGTGTCATTCCATAAATACGCCGAGATGTGAATTTGTTGTCATTTTTTATGATAAGATCAGAAGATATCATCATCTATATACTAATGAAGCCATTATTAGATCAAAGTACACCCATAATATCAATATTCATGGTCTCCCCATGGGCAGTACGAGGCATCTAAAAAATTCCTGTGAGTATGTATCAATAGTACGTGCTATTTTGTCCAGCAACGTGTACTGATTCCATGCTTCACAATGACATAGCAGCGGTGGATCCTCTGCATTCACATGTGCCAATTTGTAGCTGTCCAGAATTTGCTCTTTCCAAAGGTCTGAGGCATTTTTCCAGCACACATGATGGCTTTGTCTATCTAGAAAGAAGGTGCCCTTAAATCCACTGGTTTCTTTATCATTCCTGGTCAATGGCTGAGGTGTACCTCAAACAATTGTTGATAGATTTTGATAGTCATAGTCATAGTCTTGACATATCTTGACCTAGTCTCCAGCCCCAGGGTCCCAAGGCCTTTTCCGCTCTCAGGCGGGCGGTGGATCCGCTCGGCTGCATGCCAAGCTCATGAGGCCGGTCACTGATTTGGTAACTTCGCTGCTTCGCTATTGGAAGATGTTGGAAAGTGCATTGATGTGTCCTTTCAATAACGAAGCATAGCGAAGCAATATGTGACTCGATGTCTGGTGAGTCTAGTGGCTGTTGTTTACAAAGCTACTCGTCCCTACTCCTCTCGATGAGTTTGAAGGGTTGCATGGATGATAAAAATCAGTGCTGTGATGTCATTGGAGCAGCATCACATGTCAGCAAGCATTCCGTGGACATGTTTCTTTAGATTGTCATTGCCCATTTGTTGCAGTATTTTTTTGGTTGATAGGGGGATCCCCCAACCAGTCATTCCCAAGAGCATGAAACAGTACTAAACAGTGGAATTAAGCTTTTGGATACCCCCCCATTTTTGGATATGCCAGCATCCGATTTTATTCCAGAAAGATACCAACTAAGAACCCATGTAGGCATCTTATGTATCCCATTCATGTTCCTGTGAACTCACTGATATACTGCAATGTTCACATATACATATATATATATACATTATAAGTATATAATACTATATATCCCAGACGTTGCACTGATATGTTTATCCTGGTCATCAGTGGAAGCCTATTGATCACCTTTCCCATTAATGAAAAAACTATGTTTCTATACATGTGTATATATAGTACTGATGACAACCATAGGAGTAGAATTTCCTTTGATCATTTGAATATGTGTCCATTTGTCCCTCATCAAAGAGAGACTAGCTCAATCCCCACTGTCCAGACTTCCCCATTCCAGATCACCTAAGCTAAGTGGGAGAATCTGTCCCATTGGGATGTGGGTTGCTTGTGATGAGTACGGTTTACCAGTATTGCAAGCAACTTAACGGTGAAAAGGAGGGTTCGAGGGTTTTAGCCGCTTGTATTTCTGATTCTACACGTACGAAAAAAGTGATACATAAATATGTGCATATATATATAATATACACAGTGTATGCACAGTATATACAGTGTGTATGTGTATTAATATATATGATATGTAATATGTACAAAGAGAGCGTTGTATAATGTTAAATATACAATATATTAATCCCATAGATTCTTCAGAGCCCTTCCAGGCAGGCGGAGGCGGCGCGCTCCTTGGACCTTGTGGGATGGAGGTAGATCTTGTTGGACAGTCTGGACATGTCTGGAAAGTTGGGTGCCTTTTGTCAGGATTCTGTGAAGTGATTCTACATGTTTTCAGGGAGTTCTAATCTTGCTGGATTGCAAGCCCCAGTTCATCAACAATGCTCCCTCCAAACCGACATGTTCGGAAGAGAAGAAAGAAACTGCTTATGATCTGACATGATGATGGCCTGGGAGATTGCAAGATGTTTGTGGCACCTTCATCTTGATGAACATCTCTAGAATATGTGAAGTTGTAGCAAAAGGAATTTGTCCCGAGTAGTAAGTTGTTCGAGATTTGCAAACAACTGTAGCTATACATAGTTAGACTATATGAATGTTCATTTTCTACCATAGTGGAACTTAATAGAACTTAGAAGTAGCGATGTCATTCCATGTCTAAACCAGTGGAATCGGAAATGCCATTCAACAGTGGGTCGATGGGTCGATGTCGCTGGGTTTCAACTAAGACTCTCTTCTCTCTGGTTTGAAAGATCATCCCAAATTCGGATAAGTTTGGTTTCAACGATGTTTCAACGGTGTTTGATGATTTGTTGATAATTTGTGAACTGCTCTGCTGGCTCTGCGCCGATTTCTGGTGGCCGCTCCAAGGCTCCCGCGTGGCGCAGAGCGACATCACCCTGCGGCAGCTGAAGGATGCGGCGGAGCCCCGTCGCAGCCCCTCGAAACCCGCATCCCCCCGGCGCTGTCCGTGGCATGGCTCGGGGGCAGCCGCGGTGTCGGGTGCCTTTGGCGTACCTTTGAGGATTTGATTTCTTTAAGAATATTTTAGATGATGTTAACATATGTCAACTACATTTCAATATAGATAATATAGAACAGTGACTGTTCAGGAGGCGGATTTCAGAGTTTGCATTTTGTAAGTAGGTCTGGGTTCAAAGCTTGAAGGGCTGTTGGAAATTGTTGAAAAGCACATCCAGGTTGTTTAAAGATGTTTGCAGGAATGCACAAAAATGTTTGCCGCGACTCTTAGGTGTGGCGCCCTTGTATTACGAAGGCCCCGATTGTGAGTTTACATCTTCAGCCTTGCTGTCTTTGGAAGCATCCCTGGATGAAATTGGTAGATGAGCCCCGCACGTCAGCTGGATTCAGCTGGAAAAAAGCGTGCCAAAGTTGGGGGAATTCGGTGCGCAGACGATCCGCCATTGTTTCAGGCAGCGATTGTCGGCTTTTAATGAAAAACACGCCGCGGCAACTGAATGGGGTGAATACGAAAGGCGTTAGACTGGTGAATATTGGTTATGTAGTCATTCCTGTGCTTCTGGAATCTGGTTTGAATCCAACCTGCCTGCTGGATACGTGGATACTGACGTTTCCTGATAGGAGGGTACTCCTGAAGACCTTGTCAATCGGCGCCGAGCAGAGGAGCGTGGTGATACGATCTTTAACGATGCACATGTGTACAGCAATATGTGTTTTGAGGATGTGTCACGTGCTTCCTGATGTTGCAGTTGCTTAGTGGTATCCAGACACACATGTTTTGAGCTGGATTCAATGAACTTTCAGCTTCGGTCATTGTGTCTGAAACTCAACGCGGTGCCTTGCTCTTCATTTAATCCCGCAGCCAGGAGCAAAAGCTCCGCCTTCAGTTAGACCAACTCACTCAGCAGGCAGCAGTAGATTTGATTGGGGTCTTGGTTGGGTTGAATCCTGGCGTATCATCTTTTTGAACGAGATCGTATTGCACGCAGATGGGAAGTTAGCAGACTCCAGTGCTTTTAAAAACCAGGGTTTCCATGGGTTTCCCATGTTGGGGGATCGTCACCAATTCACCAATACGGATTTATAATGATTTATATAATACCCATTAGAATTTCATTTGTGGGATGACCATACTTAATATCATAGTTGATCATATTTGACCATAGCCCACATCATCCCATATCGTTCATATCGTTGGTTATACACCCCCGTGATATCCCCTTGTGGTTGGTTCAATCCTCATATTTCAGGGGTGATTCCCAAATCTCCCATTTTTTGGACCAGATCTTCAGGCAAATCAACGGATAGAAAAGAGCAATGAGGAGATTCTGAAACTGAACGTCTGCGACCAAAAAATGCAGCACTTCCGCCATGTAGATCATGTGGATGTAGAAAGCAGACAGAGAGAGGGAGGGAGGGAGGGAGGGAGGGAGGGAGGGAGAGAGGGAGAGAGAGAGAGAGAGAGGGTGTTGTGAATCAGAAAAAAAAGTGAACATCATGAATCATGGTAGTGCATGAGCTTGCTGCTGCATGACGGTCGCATTATGTCGCATTGTGTATTATCCGAGGCCCAGTTGAAAGAAATGATGGAAAATGAGGCTGGCTCGGTTGCCTCGGTTGCCCCAATGGTTGGGCTGGGGTTGCTTTTTGCTGTCCTGTGGAGGTACGGGTCGCATTCGATCGGCTGGTGTTTGATGGTTTTTTGATGGTTTTTTGCATGTCATCTCCTGGGTAGGATCCCGACCTGGAAGAAGAACGGCAAGACATTTTGGCCATGTTGCAGGAACGGAGGCAGGACTTGCGATGAGAAAGTTGGGGAGTCTCCCAAACAGCCCAAATGTATCTGTTGTTTCAATAGCTAATGATAATTTATTATAGTTTAATTATGTTTTGATGGGAACTTCAAGGGGCCCAGCAAGTTCGGCTCATATCCAGGGTCAGGAGCTCTTTTGGTTTCACCAACAATCTGAGCTGATTTGAGAATCTGGGAAAATAATCCAGGCAACCAACCCCGATGGAAAGGTTACAGGTATCCTATGGGTTCCCAAATGGTCCCCATTGGTTCCCTATTGCATCCATTGGATTCCGTTGGCGCTTGGATGCACTTGGCATGGCGCAGGTGTCATGCAGAGGAGTTGCAAAAACGATCAGAGGGTCGGGACGCCAACAGGTGGTTCTTTCACGAACGATGCATGATTTTTGATGATTTATAAACAGATTATGGGAATATTATGGGAGTATGTCCTATGATGCCATATTTGATTGGGACGTCGACTGTGTGGACTAGCCAGTTGCCTCCATTCGGTTTCGCGACGCTTTCCATTTGGCCCAAGTGATTAGACACTTATCCAACGGCGAGTGCTTCTTCCCTTCGCGTCACAGCACTAGTCTGTGCCACGTATCTCTCGCTTCGTTGTGGATCAGACATTCTCCGCCCCCACGAACACGCTCATGTCGAAGGGACTGATTTCTCTGCCAAGCTTGAGCCAGGATGTGGGATGTGGGGTGATTTGAGGGCCGGCAGATTCAGAGGAAGAAGGACTCTACAATTTGTAGACTCTACAATGTTATTCCAAACTATCCCCAAACACACCACGGAGGGCCCGGTTGTGCAACGACGCAAGGCCCTGGGCAAGTCAGACTTCAGACTGAAATCCTGAAATAGCCTGAGATTGGCATGCACATGATGACATAAGTATACATGCGTGTGTATTTGTCAATATGTGTCATGTTGGACGCAGTACAGAAGACATATGATGACGTTCCCTTCAATCCTCGCACGGGAAATTGTTGCTTGCAAAGTTCCGCTGGCAAGGAAGTCGATTGATCCCTTATTCTATGTATGTCTTGAGATCCCACACACACACACACATATCATGGATTCTGGTGCAACGAAGCAAACTGGCAGGACAAGTCCCGCAGATGGACAAGCAAGATGTGCCTTGGATTGTGAACAAGGCATTGTCTTGCAGTCGTGGAATCTAAATAAACACATGTTTGAAGCACCGACACAGGTGAGATGTGTCGAAGCTGTTCAAATTTACCTGGATCATGTTTGTGCATATAAAGAACAACATGGATGCATCAATGGACGGATCCATGGATCAACGGATAAACGGATGGTTGAATGGGTAGATAATGGTAAATAGATAGGTAGATAGGTAGGTGATGGTAGGTGTATAGGTGTGTGTATATATATAGGATTATATAGGTAGACAGATGGGCAGATAGATTCTATGGTCCAGTCAGCAACGCCTGTCCATGTGTGGGCACAAGTAGATGGACCATGGACCTACAGGGGCGACCTTTGCCCATGGGATCGATCGGGTTTGACATGTTTGACCAAGGCAACAAGCAGAGCTGAAGAAATTCCTTCAAATTAATGGGTGCACCGATGTGAATCGCCCACAGCGAAAACCAGGGAAGGACTCTCTGTGCGAAAATCATGTCCACTCCAATACTCCAATACCCATCAATCCCATCATTTCTATCCACTTCTACTGGTTCATCCTGCGTTTACTGGAACGATTGAGGGAGACCAGTTCCGGTTGCAGTTGTTCCATGACCCCGCAGGAGACCCTGTACCCCGTCCACTTGGCAGCCCATTTGGGTGATGCCGACTTACTTCGCCTTGTTCTCCAAGCGGGTGCCGATGCCACTCAACAGAGCTCAATGGGGCGAAGTGCTTGGGATGTGGCGGTTCAGAGCAACGTCTACGGGTCACATGATGAGGCACACCAAAATACACCATGAACCACGGACATTTCTCTAAGTTGTGGAAGGACTGGTACACTTGTTTAGTAACCTGGTTTCCTGCTCTAGTTTTACCGCCTTGCAGTGCCTTGCAGCTACAATGCCATGGTTACAATCAAAGTGTGTGCTACGATATAAACGCCATCTCTGCTCTCCCTGGACATTTGGTTTGGTCATTTGGTGGAATGAAAGAGACTTGTCAGCCCCTTGAATCTCCCAGCAAGTGCCAGTGATCAGCACCAATTGTCGCGTGATTCCATGAGATTACGTGAGATTCCATAGTACTATTCCATGACTTGTATGTGTATATATATATAACTTGAGCACCCCAATTACCTTGACTGGTCATAGTGCACTGTATCGCGCATTAGTGTACCATAGTGCACCATAGTGCACCATACAGTAGTGCACCATATTTGCCATGTTCAATACCATGTTTGCCATGGTGCAGGTGTTGCTTCTCCTTGCGGAACCCATCAAGGTATGTAACCTACGTGCAGCAGTACAGCTGATGAAGCAGACCATCAAATGATCGACTCCGTACCTTGCTGATCCAGTCTGGTCGATCCGGGTCGTTCAAAATGTGAAAAAAATCTGAACTGCATCCGGGTCGTGTTTTCAAATACCCTCTGGTAATTTAACGTAGCTATTGAAAATGGCCATTAATAGTGGATGTTCCCATTAAAAATGGTGATTTTCCATAGTTATGTTAGTTTACCAGAGGGTACACTCTTAATGGAGATGTTGGAACCAACTGGTAATTCTGGAAAATTCTGTTTTTGTGGCCTGAAATCTTCCTGCGCTTTTAAGATCATGGTAATTTGACAGTCATGGGAATCGCTATCGATCATTGGCTTACCATTGTGACTGAAACAGTTATAGCAGGTAGATTCGTCAATTTGCTGGCCAATTTTTTTCTTCACCAAGCCATTTGTGATTTGATTATTGACACCAGCATGGGGATTTGAGATGATTTGAGAACATATCAGACATATCTGACTGGCGGAATGTATCCAAGGTCCAAGGAGTCCTTGGTCTCGCATGGCCTCGCATGGTGCCCAATGTGCCCAACTTCGTGGGGATGAGTCTGATCGTTGCTTCCTGTAGATTTCGCCGAAGCTTTTGCGCAATAACAAGAAAATGCACAACATGACACAACTGTTCAATGGTGTTACTCTCCCACTTTGGGAGGATCCTTGACACAGAAGCTTTGCAAATCTGCAGGTTTTTTTAGCTCGTGTAGTCACTGCTCAGCTGGCTGGACTTGCAACCTCCTTGAGCATTGCTTCAATAACGATTCAAAATCCTGCAAAGGATCCGGTCCAGTTTAGACTACAGCCTTACAGCCTTCTGGACATCCATGGTAGTGCACGGTCTACAACTTAATGAGATTGGCATGAATCGGGTTATTTGATGTTATTTGGCTATATTTGGCTTGGTTGATAAACAGGGAGGCAAAGAATTATTTCAAGCAATTGCCATCAGTTGCCCACATCCTATGCCGGATTCCTGCTGAACGGGGGCCACCTGACTGGCCCGCGTGCGGCCAGTCTTCCACCTCAATGGAGGCTGTCTGGGCTCCAAAGTCTATGTCCAAGGGATTCCCAGGGTGCGGCCAGTCTTCAAAGTGACTTCTTGAATCGATCATTTTAGAGGGCACTTCATTATCCATTCATTATCCACTTTTTGGTGCACTTTTTGGGTGTAGGCACAAAAAACGCTGGCAGACACTTGGACTTTCTGTTCCGAATCATGGCCAAGTCGTTGGCATTTTTTCATCGTACTGTGAAGCCAAAAGTCAAATGAATCCAAGGAGACCGGTGATGACAGTTGCTATGAAAGTTAGAAGTTACATCAAGTTACTATGACATCTATGGCATACTGTTGCTATGAAATCTGTTGAAATCTATGTTACAAAACAGTGCAGACAGCTTTCCTGTAGACTCTTATTTAGACCCAGCCCAGGGACCGGCAGTCCCGATTCTCCCAGTATGGCTTGGATATTCAACGCAGTTTGCACAGTCGAACACAGAGGAATAGGAGGCAAAGTAGGTGACTTCGTTTTGACTTTAGATTCATCATGATTCATCTATGATTTTGTTGAAGTATGTTGAGTTATTGAAGATGATGAAAATGCCGAGAGGTCTAGATGATCTAGATGCAGAATCCCAATCTGTGATCTTCTCTTTGACCGGAATACACCCGCATTTGCAATCAGGAAGGTACTGGTAACAGTTTTCAAGAAAGCACAACTTCAAACCATGGAATGACTAGAATGAAAGGAAGTATGGTTCAGCATGGTTCAGCTGCCTCGCCACTTCATGAGGACAACACTACTAAGTCCGACTGAGACTCATAAAAAAGCGGTGCTTTGAGTATCATACGTAGAGCATCATACTTCTTTCCCTTTCAAATCTACTGTTCCATGCTGGTTGCAGTGGGTTTAGACCCCAGCTTTAATCGCTTTTGGGGGGATACGAAGACTTTTATAAATTACGTATATTGGGCCTTTGTATGATGAAGAACACGCTTGCTTGGGTGTGGGGGTATTGGGTCAAGATGTACATTTGGAAGTGAACCATATCAGTATCCATATCAATGAACACTGATTGACTGATAGACTATGTTCGATTCTGACTATCACACATTGATTGGACAGATAACATCAGATAAGTACATAAGTATGAATGTGTATAGGTATTGTATACATGTGGAGAGGCAAATGTGCCAATTCAACCGGTGGAGTGTAAGGATGAGCTACATGATTATCACATCGACCCTTAGTAATTAGTGTTGAATGGTGATTTGCTCCGCATCAGGCCGAGAATCGGGACACCGAATCCGAGTGTAAGTGGTAGAGCGGCTCCCAATCAATATAGGAGCCTTAGCTAACGTCCACCAGGGCTTACCAGCACATGAAGTGGGAAAATCAATGAAGTGGTGCCGAAGTCTCGTTGTGGACTAGCCCCTGAAACACTTAGGCACCATGTATGCTCATCACAATGCCAACGTGCTTTGCCGCTATGTGATTATTGTGATTTTCCCAAGTGGGCTGGTTTTCGTCTGCCTGCCACAGTAGCAGGTGGCCATTGCTCGTGACTTGTTTGAAGACACGTTCAATGGTACGCACTGCAAATCACCGCACTAAACCAGCGCCCTTTCCATTGACGACAAGACTTTTAGATCCATTAGAAGGAATTCCAAGTTGACCGTCCTCGGTTGAGGACAGACAGCACACAACTCATGAAGTAATTAGAGAGTGAAAATTGTGACACCTATAAGATTCGTCTTTCCCAGCTAGTTTTATGGGATTCAAACGCAAACATTTGTGTGTAGATGATGTAGATGTGTACAGTACGTGTGATTACATATCTTTCTTGGTCCATCCAGGAGCAGTCGCGTTGAAATCGTGCAAAAGGCTCCAACAGCAATCCTTGCAATTTGACAACACCACACTTCACAGGCTGGCTTTATTTATGGGTTTTATATGCTTTCATTGGTTCGCTTGGCATTCAGAGTCCACCATGTTTGCAGAATATTCCTGTTGCTGTGCGTTTCATTGCAGCTGGGTGTCACTGCTCTATCAACAGTTTGGTTGCTCGAGCTTATGCAAAGCCAATGTGGCCGTGTGCGCTACCCGGCTTCATTGATCAGTGCCCGAGCCGATCTTATTAGACTCTTGCAGTCCAAACATACGGCCGCATCTGCGCTGGAAGTTTGCCCAGAACGGTCAGCTCTGTCAGCAGAGACATTTAAACACTAATTATCTAATTGGTGGGTGGTTTTCGTGTTTGTTCAGCTTAGAAAATATGTGCTTGCACTAGAAAACATGTAAATACCGTTCTTTGCATCTTTTGGGGGACCATTTCCAAGGCCCCAAATCCATGTTTTCGATTGTATAGAATAAAATGGTCTTCCTGTTGGTGTTTGTGTATGCGTATTTGTGCGTGTGCGTTCTTTTGTTCCCAAAGCTGTTGCTGTTAGTACCTTTCTCTACACCAGGATCACCAGGATCACCAGGATATATGTGCCTTTCAAAGCCCGCAGTGTTGGGGACACTCCCAGGTCGCAGATGTTGCGCCAAGCTGCCACCAGTTGGCAGCTCTTGCGTTCTCCTAATTTTTCCAACCGCCTTGCATCCCAAGTGGAATATCCAACCGACGTCGCGCTTTGCTGGCAGGGTGCGGGAAAAGACTCATGCTGCTGATTTTCAGTCTGCAGCCGTTGTATTTGACCAAAGTTCTATTTGAATACCGGCAGTTGCCAGTGTTCTGCCGTCATCATCATGGCAGCTAGAGCTGGAGTTTTCGTTACAAAACTCTGGGGCGACAGGTCAACTTTTTCCAGTCGGAACCATGGTCCTGCCGGTCCTGCTTTTCATTGTTCAGATCCAAGGCACCAACGCGCAGTTGCGAAACTTGCGGGACGAGGTCCAGATACTCAAAGAAGAGAAGGCCTGCTGCCGCACTGAAGATCTGAGGGGCAGTCGAACTCAGAATGTCTCAAAACTGGCCTGGCCAATGATGATCCAATATATATAAACGATTGATTGTGAGATATTGTGAGAAGAATGTGAAAATCAAAATCCAACAAATGTATGTGTGAGAAAGGATGTGAAAACTAAGAAATGTGGTTACATAAAACACGAAAGTTCAGTGGCCCATTGCTGTGAGTAAACAGAGGGTGAGAATTAGGAGAAGGACGAGGACGGCGAACGTTTGACATTGACAACAATGACAATAGTATATAGCCGCAGTAGCGAGGACGGTAGTGATGATGTCCCTGCGTTTTGTCGGAAAGTGTGGAAATGGGTTGCAGATGGTTGCAGATATAATAGTGCTTCTTGAGTGGGATTGTTGTTGTTGTTGTTATATGAGCAGACGGACTTGTCACAGTTTTCAGTGGCTGGAAACTCCATCAAAGTGTCAAAGCGAGCCGTTCTCAAGAAAATGTTCATTTATGAAAAGCACTTGTTTGTGGTTTTGGGCTCACTGTACGATGCTTGGACACCGCTGTGCAGGAAGCATTGTTCTTGGAAGTACAGGAGATGCCTGGGGAAATGAAGTGCTGAAACTTCAGGAAGTTTGGAACCTTGCATTCCATTGCATTCCCTGCAAACTCGGGTGGGCCAAGTTGAGCAAATGGTTAAAAGATGTTAAAAGATTTGATGGGCCTTCGGATTGTTTGGAAGTCTCAGTGTATTTGGAATCGTGCACTTCACTCTCACGGAGTGGCACATGCTAGTTTAAAGCACTCCGTCTTGTCACATTATGTCAGTGGGATTCTGCACTGAACTTGCATCGTTGATCACGGCGCGCAAGAACCTAAGACATCGCAAGTAATAAACTAATAGCAGCGCTATCTTTCAATCTGGGTCCTTTGTATGCAGTACACGGTAGATTTACTGTAGATTAGTCATTAAATTAGAGTCATTAGTCATGATATGATATATATATATGTCATATTAATCTGAAAGTGTCCCAGTGCAGGAGATCTACAGCAGACAAAAAGCTCGCCCGGTCACACGCTGAGAATGTGGGATTCTGATGGGTTTGGCATCCATTTTGAACAAGTTTGGCATCCTTGCAGTCTGTGAAAGTCCACCAAATTGACAGCATCTGACAGCAGTTTCCATATGTTGCAAAGCAAGAACCAGCATGACCCTATCATACCCCCTATCCAGGTCTCACACAGCCAACACATCCTTGGTCAGGAGCGACCCGTAGCTGCCTGACCCACTAGTCTTCTCCTGCCATGGAAGAAAAAGGGGAGAGTGTCGTGGAAGCTGACAGGGGCCGTGGTCACCAGTTGTAGCATTGGAAATGAGTGTCGGATTTGGCAAGTGACCACTACAAATACCTGAGTAGGAATGCTCGGCTTGAAGTTAAGCAGAAAAATGGATTTCTTCTCCGTCCCATCATGAAACCATATCTCTGCCATCTCTGCATGCTTTTCCAATCCACCAACGGCTCGAAATTTGCAAAGCCCGCAGCGAGCTGCGAGTTCGTTTGCAACCGACCGAACCTATGCGTTGCTTGGCACAGCCCGAGACATGAGACACATGAATCTTAGATTTGTACTTTGTGGCCCAGTGGTCTTCCAGAACCCCCGTTGCATCTTTTCAGATCAGGTTCTCGATGCCCAGCTGGTTGCTGGCTCTCCATATTATCGCAGGCGGGAGTTGGAATGCATGGACTCACCCAACGGGTTCAACTGGAAAAGTTGGTTCTGCCTATTTCAGGTCCAAGATGGTGAAAGGCAGCATAATTAACTGCTTGGCGACTTTGTACGCAATCTGGCAATTACACGAATCAGTGTTGCCACATAAACTCTCCTTGGGCCAATTTAGGAATGAGAACGAGGCTTGGCATACACGAAGCGCCCTTATTCGGAGCTCAAAATCAGCTGGGTTGTCAACTTTTTGATGCAACAGCATCTTTTGAGGTGCTACACCCTTGACGCCCTGTGAAGTTGAAGATGCTGAGTGACCTGGCTATTCAGTCAAGCTTTGCTATAGATATTGCAGCTCTAAACATCAACCGCTTGGATGAACGATGGAGAATATGAATTCAAAATAAGCAAAAAGTGATCAGATCCTTCAAGATCTCAAGATCTCTAAGCTTTCGGATACAGCAAACTTTGAGAAAATATTGGAACTTTGAGGCTTGGGGTTTGAAAAAAACACCGTCACCGCTGATGTAGTACCGGCGGTAGTCAGTATTCTCCATCGGGGCTCACCCCAATCTGCCATGGCAGGTGGGGCAGCAGCACCTTGGTAGCACCAAGGGGCATCACCGGAGGGACCCAGATGTCCATTTTTTTTCTCCGAATTCAGGTCATGTCACTATGATTCACTATGCATCAACTGCATCAACTCTTGCAGAATGCAACATTCTGCAACATTCTGCCACATTTGAATATGTTTGAATATATTTGAATATATTTGAATACATGGTACATCATTTGACCCATCCATAATATTCCATACCTATACTGCATTCTACTGCCCATGCTGCCTATACTCACAGAAGCTGACACACAGCACAGAAGCAAGTTGCAGTCCGGCTCTCGTCATGCCGCGAGGCTTCCTGCAGCAGAGTTTGCAGCTTTCGGAGCAACTAGTTCCAACACCCCGCATTCAAAAGAATGAAGACTTAGCTGATATAGCCTCGTAACTTGACTGCAGTGGAGCGGGTCGTGCTCAATGTTTTGCTTGAGTATGGTGTCGATTAAGGTCTTCTGTCAGCAACCCCCGATAAAGAGAAACACGAACAAGAAGTGATTGGGTCCGTGGTTCTTGAATTTCGAGCTACTGTTGTGTAAACAGAATCCAAGAAGTCAACAATCAGCACGTATGAGACCTTTGCAATTGATGACACTTTTTCCTGAGTTGCTGTACACGTATCATTGTGTTTGCGTATCTTTGTTGCAACAAGGCAAACCTAACCTCCGTGTTTGCTGCAAAGCTCCAGGAATGAATAATTACTTCCTGTCTATTTGATCAACATTGATCGACAGAGTCTGCGTAGGACCGTAGGACCTGTTTCAACCAAACGTTGGCAAAGCTTTTCCCAGTTTCCTTCAGTTGCCAGATGCACATTGACAGATTTGACAGGCTTGTCATTGATGTCCCAAGTGTGGAGCTGGTCGAGAGGGGTCCATCCACTGAGAATATTGACCAAGACAGTTTTGGGTCGAGGTGCGCAGAGGACATGAGTAACAAAGTGGGTAACAGAGTGGGCAACAGCTCACTGTAGGACTGTAGTTTTGCAGCTTGTTTGGGTTCTGAGGATAACCTAGTAAACAGAGGTCCATGTCATGTGGCAAGATTATTGACAAGCAAAAAGAGTTTCAATTTTCTTCGGGGCATCAAGTTGGATTTGGTTTGTGTACCCTTTCTGCTAGCTGGACAGCACATTGTGACTAAATACCGGCACAGCCCATAATCCCATCATAGTCCCCGTTGAATGAAATTTGAAGGGACCTATGCAAACAAGCGACAACGAAAAAGACAAGACAGACAAGACATAGGAGGTGCAGGCAGCCACAGAAACAACTGAATTTGAATGATAATCATATGACACCAGGTTTCTTTTGGAAGTGTGGGGGACGCACCTCCAAGTCTTGGCTGCAAAGCATTGTGCGCAGGGTGGTGCACTTCCCAGCAGCTATGTTTGTTGTGCTGGCTGTCATCTTTGCTGTAGTCTTCATACATGAATATCTTGTGCCCCTTGTCTGCAATGTGGCTTCTTTGTCAAGGTTCGCGCTTGGGTACCGATTTCAGATCGGAATTTCCATGCAGCGGTATTGCTCTATGCCCAGGATAGGATGACGTCAAAACATGTCAAAAATAAATCGCTGCGACGGGACGGTCTAGGTGTATTTATGATTCACTGAAAGATGAGAGTTGTGCTTTCTTGTTTTCCGTTGACCAGTTGTTTGGAGAGAATAGCAAACGCCCACATGCCAAATCTATCCAAATCTTGCGGCAGCTCCCAAGCGGGATCAGGTCACAAGGTATGAGACCAATCTTGGCGCGATGTGAAGAGGTCCAACAAGTTGGCTGTCAAATCATGTGCCTTTGGACGCTTGGATCACGGGTATAGAAACTGTGGGAAACCACATTGAGAACAGCCCTGGAACTGCTGGACTCAACTTGCAATGCCAAATAATGCCAATATCTCCCGGAAGATACAAGTACTTTCTGGATCCTGTTGGCCTCTGGTTTCTTAGCAACAACTCAGCTCTTGTTCATTTTGGCTAGTCATTTTGGACTGAGAACGTGTACAAAGCTGTAGAAAAACCATAGCCGCTATAGCCAGCTGAAATGCCTGTGCCACGAAGGAACTGGATGGTGATGTTTGTTGCTTTGTGCCTTGGCAAGAGCTACTTTCGAGATCGTGTACCTCCGTTTGGTAAATGTAACTGTATGTAGATGTTAAATAAGTTGAATTGGATTAAATATGATGAAACTATGATACAATAGATACTGTATATGATAGGTGGAAAAAAAAAACAGGTCATCAATGCTCCTAGAATCATAGCGGTTTCGATGTTTGCCAGAAGTGTTTTCGGTGTGTTAGGACATCGCTTGAACCAAGGTCCATGACTGTTCCAATCTCCCTGGACTTCACCCTGTCTTTGAATCAAGGGGCAACAGCCTCTGGTTTCTTTCTAAGCAACTTGGACACAGATTCGCTCTTGAAGCCTTGAAGCATTCACAAGTGAGCTTCCGCAGAGTACGACTTTCTGGCCGAATTGGACCAGAACGCCTGGAACTTCAAAAACAGTGGGCAATTTTGTGAGGATGAAGCTCCGTACATCAAATTCCTATTTGGATATTCCCAGCAGTACAGAAACATTACGGAATGGTTTTTGGTGTCGCTGAAGCTCTGTTTGGGCTTGGCACCTTCAGGTGCTGGGGTGCTCTCGGGAGTTTTGGCCTTTGGTGCCTCAGCAAGATCGGGTGGGGACAGTGAACATCTATCAGAGCCAAACGTATTAAACAAATCCCAAGCATCATTCCAAACAATACAATTTTGGACTAAGACTTGTCTTATTTAAAGATTGCCCTGCTTACAGTAAATGATGAAACACATAACAGCAAACACAAACCACTCCTTCAAAATCAGAACAGTAAGCTATTGCGCAATTCACCCCACTAAGAATCTAGAAGGCTAGCCTTGAACATAGAATCATCCCCAGCGACAAAATAGATAAATTTGCCCAAGGCCATTGCGGCTTTTGAACATTTTGATCTTTGACTTTCTCAAAGGGTTGTTGACCCCCTTGCTTACATCACCCAGGTGTCGGGAAGAAGCTGGTGGACGAAGGCAATTGGAATCAGTTCTATGTGCGCAGGCGGGTTCTTCCAGACATCTTGGGTTGGCACAACAGGAAGCCTGGGTCCATCCTAGGCTTAGGTAATTCGGCAATTTGTTTTGCAGATTTGAAGCATCTTGCAGCGGTCAGGCTGATGATCATCTTTCCCTTGCTAGCAGTCTGCATTGATCTTCTAATGGCTGTCTTCATCAACGAAACCGCATTTTGGATGCATTTAGCAGGCTGCTTCCCATCTCTGTTGACACCCTGTGCATCGTCGGTTAAGGCCAACAGCAACGAAAGTGCCGCGATCTGGTGGACTGTGATCCTACTGGGCCAGGTGTGAAATCTTCCATGTCGGCATTGAGACGCATAACTCATCGAGTATCTTTATCCGGATTCTGGAATAAATATGCAGTATGTTGTGCGGTTATGTGCGGTTCAGAGTTTCATCAGGAAAAGGATTACAGGACGTTATAATGTACATAACCTGATGAAACTAGTATATAATGTAGTAGTATATACTGAAATGTACTTGTATAATTTATACAGGTCATTTCCAGTCCCTTCTTGTATTCTGTGCAGGAGACGATGGAGACGGTTTTTCAGTGTGTGCGTTGTCCGCTGTACTGAAGCCGCCCTGTAGTGAACTCATCCTGCCAGGTGTCAGCCTTTTTCCGCGGCATTACTGCAGTGCCAGGTGCCATTTTTTGGAGCAAAATTACCATTCCAAGGCCGGTAGAACTGTTGACTACATTTTGCCAGCTGTTGAGAGTCTTCCAGAAGCGGTTTCTGAGAAGGTTGTGACCTGCTTCAGCAGTACCAGAAAAACTATGCATAATATTGTATAATCTGTGTAGTCAAACTCCACAAGGTCAGACCATGTCATGTTTGGACATTTTTTGAGTCTGAAACCTTCACCAGGGCAGGCTTGCGTGACCGATCTTACTTCGAACACTCTAGTGTGTTTGAGATGGACTGGTACATACTGGTGTGAGTTTGACCTGTCTAATGTATATTTTGTATAGCCAAGTGATCACATGCCCCCGTTGACATTTGGCTTTAGGGCCCTTGAGTCATACCGCGCTGCCGTGGTAAAAGTTGGGCACT